>FWWL01000602.1_pt1 | contig 96828 bp, 81 predicted proteins | sample 2228331 | NCBI WGS metagenome assembly FWWL01 (sample SAMEA103939775, study PRJEB20133) | metagenome | reverse complement strand
GATTGAAACATATAACAGGAAAAATACGCGAGGCAATAGAAGAATGTTGCTATGCTACATCCAGTAAAACAAGGATTGAAACATATAACAGGAAAAATACGCGAGGCAATAGAAGAATGTTGCTATGCTACATCCAGTAAAACAAGGATTGAAACCTATCATTTTGGACCTCCTTTTTGTTTGTTTTGTTGTTGCTATGCTACATCCAGTAAAACAAGGATTGAAACAAGACCTTCCCCAGGAGAGGCTATATTCCGAATTGTTGCTATGCTACATCCAGTAAAACAAGGATTGAAACTTGTCAACCGGATATACAGAATTTGTGAGCGGGCGTTGCTATGCTACATCCAGTAAAACAAGGATTGAAACTTGTGCTTTGGCAGGTTGTTGTCTTTTCTCATACTCCAGGTTGCTATGCTACATCCAGTAAAACAAGGATGGCGGAGAAGAGCAGAAGTTCTGCTAAGCAATGGCAAAGTATAATGATAAGGATTTGGTTGTCTGGTAGAGGCAGTTGGATTTGCTTTCAAGGTTTACAACATCACCAATCAATTTTCCCGCGCTGAGCCTTTTGGTTTTAAGTTGCAAATAAGAAGGGCGGCGATTTCTGTCCCTGCAAACATTGTTGAAGGATATGGACGGAGAAGTAAGCGGGGCCTGTAAAGTTTCTGGATATTTCGCTTGGCTCTCTGGCAGAACTGGAGTTTTTTTGGTGTACTACAAGGCTGGGGTATATAAAAGAAGATATTAAAGAGGTTGAATGTTCCATTGCCGAGGCAGGTAAGTTGCTCTGGGTTTTCCGGAGGGCTATCTAAAGTCTGTCTGACTCCGGTTGTTGCGCTTCTGTTCTATTTTGCTCTGGCGCTGTTTGTCTGGCGGGCTTGACTTGGGGAGGGGTTTGTTTTATTCTGGAAGTATGAAGCGGATAATTTGTTTTGTGGTGGTAGTGGTGGCGGTGGTTTCCGCACAGGGGATTATTTATCATATTGATCAGCCCGTGCCCATCTCTTTGGGGCATGGTGAATATCTGGCGGGTTTGCGGTTGTGGGGTGAAGGCGGGATAATCGCGCGGTTTGGTGTGGGGCTTTTTGACCGGTTGACAATGGGAATGAGTTACAGTGTTAATCATTTTATCGGTTCGGATGAGCCCGAGTTGTCCCGGCCCAGACCAGAGTTGCTGGTGCGGGTGGCGATTTTGAAGGAGATGGGTTATGTGCCGGACCTGGCGCTGGGGTTTGAGAGTCAGGGTTATGATTATTACAGCAAGGGGAGTGACCGGTTTACCGTGAAGGAGAAGGGTGTTTTTCTGGCAATCGGGAAGACGATTGAGGCGAGCCGGACCTATTGTGAACTGGGGGTGAACTGGTGGCAGGGGTTTAACGGGTTTGTGGTGGTTAATCAGTTGTTTCCCGGAAATCTGGAACTGGTGGCAGAGTATGACCCGGGGTTGAATGACCTGCCCGGAGATGGGAAGTTTCGCGGCGGCTGGTTGAATGCCGGGATTGGCTGGACCTTTCAGGAGCGGGTGCGGGTTGGTTTTGCCCTGCGGGACATTCTGGGCAATAAAGAGGAGACAAGGTTGAATCGGGTTTTTTATGTCTCTTTGCAGGAAAGTTTTTAGGAGGTAGTTTTATGGATATCGTGGGTTTTTTGCAGGGGATTAAGGGGTTTGAGCAACTGGAGCGCGGGGAACTGGAGCGGATTGCCCGGCTGGGTGAGTTAAAGGAGGTGAAGGCGGGTGAGCCGATTGATGTGCAGGGTGAGCCGGCAAGGAAGTTCTGTATTCTGGTGTCGGGGAGACTGGCGGTGATTCTGACCCTGGATTTCGGGGTTGTGCAGCAGACCTATCAGATTATGACGCTGGGTCCTGGTGATATGTTTGCCTGGTCGGGGCTGGTGGGTAATCCGCATTATACCGCGGGGAGCCGGGCGATTACCAATTGCAGTTATCTGGAGTTTGATGTGGCGGACCTGGAGCGGTTGTTTGCTGAGGACCCGCGGCTGGGTTATGTGGTGATGCGGCTGGTGGCGCAGACGATTGCCTCGCGGTTAAGGCATATGCAGTTGCATCTGGCACAGCAGTACGCACTGCGGGAGTCCGCGGAGTAACTGGCGGCGATGGGCACGGGTAAGGGGCAGGCGCCGGGGTTTGTGATTGCGATTGATGGTCCGGCGGGTTCAGGGAAGTCAACGACGGCGCGGCTGTGTGCGCGGCAACTGGGGTTTTTTTATCTTGATACCGGCGCGATGTATCGGGCGGTTACGCTCAAGGTTTTGCGTGCCGGGATAGACTGGCGGGATGAGCGGGCGCTGGGCCGGTTGTTGCGGGATACCCGGCTGGAGTTGAAGGAGAGTGAGGATGGGTTGCGGGTTTTTCTGGATGGTGAGGATGTGACCCGGGAGATAAGGAGTCCAAAGGTGAATCAACTGGTTTCGCCAATCTCGGCGCTGGCAGTTGTGCGGAAGATGATGGTGGCGGAGCAGCGCCGGCTGGCAAGGGGCAGGAATGTGGTGTGTGAGGGCAGGGATATTGGCAGTGTGGTTTTTCCAGGGGCGCAGTTGAAGGTGTTTTTAGATTGCGATATTGCGGAGCGGGCAAGGCGGCGGAGTGCCGAGTTGAAGGAAAAGGGGCTGGCGCAGGGTTTGAGTGATAATGCGGTGCGCAGGAATTTGCTGGAGCGGGATAAGGTTGATTCCTCCCGGCGGCTATCGCCGTTGCGCCGGGTGCCGGATGCGGTGCTGGTTGATACCACCCATCTGACGATTGATGAGCAGGTGGCGGTGGTCTGTGCACTGGCGCGGCAGAGGATGCAGGGGGATAAGTGATTTATGCGCTGGCGCTGGCGGATAGCATGGCTTTTGACCTATCCCTGGGCAAGGTTTCTTTTGCCGTTGCGGGTGGAGGGACGCGAGGCGTTGTTGCCGGGTGCACAGATTATTGCGGTAAATCACACCTCCAATTTTGACCCTTTGATTGTTGGTTGGGCAGCGGGCCGGGAGATATATTTTCTTGCCAAGGAGGAGTTGTTCCGGCACCGGGCGTTTGCCTGGTTGATCAGGAGCTGGAACGCCCTGCCGGTGGGTAGAGGCGGGGTGGATAAGCGGGCGATAGGTTTGTGTTCCCAACTGTTGTGTCAGGGGCAGACCCTGGTGCTTTTTCCTGAGGGGACAAGGAGCCGGGATGGCAGGGTGGGCGAGTTTAAGCCCGGGGTCGCGCTCTTGGCGGTGCGGAATCGGGTGCCGGTGGTGCCGGGGTTTATCTCCGGTTTGAGCCGGTCGCGGCTTTCTTACTGGGTGGACCGGGATTTTGTCCGGCTGGGGTTGCGGTCAAAACCAGAGGGTTGTGTGCCCATCAGGGTGCGTTTTGGTCAGCCGTTGTTTCCGGAGGGGTTTCCGGCAAATCGGCAGGGCTATCTTAATTTTACCGCGCTGTTGCGGGAGCGGGTGGCGGCGCTGGGTTCACAGGGGGAGGTTTGATGCCCCGGGTGGTGGTTGCCCAGCCGAACGGGTTTTGTTTCGGGGTGGAGCGGGCAATCCGGCTGGCAAAGCGGGGTCTGAAGGAGTTTTCCCGGGTCTGGACCCTGGGCGAACTGGTGCACAATCAGCAGGTACTAAAGGAACTGGCGGCGCTGGGGATTAAGCCGGTGCGGCGGCTGGCTGATGTGCAAGATGGCGGCCTGGTGATTCGGGCGCATGGCTGCCCGCCCGGGGTTTTTGCGGAGTGTAACCGCCGGGGGATTGCGGTGATTGATGCGACCTGCCCGTATGTCCGCCGGGTGCAGAGTGTCGCCCGGCGGTTAGCCGGAGAGGGTTATCAGGTGGTGGTCGTGGGTGAGCGGAACCATCCGGAGGTGAAGGCAATTTTAGCCGCTGCGGGTGAGGGTGCAAGGGTATTTTCACCGGGGAGGCGCTTGAAGGGGAAAATCGGAGTGGTGGCGCAGACAACCATCAGCCGGGAGATGTTGAAGGAAGCAGTTGCCAAGTTGCTTGATTTCCGTTATACTGAGATTCGGGTTTTTGATACCGTATGCGCGGAAGTGGTTGCCCGGCAGGAGGCTGCGGTCCGGCTGGCGCAGCGGGTTGATGCGGTGGTGGTGGTCGGAGGGAAGAATAGCGCCAACACCCGGCGCCTGACAGAGATTGTTCGCGGGCAGGGAAAGCCGGTGGTGCATATCGCCGGTGCCGGGGAACTGGATTTAAGGCGCTGGCGCCGGTATGGACGGGTCGGGGTGGTTGCGGGTGCGTCCACACCGCGCAGTGCGGTAGAAGAAATTGCCCGAATTTTACAGGATTCCGGTTGTGCCGGTGGAAAGGCACAACTGAGTTTTTAAGGAGGTCTGACAGTAATGATAGAAGATATTAAAGACAACCAATCCGGTAACCAGGCCGGAGACATCTACGCGAGTTCTTTCCCGGTTTTACGGGAAGGAGAGATAGTGACGGGGACGATTATCAAGCGGCTGGCGAATGCGGTGCTGGTTGATATCGGTCTGAAGGCAGAAGGTGTTTTACCGCTGGAGGAGTTCCGCAATCCCGATGAGGCGGTGGAAGGCAGACAGGTGCAGGTTTATATTGATGCGCTGGAGGACAAGGAAGGGTTTCCGGTTATCTCGAAAAAGAAGGCGGATTTTCAGCTGGCATGGGAAATAATCAAGCAGAAGTCGGAGAGTGGTGAGCCGGTGACGGCAAAGGTGCTGCATCGGGTGAAGGGTGGTCTGGCGGTTGATGTGCTGGGTCTGGATGCGTTTTTGCCGGGTTCCCAGGTGGATTTGCGACCGGTGCCGAATATGGATGAACTGGTGGGTAAGGATTTTGAGGTGAAGATTCTTTCGGTTAACTGGTATAAGAAGAACATCGTGGTTTCAAGGCGGGCGCTGCTGGAGGAGCGCCAGGAGGCGTTACGCCGGGAGATAATGGCGCGGATTAATGTCGGCGATGTGATTGATGGGGTGGTGAAGACAGTTACCGACTTTGGCGCATTTATTGATATCGGCGGCGTGGATGCGCTGCTCCACATCTCGGACCTGGCGTGGGTGAAGGTGGTGCATCCGAGTGAGGTGGTGCAGGTGGGTGAAAAGTTGAAGGTGAAGGTGCTTTCCTGTGACCCGAATACCGGCAGGATTACGGTGGGGTTGAAGCAGTTGATACCGCATCCGTGGGAGAGGGTGGAGGAGAAGTATCCGATTGGTTCCCGGGTGAAGGGACGGGTGACGACGCTGGCGGAGTATGGTGCGTTTGTGGAACTGGAAAAGGGGATTGAGGGTTTGATTCACATTTCCGAGATGTCCTGGACGAGGACGATTCATCATCCGGCACAGGTGCTGGCGGTGGACCAGGAGGTAGAGGCGGTGGTTTTGAACATTGATAAGGAGAATCGGCGGATATCGCTGGGCTTGAAGCAGACGATGCCCGACCCCTGGTCGCTGATTGATGAGCGGTATAAGGTGGGACAGCGGGTTACCGGAAAGGTGAAGTCTTTGAAGGATTTTGGTGCGTTTGTGGAACTGGAGGAGGGGATTGAGGGTTTGATTCACAATGCGGACCTGTCCTGGACGAAGCGGGTGAAGCATCCCCGTGATGTGCTGAAGAAGGGACAGACGGTGGAGACGATCATCCTGGAGATTGATAAGGAGAATCGGCGGATATCGCTGGGCTTGAAGCAAACCCAGGAGGACCCGTTCTATCGGCTGACCCAGGAGTTGAAGGAGGGTGATGCGATCAAAGCGCGGATTCTGGATATTCCCAAGCCAGGGGTGGTGGTCGGGCTGAATTACGGGATTGAGGGTTTTGTGCCGATGAGTCAACTGGTGCGGGGTGGTAAGAAGGCGAAGGAGAGTTATCAGATTGGTGAGGAACTGGAGTTAAAGGTTCTGCGCATTGACCTGAATAACCGCCGGGTGTTGTTGAGTGAGAAGGCGTTGCAACCGCAGACGCCAGAGGATGAGGAGGAGACCAAGCGGTTGCTGGATGAGTTGCCGCCGGATAAGTTCACCCTGGGCGACCATCTGCGGGATTATGATTTATAGGCGTGAAAGGAAGGATAAGGAATAGCGGTAGTGCCGAGAGCGCCGCTTTGGGGATGGAGTATCCAGCGGAGCGGAGATGACGGCGGCGGTGCTGACGATTGGCTGCCGGTTGAATCAGGCGGAGAGCGACTGTCTGCGGGCACGGCTCAGCCAGATGGGCGTCCAGTTAGTTTCCGAACCGGCAAGGGCGGATACCGTGTTTATTAACACCTGCACCGTTACCGCCCAGGCGGACCGGAGTTGTCGGGCGCTGATCCGGCGGGTTTGCCGGCTTGCGCCGAAACCCCGGGTGGTGGTGCTGGGCTGTCTGGCAGAGCGAATAGCTGCACAGCTATCAGAAATTCCAGGTGTGGATGAGGTATGGGACAACAGAAGAAAGCAGGCGGAAATTAGCGGGTTCTGTCCATTTCCCGTGAGAAGTCGGGCGCTGTTGAAGGTGCAGGACGGCTGTGACCAGGGGTGCAGTTATTGTGTGGTGAGCCGGTTGCGGGGTGAGCCGGTTTCCTTACCGATTAGCCGGGTGCGGGATGACTTCCAGCGCTTAATCGCTGCGGGTTTTTTTGAGGTGGTACTTACCGGGTTGAATCTGGGGATGTATAATGATGACGGGGATGGGCTGGGTCGGTTGTTAAGGGCGTTACTGGAGGAACCGGGGAGATTTCGCATCCGGCTCGCTTCAATCGAACCAGACCGGTTTGATGATGAGTTGCTGGCGGTGCTTGGTGATGCGCGGGTGTGCGCCCATTTTCACATCCCGTTGCAGAGCGGGGATGAAAAGCTCCTGAAGGCGATGGGGAGGAGGTATGTGCCGGCGGATTACGCCCGGCTCCTGGAGAGGATTCTCAGGATTAAGCCTGAGGCAAACATTGGCGCGGATGTGATTGTGGGGTTTCCGGGTGAGGATGAGAGTTCGTTCCGCCAGACATTGGATTTTTTAAGGTCGGTGCCAGTTAACTACCTCCATGTTTTTCCTTATTCCCCGCGGCCCGGAACGCCGGCATTTGCTTCCCAAGACCCGATACCCAGGGAGGTGAAGTCGGAACGGGTGGCGGAGTTGCGCCGGTTTTCCGGGGAAAGGAAAAGGGAGTACGCCCGGCGGTTTGTGGGTAGTTTGCGGGAGGCGGTGCTTGAGCCCGGTGGCAAGGCGGTGACCGATAACTATCTGCGGGTCGGGATAATGGAGCATGGAGCACGGAGCATGGAGCACGAAGCATGGATGTCCAGCCTGAACAGGATGTCGGGCAGGAGGGTGCTGGTGAGGATCGAGGGGTTGGAGGAGTCAGGCAAGTTAATTGGTAGAGTTGAGGAGGTGTTATGTTCAGGATGCGAGAGCGGTGCCGGCAGCGCTGTGCGGATAGGCACCGTGGCAGGGGAACACCCCGTCGGCAAAAGCCGACACCCCTCTCTAAGATGGGAATAGAGAAGAAAATAGTTGTAGTGTTGCTGGGTGCGTTCCTGGTTACCTCAATCGCCAGGGAGTTCAAGGTTGGTTACATTGATTCGGAGCGGATTATCGCTGAGTATGAAGAGGCGAAGGCGGCAAAGCGGGAGCTGGATGATTACATCAAAAAGTTTGAGGCGAAGGCGGACTCTTTGCGTCAGGAGTACGAGACCGCAAAGGAAGAATATGAGTCGCAAGAATTAGGTCTTTCCGAAGAGGGTAAGCGGGCAAAGATGGTGGAGGTTGAGACCAGGAAGCGCCGGTATGAGTCTTTTCTTAATGAGGTTTACGGCAAGGGAGGCCGGATTGAACAGAAGAATCAGGAGTTGATTGCCCCGATCGTGCAGAAGATTGACTCGGCGGTGCGTAAGGTGGCAAATGATGAAGGTTTTTCTTTAGTGCTGGATGCGAGTAAGGCAGGGGTGATTTTTGCTGATGTCGGACTGGATTTGACCCAATTAGTTATTGAGGAGTTGAACCGGCGCTATGCTCCGGCTACGGTCGTCGGGCCAACCAAAGTTATTTATGCAATTATGCCGATTGTGGAGACGAATGATGAGGCGCAGCGCGACCGGATTGGTGCCCAGATCAGAACCTTCGTTAACTCCCTTTTGAAAGCCAAGCCCAAGGTGGAGATGATTCCAGACCGGCGGGTCGATGAAGTGGTTCAGTCAAGGGGTTATCTGCCTCATCAGGTGCAGATGGAGCAGGCGCTGGATGTGGCGCGGGTGCTGGATGTTGATTACTGCATCTTCGGTGAGTGTTCGAAACGGGAGCGCCGGATTCAGTTTAAGTTGAGTATTGTTGATGTGCGCACCGGGATGCTGGTTAAATCTCAGGATGGCGAGGCGGAGAGGGTTGAGGTCCTGCGGGAGCGGGTGAGCGGTGTTGTGCAGGTGCTCTATTCCAGTGTGACGCAATAAGCTTGATAACACCCAGCAATCGACCAAATGGGTGCGTTGTCCTATGTTGACCCCACAGCAAAGGTCGCGGCTTCGGTTGAGATTGGTCCATTTGTTTATATCGGGCCAGAGACCGAGATTGGTCCGGACACGGTTATCGGTGCCAATGCGTGTATTTTCCCGCGGGTGCGGATTGGCGCGCGGGTACGAATCGGTCCGGGTGCGGTGTTAGGCTGGGAGGGGTTTGGTTTTGAATGGGACGGTGCCGGGTATCGCCGGATTGAGCATACCGGCTGGGTGATAGTGGAAGACGATGTGGAGATTGGTCCGAATGTCACGGTTGCCCAGGCAAAGCCGGGCCGGGAGACAAGGATCGGGCAGGGCACAAAGATAGATGCGCTGGTGCACATCGGTCACAATGTTAAAATTGGCAGAAACTGTATCATTGTTGCCCAGAGCGGTATCGCCGGCAGTGCGGTTATTGGCGACCGGGTGATTATCGCCGGACAGAGCGGAATTAAAGACCATATTGAGATTGGATCAAATAGTATAATTTACGCCAAGTCAGCGGTGTTCCGTTCGGTGCCACCCGATAGCCGCTACTGGGGGATTCCTGCCCGTCCTTATGAGGAGATGCGCCGGTTCTGGGCACGGCTGTGGCAGATTTTCGGCCGGGACAGGGGTAAATGAGGGCGATAACAGAAACAATCAGACAATCAGCAGAGTTGCGTGGTTCTGGCTGTGAGAGCGGCCGGCGGGTTAATTTGGAGGTGCGGCGGGCAAGCCCGGGGACAGGTATCGTAATTAACAATGTGCCGGCAAACCCGCTTTATGCCCGGGTCAGGGAAAACTGTATCGTTCTGGAAAAGGATGGCAGGAAGATGGCGATGGTGGAGCATTTTCTTGCTGCCTGTTATGGGTTGGGTGTTACCGACCTTGAGGTCAGGGGCGATGAGATGCCCTTTCTCGATGGTAGTGCGCTGGGGTTTGTGCGCCTTCTCAAACGGGCGGGTTTTTGTTGCGGGCACAGGGAAGAGTTTAAGTTGCCGGTGCCGGTTGGTGTGAAAGCGGGAAAACGATTTATCATCGCACTGCCCCGGGCAAACGGGTTATGGATAAATTGTATTTTTTCCCTGCCGGGTATTTTAGAAACGCAGTTTTTTTCCTGCCGGGTGACGCCGGGCTTCTTTATTAAAAATATCGCTCCGGCAAGGACATTCGGACCGGCCCCGGAGGTTCTGGTGCGAAGGTGGCGCCTGCCCTTTAAGTTAAAGAAGGTGCGGGGCTGGTTTTTTCCCGTGCACTGGCGGTTTGAGAATGAGCCGTGCCGGCATAAAGTGCTGGACTTAATTGGCGACCTGGCGCTGAGCGGGCGGTGGTTACAGGCAGAGATAGTTGCCTTTAACCCCGGGCACAGGTTGAATCTGAGGCTGGTAAGGTTGTTAGATAAATTAGTGAGAAGGGAGGCAACAAGTGCCGGTTGATATCGATGTGAAAGAGTGGCTTCCCCATCGGGAGCCTTTTCTTTTTATTGATGGGGTGGAGCGAGTCGGCGCGGATGAGATTGAGACGTGGCGGGTGGTGAGACCGGAGGAGTTTTATTTTGCCGGGCATTTTCCCGATAATCCGATTCTGCCCGGGGTTTTGATGGTGGAGGCGATTGCGCAGGCAGGGGTGTTGCTGGCGCTGATGCAGGAGCCGGACAAGAAGGGCAGGACAACGCTTTTTGCCGGGATTGAGCGGGTGCGGTTCCGCCGGATTGTGCGACCAGGAGAGCGGTTGCGGATAGTGGTGAAGATGGTGGCGGCGAAGGCGGGGCTGTACAAGTTTTCCGGTCAGGTGCTGGTTGGGGAGGAACTCGCCTGTGAGGCGATAGTGAGCGGTGCGGTGCGGTAGTGCTGGCGCCTGGGTGTTCAGTTTTATGCCGGCGGTGATTCACCCGAGCGCACTGGTCGGTTCTGATGTGGTTTTAGGCGAGGGGTGTCAGGTTGGTCCATTCTGTAACTTTACCGGCAGGGTGCGGGTGGGTGCGGCTTGTCGGTTTGGCACCGGTGTGGTCATCGGTGGTGAGCCGATGGACCGGGCTTATCAGGGAGAAGATAGCGGGGTGATGATTGGTGCGGGTAATGTGTTTTTTGAGTTCGTGACGGTGCATCGGGCGGTCGGAGAGGGAAACTGGACGGTGGTTGGTGATGGTAATTACATTATGAGTTATGTGCACATTGCCCATAACTGCCAGGTCGGGAATGGCTGTGTCATTACCAGCGGAGTTTTGCTGGGTGGCTACAGTCAGGTTGATGATTTAGCCAATCTCGGTGGGGGGACCGGTGTCCATCAGTTCTGCCGGATCGGGCGGCTGGCGATGGTGGGTGCGCACTCCTATGTTAACCGTGATATTCCGCCTTTTCTCCTGGCAGCAGGTCGACCCTGCCGGGTGCGCGGTTTGAATCGAGTTGGTTTACAGCGGGCAGGGATGGGTGCGGAAAAGGTGAAGGTGCTGGAGGAGTTGTTCCGCATCGTTTATCGCACCAATCTGCCATTGAGCGAGGCGTTGAAAAGGGTGGAGGGGGAGTTGCTCCATAGCGCGGCGTCGGAAGAGGTGCGGTGTTTTCTTGAGTTCTGCGCAAGTTCCCGGCGGGGAATCGAACTGCGTTCTGGTCCAGAGGAGGAAGAGTGACCTATCAGGAGGCAAAGGCATTTCTTGACTCGCTGGTGAATTATGAGCGGCAGGCAAAACCCAGGAATGAGTTTAAACTGGACAACATTCGCCGGGCGCTGGCACTGGCGGGGAACCCGGAGAAGAGAATAAGGAAGGTGATTCTGGTGGCAGGGACAAAGGGTAAGGGGTCGGTGAGTTATATGATTGAGGCGGGGTTAAGGGGGTGCGGGCTGAAAACCGGCTTATTTATCTCGCCGCATCTGGTCACGGTGCGGGAGCGGATACAGTTGAATGGTCAGCCGGTAGAAAAGCGGGTCTTTGCCCGGCTGGTTGATTTCTGGCAGCGGTGGGCGAAAAGGTTTCATTTGAGTTACTTTGAGACGCTTACCGCGATGGCGTTCCGGTTGTTTTCCGAGGAGGAGGTGGATTATGCGGTGGTGGAGGTCGGGCTGGGCGGCAGGCTGGATGCAACCAATTTAAGCGAGCCCGAAATATCGGTCATTACCCGGATTGGTTATGACCATATTCAGGTCCTGGGCAGGACCCTTGCCCGCATTGCCCGGGAAAAGGCGGGGATAATGCGTGCGGGTAAACCGGTGGTGATCGGGTATCAGCCGCGCGAGGCAAGAGAGGAACTGGCACGGCAGGCGGCGCGGGTCGGTGCGTTGCCCTGCTGGGTGGAGGGTTGTTCAAGGGTGTGGGATGAGCGGATCGGTGGTGATGGGGTGAGTTTTTCCTGTTTTACCGAGCTCGGTGCCGGCAGGGTCAATTTGCCGGTTCTGGGCAGGCATCAGATAGAAAATTGTCTTGTCGCCCTGACGGTGCTGGGGCTGATTGCCCGGGATGAACCCGGGGTTAGATTCGCTCCGGTGGCAGAGGCGCTTGCCCGTTTGACGCTACCAGGACGGTGTCAAATGGTGCGACGGAAGCCATTGTTAATTGTGGACTCGTGTCATAACCCCGAGTCTGGTGCGGCGCTGGCTGAGGTTTTGCGGGACTATCTTAAGGACCGGGTGATCCTCATTTACGGTTCTTTGCGCAAGAAACTGGTTAAAAGGACACTGACACCGATTGCGCCCTATGTTGACACCGCCATTATTGTTTCTCCGGATTCACCCCGGGCACTGGCGCCCGGAGTTTTAAAAGGGCTGTTTCGCCGGCTCGGTGTGCTGGCTGAGACCGCACCGGACCTGAGCGCGGCGTTGCGCCGTGCCGGGGAGCTGGCAGCGGGCAGGTTGCCGATAGTGATTGCGGGTTCGTTCTATCTTGCCGGCGAGGCGTTAGCCCGTTTGACCGGTGAGGTGTTAGATTAGATTTCTCCTGTTAACCGGATGGCATATCGTCCATAATTCCCGGGGTTAATGGCTTTGTTTACATAAAAGGCAACAGGTTTTCGGGTGGCGATTTTTGGTTAATTATCTGATATTGCGTGTGTTAAATACAATCACCGTTTGTTCGGGGGGGCTAGCCCCCGGCAGTATCCGGGCTGGGTGGGGCTTCAGTCGCCAGATAAGCGCCCGCGCTTTTCTTCCTGGTTCCCTGGTTAGCGGTGGTGTGTCTGAATGGTGATGCAGGATAGCAGTTTATAAGGGGTGGAGATTTTATACGCGATTGCCCTTGAAGGAGGAGTTCTATCCGGGCAACCGCGGTTCTGAGCGCCTTCACAGCAGACACTGGTAACAATGTGTTGGTGCAGTCCCGGGGATTACTTGACATTTAGAAGTATCAATCTTATAATTAGTTATGCCAATTTATGAGTTCTGTTGTGACTCCTGCCACCACATATTTGAAGAATTGATATTACACGAAAAGGATGAAAAGGATATTGTCTGCCCCAATTGTAAAGGCAGGAGTTTAAAACGGGTGTTTTCGGTTTTCGGTGTGGCAGGGGCAGAAAAGAAGGTTCAGGCAAGTTCAGGTAAGAGTTGTAGCCATTGCAGTTCGCATAATTGTAGTAGTTGTTCATAGGAGGGGATTTATGACGATAACTAAAGCAGACCTGGTTGAGACAATCGCCCGACAGATGGCGCCCAATATCACCAAGCGTGATGTCGGGAGGATTGTGCAGTTGTTCATCGATGAGCTTTGCCGCGCCCTGCAGGAAGGCAATCGGGTGGAGATTCGGGGGTTTGGCGTGCTGGCAACAAAGTTGCGCAAGCCGAAAGTGGCACGCAACCCCAGGACCAGGGCGACCGTGAACATCCCGCCCCGGCGGGTGCCGGTGTTTAAGGCGTCACGCTTGTTAAAGGCAAGTCTGATGCGCAGTGACACATAGGAAAAAGGAGAACTAAATGCCCTGTGGCAGAAAGCGTAAACTGAAGAAGGTTAAACGCCACAAGTTCAAGAAGCGCCGCAAGGCGATGCGCCATAAGAAAAAGATTCGTTAATGTCGGAAGTGGCGGCAACAGGTGCCGGCGCATTGCCGGTTTTCCCGGGCAGTTTGCGGGCTGCGGGTTGCGGATGTTAAAGAGAGAATAGTTTTTCGGTTTTGAGCGGATACCCGGGAAGGGCTGATATGAAAAAGAGGAGTTATGTGCCCGACAGGTGTTAGTGCGGGCACCGGCACTGTGGTAAACACCGCCCGCCCGTCAGCCGGCGGTCATGGGGGTGGTCTCTTAATATCCCTTGAACTTCTGTCCCTTTTCTGTGTAATTGCGCTCCTGCGATTGCTTCTGGTGCCTTTTTCGGTCGGGGTAACAACGGTGATTGTGCTGTGGCTGGTGCTGGCGGCTGCCAGTTATCTGGTGGGAGAGTTTGAGTCAACCGCGCGGGTTAATTACGGGCTGACGATACGCACCCAGGCGGCGTTTGCCCTTACCTATGTGGGTTACACCGGTGTTCATTACCTCTGGTCCTGGTGCGAGCCCCTGACGGTGCGGTTCTGGCTTGCGTTATGGTTTTACCTCACATTTATTGCCCCGCTGGTCGGGATTGTGCTGCGCCGGCTTGTGCCGCAGCGGGTGGTGCTGGTGACCGACTTTAATCAGGACAGGTGCGGATTATTGCGCTGGTGGGGTTTTGATTGCGTCAGACTGGTGATGATTGAAGAACTGGAGGGGTGGTTAAAAAGCAATGCGGATGCGGTGGGCAGAATATCTCCGTGGCGGATGATTATTATTGATATTACCGACCCCCGCACCGAGAACCTTGTAACCGGTGTTGCCCCGCGCTACTTTATTCACATTATCGGTGTGCGCTCCTTCCGGATGTCCGCGTATCTCCTTGGACCGCACCCCCGGCCACTGGGGCCCTTTACTGGTGATGGTATCTCCTGGCGCTTGAAAAGGGTCATCGATATCCTCCTGGCGCTTCTCGGGCTACTGATTTTCAGTGTGCCGATGCTGATAATCGCCCTCCTGATTAAACTCACCAGCCCGGGACCGGTATTTTATCGTCATCGCCGGCTCGGGAAGAATATGGAGGAGTTTTACCTGCTTAAGTTTCGCACGATGTTTCAGGATGCGGACCGGAGGCTGGAGGAGATTCTGCGCAGCGACCCGGCGAAGCGCGCGGAGTTTGAAAAGACATTTAAGTTAAAAGACGACCCGAGAGTGACCCCGATTGGTAAATGGCTGCGCCGGTTAAGTCTGGATGAGTTACCGCAATTACTCAATGTCCTTGCCGGACAGATGAGCATTGTTGGTCCGAGACCGATTGTGGAAAAAGAAGTGGCGTATTACCAGGGCTACTCGCTCTTATTGTTTCGGGTGCCACCCGGGCTAACCGGGTTATGGCAGGTGTCCGGGCGCACCGATACCAGTTATGAAGAAAGGGTGCGGCTGGATACCCGTTATGTGCAGGAGTGGACCCTTGCCGGTGATGTGGCGATTATCCTCAAGACAATTCCAGCGGTTTTGTCCCGGCGTGGGGCTTATTAGTTGGTGCGGAAGCGCATCGCCGCGCACCAGAAGCCAGTGGTAATGGATAACAAGGAGGCGCGATGGTTTTAGAAAAGAATGACCTTCTGGTCATCAGACTTTTAGAGAACCAGGGCATGCTCTGGACCGGGGAGGAGTTACGGGCGGCAAATATCGAGCCGGAAGAGTTTTCTGACCGGGTGCGCCGGCTGGTTGATGCCGGGGTGGTTCGCTCTTTTCATCTAACGTTAATTGTGCCGCCGCTTCTGGGTGGCAGCTGGGTGCTGGCGGCGTTATGGGCGCGTGCCGATGAGCCGAAAAAAAGTGTTGCGGAACTGGTGGCAAGGATAGGGTTTGTTAATGAAATTTTTATTAATTCCAGTTTACCCGGGAATATCGGGCCCAATGTCGCCCTTTTGTTTTACTCGCGCGACCTGGAAGGCGAGACCCGTTTTATAAAAACTCTCAGCGGGCTTGCCGAGGTTGAGGTGTTTCGGGTGCAGGAGTATAGTTTTCCAGTGTCGCTGCCTTTATCCCGGGAGGAGATGGTTTTCCTGCGGTTTCTGGCTGATAATCCCGGGCTGGACCGGGATGGAATTGCCCGGGCGTTCGGCCAGGGTGCGGCCTGGGTTGGGGCAAAACTGGACCGGTTGCTCTGGACCGAAAAGAATCGCAACGGGGTTTTCCGGGTGATGCCGGGCCTGGACTGGACCAGGTGTGTAAATTTTGCCCACATCCATTTTCTGCTTGAGACCGGACACCGGGCGGATATTTTGAACAAGTTGATTTCTGCGGGTGGAATGGAACTGGTGTTAGGTGGCAGGCAGATTGCCGGGCGGTTTGTGGGAGTGGAAGCGGATGTGTGGGGTATTGCGGAGATGATGGAGCGGGTGGCGTTTCTTAATCGGCTGTCCGGGGTGCGGGTGGTGGGGGTGGTTTACCATCAGGAGCTTTTGATTCAGGATGAGTGGGTGAAGCGGGTGCTGGGCGTAGATTGATTATTTGACGAGGATGATTTTGCCGGATGATGTGTGCCCGGAGGAGACGAGCCGGTAAAAATATACACCGCTGTTGAGTTTTCTTCCCGGGGGAGCGGTGAAATCCCGGCGCTCCGGTCGGCAAGGGGATGAAGTGAGCCGGTTGACCAGGGTGCCGGTAATGTCCCACAGCTCCAGGGTTGCACCGGCAGGCAGGGTTAAGCAGGAACTGGCGTTGAGGTGGATGGTAGGAAAAGGCGGGAGAAATGAGGGCGTCGCGCCGCGGGTCGGGGTTTCCCCTATACCCGGGGGTAAGCCTTTGATGCCGCCTTGCACCACCAGGGCATAGGGCTGGTTACTGGTAAACACATTGCGGGCATAGACCCGGACTTTCCATACTCCGGGCAGGGGGTGAACAACCCGGCACACCTCCTCAACATTGATTTCGTCCCAGGCGGTGGGGTTGGGTATTGACCGACCCGAGGATAACTGGTTGCCCCGGTAGGTGTTGCCATCCGGACTGATCAGTTCTAAGTTGAGGTCGTTGACAATGGCGATTGCCGCCGCGGGCATTCCGGCGGTGTCGGTCCAGGCGAGCACAGCTTTTAATGGCTCGCGGCGGTCAATCTCGAGCTGGTATTCGTCAAATTCCCCGGTTGCCAGTCCGAGGGTTTCGTCAATGAATGTGATGGCGAGGGAGTCGCCGGGCAGATGCAGGATGTTATTGAGGTTAAGTCTGCCCCAGCCGATGCGGCTGGATGGGACAACGCCACTGCCAACGTTGGTGTCCGCGGCGCAGATGGCAAGCGCCCGCATTAGCGCGGAACTGGGTGCGGGAAGCGAGCGGGATGGGTCAGGGTTGCCGGTGGGGTAGCGGCCCTCCTTGAGGTATTGCCGGACCAGCGCGAGGGCGCCGCTGACCGCCGGTGCCGCGAAACTGGTGCCGTGCCGGGGCTGGTAGTTGTTGATACCTGCGCCGTAAACGGTGTAGATGCTTTCTGCTGGTGCCAGGATGTTGGGTTTGATACGACCGTCACGGGTTGGACCGCTGGAAGAGAGGGAGTAAACAAGGTTGCTTCGGGTGCCGTTGCCGGTGCCACCAGCGGTGAGACAGTCTTTGCCACAGGCGGGGTGTCCAATCCGGGAGCCACCGCTGCCACCGTTACCCGCGGCCCACACGATTAAGAACTTTTTGTCCTTCCAGGAGACTGCGTCAACTATCGCATCGGCAAGCCGGTAATAGCCGAGGTTGTCCATTGAGCCAAAGGAGCCGGATACCTGGTAAACCGGTTCGGGCATGCCATTGCTCAGGCGAATGGAGTCCAGCATCTCCTCAAGCAGTTCTTCGGAGTAAAGGTATTGTCCGCTGGCGGTGGCGATATCAAGAAAATAGATGCGAGCGTCTGGAGCAACACCATCCAGATTACTGAGATTGCCGCAGGCCGAGTCGTTGCCGGCAAGGGTCCCGGCAACCGCGCTGCCATGATAACTGACCGCACTCGGGTCACCGAAGGCGGCATCGTGGAAGAGTTTATAGGCGACAATTTTGCGATGGTTGAGGTAAATCCCGGGTTGTTCCAGCGGCACCCAGGGGTCACGAAACATATCGTGTTCGGTATAGATGCCGGAGTCAAAAAGGCCGATAACTATCCCCTGACCGCGGATACCTGCCCGGTAAAAACGCCTTTTTTCACCGGGTGCGGGCAGGACGGAGTCCCAGCCGGTCTGGATGACCCACTGGACATTGGCGTTGAACGGCTCTACCGCGTCGGCTTTTTGAATCCAGGCAACTTCATCCTGTTGCGCAAGTTGCCAGATGTCGGTGGCGCCGGTGATGTTTACCACCTGCGGGGTGCGTTCATCGGGCCAGAAAGAGATGGCAAGTTCGCTGGCGATGGTTTTGCCGGTGAGTTCGGGCGCAATCTTGTACTCCGGCAGGAATGGTTCGACCCGGTCAATCACACCGGGCAGGAGCGATTGAAGATAAAGCCGGGGGTCAGACGGCGTTTTTGAGCCGGCGAGGTTGAGTCTGATGACCACGGTTTGATAGGCGATGTAACAGACCGGGTCATAGCCGTGCTGGCGCACGCAGTTGAGCCACTCCAGGCGGATGGGTGCGGTGAAGTGCACCAGCCAGTAACGGGAATCGGTGCGGTGCCGTTGCTCCGGCAATACCGGGTGATTGACCTGAAGCCGGCTACCGTTAGCGAATCGGACCTCACCCGCAGATGAGTATGGCTCCGGTCTGAACTCCGCCCGCCTGATTTTATTTATCCCCGCTCCGGTAACGGCGATAATCGCCAGCCCGACCAGGATGCTTGCCGGCAACGGCACTATTCAGTTACTGTGATTCACAGTTTTAATATTTCCACAATCGCCCGGGTGACCTCCTGCATATCCTGCATCGTGAGGTCGCCCATATGAGCGATGCGGAAGGTCTTTTCCTTCAGGTCGCCGTAGCCATTTGATATCTGCATCCCCCGTTCACCCAGCGCGCTGTTTAAGTCCTTCACGCTGATGCCCCGGGTGTTGGTGACGGTGGTCAGGGTTACCGACTCGTAGCCCGGTTCCGGAAAGAGGGCAAAGTATTTCTTCGCCCACTCCCGGGTGAAGTGCGCCATCTCCAGGTGCCGGCGGTAGCGGTTTTCCATTCCCTCGGCAAGGATGGCGTCAAGCTGGGTCTCCAGCGCCCAGAATAGCGAGATTGCCGGTGTGGTCGGGGTCTGGTTGTCCTTTTCATAGCGCTTGAGCATCGCCTCGTAATCAAAGTAATAGCCCCGGTCCGGAATCTTCCGGCACTTTTCCATTGCCCGGGGTGACACAATCGCCACCGCCAGTCCGGGCGGCAGGGCAACACATTTCTGGCTGGAGGCAACCACCACATCCAGCCCCAGACCGTCAATGTCAAACCAGTCGCCCATCAAACTGGACACCGCATCAACCAGGATTAACACATCCGGATATTTGCTCTTCACCATCGGCACAATCTCTTCCAGCGCGGTGCGGACACCGGTGGAGGTTTCGTTCTGGGTAAAGGTTATCGCCTCGTAACCACCCCGGGCGAGCTCCCGGTCAACCATTTCCGCCCTTATCGTCTTACCCCACTCCACCCGCAGCGCCTCCGGCTCCTTGCCACACGCCTGCGAGATTTTGAACCAGCGGTCGGAGAAGGCGCCGTTGACGCAGTGGAGCACCTTCTTCTGCACGCAGTTGCGGATAGCGCCCTCCATCAATCCGGTGCCCGAGGCGGTCCACCAGAACACATAGTTCTTTGTTTTTAGAATCTCTTTTGTCTTTTCCACGCAACGGCGATTGAGGTCACCAAACTCCCTGGAGCGGTGACCGATCATCCACTTTGCCTGCGCCTTCAACACCTCTTCCCGCACCTCGGTTGGTCCGGGAACAAAAAGTTTTTTATGGTTCATCTGTCCTCCTTTAATCGTTAATGATTTTAACAATGCAGGTTCTTGTCCTCGGTCCATCAAACTCACAGAAAAATATTCCCTGCCATCTCCCCAGACGCAGTTGCCCGTTTTCCACCGGAATAACCCGGGCGTTGCCCACCAGGGTGGATTTGATATGGGCATCGGCGTTGCCCTCGGTGTGCTGATACCGGGCGTTTGCCGGGGCAAGTTTCTCCAGGGTGTTGATGATATCCCGGGCAACATCCGGGTCATAACTTTCATTAATTGCAACACCGGCGGTGGTATGGGGCACATAGAGAACACAGAGCCCGGAGTTAACACCGCTTTTCTCGACAACCTCCCGCACCTGAGCGGTGATGTCGATAAATTCGGTTCGGCTACGGGTAACCACTTTAATCTCCGGCATAATGCCTGTTATCATACCCCATCAGATGCGATAGTCAAGGTTTAGGTTAAACCAGCGATTAAGGTCGGGGTTATGGCGATGGTCAAATCCGGTGCCGGAATGTAAATAAAAAATGGGGTTGAAAGGCGTTTTCTTTCCCCGGTTGCTTGCAGGGTTGACCGCCGGGTTATATTGAGGGCTAATTACCGGGCAAGCATCCTGGCAGCATAAGGGGTAGCCCGGGCCTGGCCCCGGGCCTGCTCCTGATTGTGATTATTAAAATTAACTCAGTCGCCTGATCCATTACCATTGCGAAGGTTAGCCAGAAGTTTGCTATATGAATAACAAAACCACCATTATTTTTCAGCAAAAATCTGGCTCTAAACACATTGAACACCCGGTCGCTGTTGCCTGTCAGCACTGTTATGCACCCGGGAGGGCGGGTTTACGAAGGCGAAGTTGTTGACTTTTATTATAATGCGTTTAAATTAGTAAGGCGCCCGGAATTTATCGACTGGATAAGACCTGGTGTGTTTTATCCGGAGGGCTAGCCTAACCTGGTAAGGCAGCAGACTTGAAATCTGCCGACCCGGCGACGGGTCTTGCGGGTTCGAATCCTGCGCCCTCCGTGTTGGTCTTCACAGCGATTGATAATCAGGAGAGGTGGCCGAGCGGCTGAAGGCAACCGCTTGCTAAGCGGTTATACCCTTAATCGGGTATCAAGGGTTCGAATCCCTTCCTCTCCGTTGGTTCTCCGGTCAGAGCTGCGGTATCCATTTTTGACACCCGCGGAATAATCAATATGATGTTAGTCTGGTATGAGTGAGCGAGCGGTACGGGTGCGGGTGGCACCGTCGCCCACCGGTGCGATGCATCTCGGTCTGGCACGCACCGCTCTGTATAACTGGCTTTTTGCCCGGCAGCAGGGCGGGGTGTTTATTCTGCGAATTGATGATACCGACCAGGAGCGCAATCAGCCGGAGATGCTTGTGCCGATTCTGGATGGGTTGCGCTGGCTGGGGCTGGAATGGGATGAGGGTCCGGATAAGGGCGGACCTTATGAACCTTATTATCAGTCGCAGCGCAGAGGGATTTATCAGCAGGCGGTGGAAAGGCTGTTGGCGTGTGGTGCCGCGTATCTAGATTATGCCACACCCGGGGAGATTGCCCGGGAAAGGGAGGCGGCGCGGCAGGAGGGAAGGACATTTCGTTATAGCCGGCGCTGGATGGGGGATACACCACAGGCACGGGCCCGGTTTGAGGCGGAGGGCAGGAAGCCGGTGGTGCGATTGAAGATGCCGCAGGAGGGAAAGATGGTGGTTGACGATTTAATCCGCGGCCGGGTGGAGTTTGACCTGGCGCTGGAGCAGGACCACATCGTTCAGCGGGCAGACGGTTCGTTTATCTATCATCTGACGAGCGCAGTTGATGATGGCGAGTTTAGAATCAGCCACATCATCCGTGCCGAGGAGCATCTTTCCAACACGCCGAGGCAGATTTTTATTATGCAGGCGCTGGGGTATGAATTGCCGCGGTTTGCCCATCTGCCGTTTGTGGCGGAGCCGGGGAGTAAAAACAAGTTGAGCAAACGGAAATTGAAGGAGTATTTAAAGAAACCGGAGTTTAATGAATTGATGCAAAGGGGTGAAAAGGTTGCCCGGCGGATGGGCTGGAAGGTGAGTGATGAGCTGTTTAATCCGGTGGTGGTGGATTTTTACGAGCGGGTGGGTTTTTTGCCCGAGGCGCTGGTGAATTATCTGGCGCTTTTAGGCTGGGCGCTGGATGACCGGAGCGAGTTTTTCAGCCGGGAGGAGTTGGTTAGGTTGTTTTCACTGGAGCGGGTGGCGAAGGCGCCGGCGAGTTTTGACCCGCAGCGGCTGATGGCGTTTCAGGTGCATTATATGATGGCAAGGTCGATACCGGAGCGGGTGGAACTGGTTTTGCCTTATCTGGCAGGTGCCGGGCTGATTGCGACGCCGGTGAGCGATACCGGGAGGGAGATGGTGAGCGGGATTGTGCGCGCGGCAGGTGACCGGCTCAAGGTGGCGGGTGATATCCTGGATTATGAATATTTCTTTGTGCCGGATGAGATGCTGGTTCTGGATAAAAAGGCGCTGGCGCGCTGGGTGTTGCCGGAACCGCAGCGGGCGATTTTGCGGGAGTTGTTTGCGGTCTTGCGCCAGCAGGACGGCTGGACACAGGAGCGGTTGAGCGGTGTGGTGGAGATGCTTGCGGCGCGGCAGGGGGTGAAGCCGATGGCGGTGAGTCAGGCGTTGCGGGTGGCATTGACCGGCAGAGATTACGGGTTTGCGATTGTTGATGTGCTGGTGATTCTGGGGAGGGAGCGGACACTTTCCCGGCTGGCGCGGGCGCTGGCGGTCGCAGAGAAAGACAGGGGAGGTGATTGATGGCAGAAGCGGAAAAGGATAAAGAGAAAAAGGGTGGATTGGATTTTATCCGGCGGATAATTAATGAGGATTTGCAGAGCGGGCGGTTTGCACCGCCGGTGGTAACCCGTTTTCCGCCGGAGCCGAATGGCTATCTGCATATCGGGCATGCCAAGTCGATATGTCTGAATTTTGGCATCGCAAAAGAGTATGGTGGCAGGTGTCATCTGCGGTTTGATGATACCAACCCGGAAAAGGAGACCGAGGAGTATGTGCGGGCGATAATGGAGGATGTGCGCTGGCTCGGTTTTGACTGGGGCGAGCATCTTTATTATGCCTCTGACTACTTTGAGCAGCTCTATCAGTGGGCGGTTGAGTTAATCAAGAAGGGAAAGGCGTATGTGTGCGACCTTTCGCCAGAGGAGGTGCGGATGTATCGCGGGACATTGACTGAGCCGGGCAAGGAGAGTCCGTACCGCAACCGGTCGGTGGAGGAAAATCTGGAACTCTTTGAGCGGATGCGCCGGGGTGAGTTTCCGGATGGCTCCCGGACCCTGCGGGCAAAGATTGATATGGCATCTCCCAATCTGAATATGCGTGACCCGGTGATGTACCGGATTATGAAGGTGCCCCATCACCGCACCGGTGACAAGTGGTGTATCTATCCCACCTATGACTGGGCGCACGGGCAGTCGGACTCAATTGAGGGCATCACCCATTCCATCTGTACCCTGGAGTTTGAGGACCACCGCCCGCTTTATGACTGGTTTATTGAGCAACTGGGGATTCACCATCCCCGGCAGGTGGAGTTCGCCCGCTTGAACCTTACCTATACGGTGATGAGCAAGCGCCGGCTTCTGGAACTGGTCCAGGGTGGCTATGTTTCGGGCTGGGACGACCCGAGGATGCCGACAATTGCCGGGATGCGGCGCCGGGGTTATACACCGGAGTCAATCAGGAACTTCTGTGAACGGGTGGGTGTAGGCAAGGCGGAGACGGTGGTGGCGATTGAACTCCTGGAGGATTGTGTGCGCGAGGATTTGAACCGGCGTGCCCCAAGGGTGATGGCGGTTTTGAAGCCATTAAAGGTGATCATTGAAAACTATCCTGAGGGGCAGGTGGAGGAACTGGAGGCGATTAACAATCCCGAGGACCCGAATGCCGGGACCAGGCTGGTGCCGTTTTGCCGGGAGATTTATATTGAGGAGGATGACTTCCGCGAGGAACCGCCGCCCAAGTATTACCGGCTGGCACCCGGACAGGAGGTGCGGTTGCGCTATGCCTATTTTATTAAGTGTGTCGGGGTGGAGAAGGATGCGGATGGCAAAGTCAGGGCGTTGCGCTGTGTGTATGACCCGGCAACACGCGGGGGTAATGCACCGGATGGCAGAAAGGTAAAGGCGACAATCCACTGGGTCTCTGCCCGACATGCGGTTGATGCCGAGGTGCGGCTCTATGACCGGTTGTTTTTAAAGCCGGACCCGGATGATGTACCCGAGGGCCAGGACTGGAAGGCAAACCTCAATCCTAATTCGCTGGTGGTGCTGAGGGGTTGTAAGATGGAACCCGGGCTGGCAAAGGTCCAGCCAGGAGCGATTTTCCAGTTTGAACGGCTGGGTTACTTCTGTGCTGATTTGAAGGACTGTCAGCCGGGCAGACTGGTCTTTAACCGGACGGTAACATTAAAGGATACCTGGGCGAAGATTGAGCAGAAGTTGAAGAAAGGGGGGAATAGATGAGTCTTTTAGAGCAGTTAAAAAAGGGTGGCGGTGTGCGTTTGCTCACCGGCGTGCAGGTTTGGGCAGAAAAGACAGGCGAGGGGCGGTGGCGGTTCCGGGTGGAGTTTGCTGGGCAGCCCGGGGACGATGATTATGTGCTACTCGGACTGCACTATCTATCGCATATCCTTGCCCGCTATTCACCAGCCGACCCGAAGGGTTATGAACTGGGCACGACGCTGCGCAATATGCTCACTCTGATTGTGAATGAGGGGGTGTGGCCCGGCTCTGATTTGCTGCGTTATGCGGGTGTCCAGGAGGAGGTGGCGCTGGTTGATTCCGGTGGTGAGTTAACCGGTGAGAAGATTGTCGCGGGTTTGATTGTGCCGCCCGGTGGTGATGGTCCGGACCTGGTGCTGGAGGAGCCGCTCAAGGTGGCAGAGGAGGGGGTGGTGTTTTCGGTGGTGGCGCTGTTACAGGCGCTGCTCAGCGTACTGAGCAATGAGGGGATTGAGACGTTCGACCGGGCACTGCGTTATTTTGTCTCTTACCTGGATGAAGGGGCAACTTGCTCCAATCCGGCTAGTGCCTGTAACCTGGCGAACCGGGCGTTAAGGGAAAGTAAAGACCGTTAACTAACTCCGCTTTTTTCGCTCCGAGCGCAGTTCAAATATCGTATAGAGTACCGGGATAAATACCAGGGGCAGGAAGGTGGAGACAACCATACCGCCGACGATCGCCCGGCCAAGTGGCGACCAGAGTTCCGAACCTTCACCAATCTGAAATGCCAGGGGGAGCATGCCGAAGATGGTGGTAAGAGAGGTCATCAGGATGGGACGCAGGCGCACCCGTCCCGCCTCTTTTACCGCATCCAGTAGTGGCATACCCTTTTCCCGGCGCAGGCGGTTGGTGTAATCAATATAGACAATTCCATTGTTGACCACGACGCCAACCAGGATGAGGAGCCCGAGCAGGGAGATGACCGAGATGGTGGTGCGGGTTAAAAACAGCGCCCAGATGACACCGATACCGGCAAAGGGCATTGTGAACATAATTATGAAGGGGTCACGCAGGGATTCAAACTGCGATGCCATCACGACAAACACCAGGACAAGTGCGATAATTATCACCAGGGCAAAGTCCTTGAAGGTGTTGACCATCTCTTCATAGGAGCCGGATAGTTTCAGGGTAAATCCCGCGGGCACCGGAATGGTGCGAATCGCCCGGGCGATGCGCTGGGCCGCCTCCCCAGCAGAGATACCGCTGGTGCGGCAGGTGATTTTCACAATGCGTTCGTTGTTCTTGCGCTCAATCTCAACCGGGCCGGTAGCGGTGCGCACGGTAACCAGGTTTCTTAATGGCACCGGACCGGTGGGGCTGTTGATGGTTATCCCCAGGATTTCGATGAGCTCATCCTTCTGTTCTTCAGGCAGGCGCAGGAGGATGTCGTACTCCTTACCGGCGAGCCGGTAGGTGCTGGCGGTGGCGCCGGCAATTTTGGTGCGCAGTTCATTTCCAATCTGGTATGGTGTCAGGCCGTAAAGCGCCGCCTTCTGCCGGTCAACGATTAGTTGCAGTTCGGGTTTACCCGGTTCCCGGCTGGATTTGATATCCACCAGCCCCGGGATGGTGTCAATTGCGGCCAGGACCTGGCTGGTCAGGCTGTCGGCAATCTCCAGGTCGTAACCGGTAATGTCCAGTTCCACACCGCTACTTATTCCCGCCATTGCGGTGAATCCGGCTTCCTGTACCCGCACGCGCAGACCGGGTATCTGACTGGCGAACTGGCGGATGGCATTGTCAATCGTCTCCAGGGAGTGCCGGCGCTGGCGCCGGGGTTTGAGCACCAGGTTGACCTGTCCGGAATGGGTGCCGGTACTGCCACCAAAAATTGCCCCGAAGCCGGTGCCGGTGCCGAGTTGTACCGTTACCCCTTCAATATCATCCGCCCAGTTTTTCATAATGTAGTTTTCCAGTTGCGTCACCGCGCTGTCGGTGGTTTTCAGACTGGTGCCGACCGGCATCTCTACCAGCAGCCGATGGAACTGGCTCTCCTGACTCGGGAAGAACTCCCGTCCGGTAAAGGGAATTAGTACCAGGCTCACTACCAGCAGGATGAAGGCGCCGAAAACAACCAGCCGGCGGTGGTGAAGTGCCCAGCCAATCAGCCGGGCATAGAGTTCTTCCAGATGGCGATAAAATCTTTCACTCCAGGCACGGATACCGGTTTCCGCACCGGCCTTCGGGTCGGGCAGATAACGACTGGTCAGGGTCGGGATAAGAGAGATGGCGATAACCAGTGAGGCGGAGAGCGCACCCACCACCGACCAGACCAGTTCCTTGAAGAATATCTGCATCAGGCCGCGCACCAGGAGCAGGGGGAGAAACACCACCAGCGTGGTAAGCGTGGAGGCGGTGATCGCCATCGCCACCTCATCAGTGCCGATGCTGGCGGCAGTGCTTCGTTCCGTGCCCCTTTCTCGATGGCGGAAGATCGCCTCAAATACGACAATGGCATTGTCAACCACCATACCGACCGCAATCGCCAGACCAGCCATCGAGAGGATGTTGACCGAGAAGCCCAGGAGAAACATAAAGAACAGGGCAAAAAATACCGAGAGCGGGATGGCAAAGGCGACAAACATCGTTGCCCGCAGGCGCCGCAGGAACAAAAAGAGGATGAATACCGCCAGGATGCCGCCGAGCAGGATGTTGTAAATCACATTGCTGATCGAGCGGGTTATTTCCCGGGAGCTGTCAAACAGGATGGTGGCGTTGATGCCGGCGGGCAGGAGTTGAGTGAGACGAGCGAGTTCTTTGCGGGTGGCTGCGGCGACCCGCACGGTATTGGCATCGGGTCGGCGCTGGACCACCAGGAATACGCAACTGTTGCCATTGTGACGGGCGATGGTTAGCTTCTCTTCCGGTCCCCAGGATACATCAGCGACATCTTTTAACAGGACCGGGCTGGCGCCCTTTGTGCCGATTACGATATTGCGCACCGCATCCAGGTCGGTAAACTCGCCGACCAGGCGGATGGTGTAATCCTTCTCCTGGCTGGTAATCGTGCCAACCGGGTAGTTGAGGTTCTGCGCCTTGATGGCGAGGTTGATGGCGTCGATGGTGATACCGGCTGCGGTGAGTTTTTCCTGGTCAATGTTAATCTGTAACTGTCGTTTGGTGCCACCGGCAACCATCACGGTAGCAACACCCGGCACCCGCTGCAGCCCATCAGCCAGGTCATCCGCGGCATCACGCAGGGTCAGGGGGTCAATATCACCGGCAAGGGCAATCTGGAGGACCGGCATCAGGGAGGCGTCCAGTTTCAGGACAAAGGGACGGGAGGCAGCAGCAGGCAACTGGGCGATCGCCATATCCAGCCGGTCCCGGACATCGCTGGCAACGGCATCCAGATTTGTGCCCCATTCGAACTGTAACTGGATTATCGAGATGTTTTCCAGGGAGCGCGAGGAAATTTCCTTGAGGTTGGAGATGGTGCCCACCCGCTGTTCAATGAGTTTGGTTATCTCGGCTTCAACCTCCTGGGGTCCGGCACCGGGATAGGGGGTGACAATGACCATGGTCGGCAGGGTCACCTGCGGAAAGACATCCACCGGCATCCGGGTAAGGCTGACCCCGCCGAGCAGGATGAGCACCAGCGAAACCAGAATGGTGGTGATCGGGCGGCGGATTGCGGTATCGGTCAGTTTCATCTTTGCCTCCGTCTATCTCGCGGTTTGTGTGGTTAACACCGGGTTGACCTTCTGGCCGTCTTTTAACCCCTCTTTACCGGTGGTGGCAACCAGTTCGCCGGGTGTCAATCCTTCAATCACCTCGATCCATTCATCACCCTGGAGCCCGAGCCGGACCGGACGGAACCGGGCAATGCTGTCAGCAACCACCACGACCTGGTCGGTTCTTGCGACAAAGAGCGCAGCAGCCGGAATCCGGACCGCATCCTTTTTCTCCTCCACGGTCAGGCGGGCGATTCCCGCCATTCCCGGGACCAGACGGCGTCCGGGGTTGGCGATGGTGACCTCCACCGTTGCCGAGCGGGCGAGCGGGTCAAGCATCGGTGCCACCCGGGTGACGATGCCGGTAAAGGTGGTGTCCGGGACCGCGGAGAAGGACACCTGTGCCCGGGCATTGAGCCGGACATAGGGCAGGTCAGCTTCACTCACCAGTGCCTTCATCTTCACCCGGTTCGAGAAGCGGGCAACTGCGGCAAAGGGAACGGTTGGCGCAACGGTCTGACCAACCTCCACATATACCTTACCCACGGTGCCGGCGATGGGTGAACGCACCGGCCCGGGTTTGTAGTCCATCCCGGGTATGTCGTTCACCACATAGCCAATCGGCTCATCCGCCTGCACCGTTGAACCCTCGGGCTTGGTGATGGCGGTTACCCGACCGGTGATTTTGGAATACACCGTTACCTGCTCTTCACCCTGCAGGACACCGAGCAACTGGATGGAACGGCTGACCGTGCCCTGTTCCACCGGCACAACCGCAACCGCGGGTGGCGGTGCCTGGGTCTTTGCCCGGCTGCGACCGGAGCAGGCAAGGGTGATGGCCAGTAAAAGGAAAGTGAATAAGAATAGTTTTTCTATTTTCTTCAGGACAGAATGTCCTGCGGTGCGGAAAGGGTTGCTCGTTGAATATACCTTCATCTTCTCCTCCTTAAAATTTACCAATTGCCCGCAGATACTTTGCCCGGGCGACCTGGTAGTTTGCCAGGGCGGTGAAATAGGACAGCCGGCTCTGGGTCAGGGCGAGCTGGGTGTCCAGAAACTCTAAGTTGGTAATCAATCCGTTCTGATACTTTTCCTCGGCAAGCCGGAAAGCCTCCTCGGCAAGCTGGACATTTTCGCCCTGATAGGCGATGTTTTTCTCTTCCTGTAACAGGTTGTTAATTGCCACCTGGACATCAAGGGCGATGGCATCCTCCACCATCTTCTCGCTCCAGCGGATCTGGCGATAGCGCGACTGTGCCTGGCGGAGTTTGTGCAGGTTGCCCAGACCGGTAAATAGCGGCCAGGAGACGCCAAGGGTGGCATTCCAGTCCTTACCCCATTTGTCCTGAAAGCCGAGTGGCTTTTTGTAGTCCAGGTTGGAACTGGCAAACAGGCTGGGCAGGTTGGCGGTGCGGGCGATGCGGACATTGATGTCCGCCATCTGGGTCAGGCGCCGGAGTTGCACCAGTTCTGGCCGGTATTGCCGGGCGGTGTCAAGGGCACCGAGCGTCTCAATCGGTGTGGTGTCGGGGTGGAGTTCCTCAGCAAAGATGATGGTGGTGGTCCGCGGGATGCCGGTGAGGTTGCGCAGTGCCGCCCGGGCAAGTTCGGCACCGTTTTCCACCTGGGTTACCTGATTTGCCATATTGGTCAGGCTCACACGGGCGCGCATCAAATCCAGCCGGCTGGCAAGGCCGTTGTCATAGAGTTTCTGGACCTGCTGGACATGGCGCTGGAGTTGCTCGTAGGACTCCTTTAAGAGATTGGCGGTCTTTTCTGCCAGCAGCGCCTGATAGAACGCCGCAAGCGCCTGGAGTTTTATCTCCTGCCGCGCCTGCTCGTAGGCGGCTTTCTGTGCCTCGAGGTTGAGGCCGGCGAGACGGTAGGCGTTGAAGAGTTTGCCCCAGGTGAAGAGCGGTTGCTGGAGGTTGAGGCGCAACAGGTAGTTGTCCGCCGAACCGAGGGCGATGCTCATCGTGTCCGCACCAACCGGCAGAGGTACCGAGTCGGTGAACCCGATAATCTCACCGGTGCGCGGGTCATAAACCCGCAGCGGCAGTTTTCGGTAAACCGGGGTGACCAGTTCCATTTCACTTACCTTCCCGAGCCGGGTGTAGCTGGCTGACGCGGAAATCTGGGGGAGAAAGCCGCTGAAGGCAACCGCCTTACCATCTGCCGCCTCCCGTACCTTTTCCTGGTTCTGCTTTAACTGTGGGTTGTTCGCAAGTGCCAGTGCCATTGCCTGGCTGGCGTTCAAAATCAGCGTATCGGCAAATGCCGAGCCGGGTATTACCGGAAGAATAAAGATAATGGCGATGGTGAAAATGTTAAAAAGGCAAAGATGGGCAAAAACACCCTTTCGCTTTGTTCTCATACTGACCTCCTTATACCATAAAAGAAAATGTCCAGCGCCCGCTGCGGTGCGGATTTGCCGCCCGGGTGGTGTTCGGCGCTGATGAGGGCGGCGCGGAAGGCGCTGAGAAAGGAAAAGGCGGCAAGCCGGGGCTCCACCGCCCGGAACTCACCCTGGCGGATACCCTCCCGAATCAGGGCGGCAATGTCATCAATCAGCCGTTTCACCTCGGGCAGAACCTTTTCCCGAAAGCGATTGGTAAAGGCGCAGCGGTCATAACTTAATTCCGGAAACACCAGGCTGATTGCGGCGGGGTGGGACACTAACTGCTCCAGCCAGCTGGAAAAGACCCGCTGGATTTTTGCCGAAGGTGACTGTTCGGTCCGGGCAACCTCCTTAATCATCGCCCGTGCCTGCCCGATGAGCCAGACAACGATGCCAACATACAGGTCAGCCTTGTCCTTAAAGTAGAGATACACTGTGCCCTTGGCAACACCTGCCTGCCGGGCAACATCGTCCATCTTCGTCTCATAATAGCCGCGCTTGCAGATGGCGGTGAACGCCGCCTGCAAGATCGCATCGCGTCGGGTGGTTGACTTTTTTCGCATATTACTTATACTGACCGGTCAGTCATTATACTAGAAACCCGCTGCCGGTCAACTAAAAACTTTTATTCCTGTGGCAACCGGTTGCCACTTTTGCTTTTCAGACCACATCTCTGGCAGAGGCAGGGTGCTTGTTTCTGCCGCCAATACCCTTCCTGTTTTAGCGTCACCGGTTCAACTACCGATTAAATCCGGCGTGATGACGGCGGTTAAATCTGGTGTCAGAGTCATCGTTAATGGCTAAATAAAGGATGGGGCGGGATGGCGTTTTCTCCTTAGGGTTGCGGGCGGGGTTATGAATCGGTTTACATTGGAGGTTACCTACGGGGCAAGCCCCCCAGCAGCCCCGGGGCTAGCCCCAAACCTGTCCCTGATTGTAATTATTAGATTCAACCCAATCGCCCAATCAATTGTCATTGCGAAAGTTAGCCGAAAGTTTGCCAGTTGAAGAACAAAACCGGCGTTATTTTTACAAAAATTTGGCTCTAATAAGATAGGGGACAGCGGTCAAACTGGCTTATCGTTCTTTTTTCTTCCTTAAAATTGAACGGTTGATTTGAGTAGATTGACAGCTGGTGGAATGTTATTATACTGATAGATTATGGAAGGGCTGATCCGGATTTTAAAAGATAATGCGCTCCATTGTCAGCAGCTGGTGAAAAGGCTGGTTGCCTATCAGAAGCTTTTGAATGAGCCGGTGCGCCGCGCCTATGAGCGGGAGAAGTCCCTTGGTGAGATTGAGGAACTGGCGGGCAGGTTGCCGGCGGGTGAGGTGAGGGTAAAACTGGAGGAGTGGTTGTGCGCGGAGCGCAGCGGGCTGGAGGAGGCGAAGAATGAGTTCCGGTTTGAGTTCGGGAAGGTGCTTTTGCAGGGGCTCGAGGGTAGCGGGATGGGCGTGAAGGGGCAGTTGCCGTTTTTGCGCTGCGGGCTGTTTTCGGTGCGGGTTGATTTTACCACCGGTCGGGCAACGATTTTCTGGGGACCGGAGATTGAGCGGTTGAAGAGCGGTGTGCCGGCCGAGCCGCTGGGGCTGGCAAAGTTGTTGCGCAGTTATCAGGAGAGTTTAGCGAAGCGGGCGATCAAGGAGCCGGAGGATTTCGCCCGCCGGCTTTTGGTCGCCTACCGGCGGTTGTGCGCCAATCAGGGGGTAGGCGAGGGCGCGCGGGTGTTTCTTATTGACCTTTTGGGCGAGATGGTGCTTTTGATGCAGCCCGAGGGTTTTAAGGTGAATCCGGTGAAGGAGCGTTTTGTGGAGTATCCACGGGTCCGGTTCAGTTATGACCTTTATCTTTTGAAGCGTTCCGGGGTGCGGACAGTTGAGGGGCGCCAGATAAGGCTGTCGGTGGCAAATTTTGACGCCACCGCGGAGAAGGCAAAGGCGCTGTGGGTGCCGGATAATGAAGGGGGCGAGGGGACATATTATTCCTATATCGCATTTGTCCGCGGGGAGTAACCGGCATTGCCGGGATAAAAAAGGCGAGGTTTTATGGAAAAGGAACTGGCAAGGGCAATAATCAATAAACTGGGGTCAACCGGCACACCGCCGGAGTTCGGGATTGAGGCGTTTACCGTGGGGCTGGACCGGTTGTTGAAGGTGGTGGAGGAGGAGTATCTAAACGGGATTTTGAAGTTTAATCTTTCCAGTTTTAAACTGATTACCGGTAATTATGGCGGCGGGAAGACCCATTTTCTCTATTCGGTGCGCAACCTTGCATTCCGGCACAATTACTGTGTTGCCTATGTGAGTCTGTCGCCGACCGAGTGCCCGTTTGATAAACTGGAACTGGTTTATCGGGCGGTGGTGTTGAATCTGACCGCACCGCAGGAGACAGCCAGGATTGCCACGCTGGCGGATAAGGGGATAGAGTCGGTGTTGCGTTACTGGGCAGCGGACTGGCGGCGCAAGGAGGACAATCCGGAGCGGCTGGCAGAATACCTTTTGCAGTTACCGATGACCGACTCCACCAGTTTCTTTAATGCGGTGAAGGGCGCATTTACCGCGCTGCTGGCTGAGGACATTGAGGGGTTCGGTGAGGCGGTGCAGTGGTTGAAGGGCGAGGAGATATCCCGGGAGGCGCGGGCAAGGTTTAAGATTTCGGAGCGGATTGATAAGTCAACCGCATTCCGGATGCTGCGTTCTTTGATTCAGTGGGTGCATGCGATCGGGTTTCGCGGGCTGGTGCTTTTGTTTGACGAGGCGGAGCGGGGGATGTCGATTTCTTCTTCCCGGGACAAGCGCCAGGCGCTGGACAATTTAAGGCAGCTGGTGGATGAGTGCGGGAATTCCCGGCTGCCGGGTGCGATGTTTTTCTATGCGGTGCCGGATGAGAATCTGCTCTTGGAGGGTTCCGGACCGGTTTATGAGGCGTTGAAACAGCGTTTGCGCAGTGCGTTTTCCGAGACCAATCCGGTCGGGGTGCGGATTAATTTAGAGGAACTGGGGATGGAGCCGGTGGAGTTTCTTATGGAACTGGGGAGGCGGCTGGTGGCGCTATTTCAGACCGCGTATGATGCGACTTTACCCGAGGCGGAGCGGAGCCTGCGAGTGCTGGCTGAGACCGCGGTGCAGGGGTTTGTGCTGGATGTGAGTTACCGGCGTTTGTTTGTGGTGGCGGCGGTGGATTTCCTCCATCAGTTGCGGGCAAAGCCCGGACTGGTCCTTTCCAGCCGGGATGCGGAGAAACTGCTGCGCCTGACCACGCAGCGGCTGGAGCGCAGTGAAAGGGAGCGAGTGGATAGTGAAGAGTTCTGAGCAGGGAGCAGGAAGCAGGGAGCAGGGACCACGGCGCCGGGTGCTGGTTTCCCATCCGGTATTCGGTGAAGGTGAGGTGATTGATAGCCGCTGGCAGGGTAGTGAACTCCTGGTGCGGTTTCAGACCGGGTTGCGGTTGTGGTTGCCGCGCAGTCGGGTGCGGTTTCTGGTGGATTTTGATGGCGGGCTTCTGGATTCGGCGGTTGCCGGGGTGGACAATGTTGACCGGGTAAGCGCCTGCCGAATGATAGAGGCGTTCCGGCTCGGGATTGTGCCGCATCAGGATGTGGAGGTGTTTACCTTTGGACGGGAGCGGGAGGTGCAACTGGTAGAGGCGGCGCTGGCGCGGCTGGCAGAGCGCCGGGGTGATGTGTATATGATTGAGGGCGAGTATGGGGCCGGCAAGACGCACCTCTTAGAGTATTTGCACCATCGGGCGTTAAGCAAGGGGATGGCGGTGAGTCTGGTGCAGTTTGACCCGGTTGAGGTGACACCGCATCGGCCGAAGAGGGTTTACCGGGAACTGGTGCGCAATCTGCGGTTTATTCAGGATGGCCGGGAACAGGGGTTTCGGGAACTTTTGCGCGCGGCGGTGAATCTGGATATGTCCGACCATGTGTTTTTCGGCCCGGTGTTGCGGAAGTTAAAAAGGCTTGACCCGGCCGGCGCGGAGAGCGAGGTTTTCTGGCAGTTTATTGAGGGCGAGAGCACCAAGGAGTATGCGGTGGAGATGCGCACACCTTACCGGGTGCGCGGGGCGCAGGGGATTCCGGCGCTTTATGACTTTTCGACCGCGGCGGACTTCTACTGTAATATCATCTCGGGGCTGTCTTTTATCGCGCGGGAAGTCGGGCTAGTGGGGCTGGTTTTGTTGATTGATGAGGCGGAGACCGTTACCCGGCTCTGGGATGTGTTTTACCTGACGAAGAGTGTTAACTTTATGGATGGGCTGGTGCGGGTGGCGCAGAACGACCCGGAGTTGAGAAGGGTGAATGAGCGGTTGATTCACAATCAGGTGCGACCGGTGCCCTATATCTATCGGGACCCGGCGCTTTTGGTGGTGTTTGCCACAACGCCGACACCGGGTGAATATGCCTATATCCGGCTGGCAAATGCGGTGCGGCACCGGATTGAACTCAAGCCCCTGGAGGACCAGGCGCTGGCAAATGCGTTTGCGACGATGGTCAGGATTTACGAGCGTGCCTATCCGGGTTTCAGTCTGCCGGTGGCGGAACAGAAGAAAATTCTCACCCGGGCGGCACGGCAGGGTAGTTTCGGGGTGCGTGGGTTTATCAAGTGCTGTGTTGAGGCGCTGGACATCGCCCGGCTGCGCCAAGTGGGATTGATACCGCAAGTTGCCGCTTCCTGACCCCGGGCAGGACCGGGAGGATTTTATGGATGAAACGGTGAACCGCCCCGGCGGGTGCCGGGACCGGCACAACCGACAGCGGGCGATCCGGGCGGCGCTGGTGCGCACCTATCCCGCATTTTTTTCTCGTTTCGGCAGATTGACCGATGTGCAGGTGGAGGCGATTCCCCGGATCCTTGCCGGTGAAAACCTGGTAATTATTTCGCCCGCGGCTTCGGGTAAGACCGAGGCGGTGGTGGCGCCGGTGGTGGAGCGGATTCTGGCTGAAAGGCGGACAGGGCTGGCGGTGCTTTATGTGTCGCCGACCCGGGCGCTGGTAAATGACCTCTACCGCCGGCTGGTTGAGCCGATGGAGTATCTCGGGTTAAAGGTGGAGCGCAAGACCGGAGACCATCCCCAGATCGATGAAAGGCGTCTGCCCTTTATGCTTCTGACCACGCCGGAGTCGTTTGACTCTTTGCTTTGCCGGCATCCGGGTGTATTTAAGAATCTGGCGGCGGTGATTCTGGACGAGATTCACCTTCTGGACAATACGCCGCGGGGCGACCAGTTGCGCATCCTCCTGGTGCGGTTGAGGTTGATCAAGCCGGATGTCAAGGGCTATGCCCTTTCCGCCACGATTGACGATGTCCGGATTGGCGAGCGGTACTTCCCGGGTAGCGGGGTGGTGCAGGTAGGCAAACGCCGTGAGATTAATGCCGAGTTGCTCAAGGGGGGTAAGGACTGGCCGGTGCGGGTGGTGGAACTTTTAAAAAAGCGAGGGTGCCAGAAGGTCCTGTGCTTTTTTAATGCCCGCTCGCTTGCGGAAAGCGGGGTAAAACTTTTTGACCTGCCGCCATTTTCCGGCAGGGTGTGGGTGCATCACGCCAGCCTTACCCGGCAGGTGCGCGAGGAGGTGGAGGCGAAGATGAATCGCGAGCGCACCGGGATTCTCTGCTGCACCTCAACGCTGGAACTGGGGATTGATATCGGTGATGTGGATGCGGTGGTGCTTTTCCGGCCACCGTTTAATGTTTCATCGCTGTTACAGCGGATTGGACGGGGCAACCGCCGGTATCAGAACGGGCTTTATATGATCGGGATTTATCTTGACGGCTGGGAGCGGCTTTTGTTTGAGACATTTATTGACTGTGCCCGGGAGGGCAGGCTCTTTGACCGGCGCTATACACCCTGTCTGTCGGTGTTGCCGCAGCAGATTATTTCCTATTGCTTTCAGCGCCGGCGCATCGGCACCACCCTGGATAAACTGCGACAGTTGTTTCAGCCGCTGGTGGGCAATAGCCCGGTGGTGGAGAAGGTTTTTATGCATCTGGTGCGGCAGGGACAGCTGGTGGAGCGGGGCGCCGGGGTTTACTTTCTGGCACCGGCGCTGGAAAAGGGGGTGGAGTCAGGGAAGATTCACTCCAATATCCAGGAGAAGAGTTTCGGGCAGTACCAGGTGCAAGATGTGACCACCGGTCAGGAGATTGGCACGGTATTTTTTGTTTTGAACCGGTTTGTCCTTGCCGGCAGGTGCTGGGAGATGGTGGAGCGCCGGGAAAAGGAGAAGGTGCTACTGGTGAAGCCGTTGCAGGCGGTTTCGTTGAGCACCAAGGTTTTTGAGGGGACCGGCACCGGCGGTTATTATTATCAGATGGCAGAGGTTTTGAAGTCAAGGATATTCCCGGGATTGAAGGCTGGTGAGTTTCCCTATTTTATTGACGGGGACGAGGCTTATATCGTTCATCTGCTGGGCGCAACCTATGGCGGACTGCTTGCCGAGGCGCTACAGAAGAGAAATATCCGGGCGGTGGATATGGAGGGTAAGGTGCTGGTGTGCCCAAAAGAACAGGTCCGCGAGGGGAGGTTTCCTTTGCCTGATTATGGAGCGATGAGAGAGGTGGTAATGGACAACCTTTTCCGGCTGGAGGATGGGCTGGGTTCCGGTGCGTTTTTCCGGTATCTGCCCGAGGAGTTACAGGTTGAGGATCATCTTTTGACACTGGATATTGATGGGCTTTTTAGTTTCTTAGATGGTTTGCGGCTGGTGCGGATGGAAATAGGCGCGGTGCGTGCCCAGATTGCCGAGCATCTGCCCGGAGGTCGGGGTGATGAATAAGGTGCTAATCGTCGCCTATTACACACCCCCCCTGGGGCTTTCGGGTGTGATGCGGGTGACAAAACTGGCAAAGTATCTGCCAGATTTTGGCTGGGAGCCGCTGATACTTACGGTCCGCCCGGTTGCCTATTACGCCTATGACCCGGCACTCCTTAATGATTTAAACCGGGCGCAGGTATTTCGCACCGAAAGTCTGGACCCGAACCGGATACTTTATCGCCTCGGTAAGAGGAGAATGGAGCAAGGACTAGGGAGCGCGGAGGATGGAGCAAATAGAGGGTGGATTTCCCTTCTTGCCCGCCTGAGCCGGACGGTTCTTTTTCCGGACACCAAGATTGGCTGGTTGCCATTTGCCCTGAATGCCGGGATGAGGATTATAAGGAGAGAGCGACCAGCGGTGATTGTCGCCACCGCACCACCCTGGACCTGCCTTCTGGTCGGGGCAAAACTTGCTCAGAAGAGCGGTCTGCCGTTTGTGGCGGACTTCCGGGACCCCTGGCCTGGTGGTTTCCGGACACCGCGTTTCTGGAAGAGGCGGTTACTGGTGAAGTTACGCGATAGAATTCTTGACCAGGCGCAGCTGGTTCTGGTTGTGAACAAGGGAACGGGTGAGCGTCTATGCGAATTTTCACCTTCACCGAAGCGATGGGAGAAGTTGAAAGAGAAGGTGGTTCTTCTGGAAAACGGGTTTGACCCGGAGGAGTTTGCCGTGGCGCCGGAGGTGCCCGGAGGTTGGAGGATGGAGCAGGGAGTAGGGAGCAGGATCCTTTATGTGGGTAATCTCTGGGAAAATCGGAGGGAGATTGCGGCGTTTGTTCAGGCGCTGGCAGCGGTGCCCTTTGCCCGGCTTTATATTGCCGGCAGGCTGGATGAGGCGAGTGCCCGGACGGTGAAGAGAAGTCCGCAGGTGGAGTTGCTGGGGGTGGTGCCGCATTCCCGGGCGCTCGCACTGATGAAGGGTGCGGATGTCCTGCTTTATATCGGCAAGCCGGAACAGCCGGTGGGGTTAAAACTTTATGAATATATTGGCGCGGGACGACCGATTGTTGTCTGGAAGAGCGAAACAGGGAGCAGGGAGGAGGGAGCCTGGAGCCTGGAGCATGGAGCATGGAGCAGGGAGGCGGAGGAAATAGTTAAGGAGTTGGATGCGGGGGCGGTGTGTTGTGATGCGGAGGGGTTGAAGCGATTTTTGAGCCAGGTGCCTGGAGCATGGAGCAGGGAGCACGGAGCAGGGAGCACGGAGCAGAAGGCAGAGGAGAGCGGAAGGGAGCGTTTTAACCGCAGGTTACAGGCGGAAAGACTGGCGGGTTATCTGAACAGTTTAGTCCGACAATGATTTTTGAGTAAATGAGCAACCACCCGCAGGATTGCGGCGATTTCTAATAAGGGCAAAAGGATTATCGCCTTGAAGAAGAAGGGTGCACCGGTGTTGTGTTTTTTCAGGTAGCGGAGAAGGGCGCGGTGGTTTTCAAATATCATTTTGGTTTTTAGTGGGGCGGTGCTGGCGCCGACTTTGTGATAAACGACCGCCCGGGGGAGGTAGGTGGTTTTATACCCTTTTTTGAACATCCGGTAGGACAGGTCAACATCGTTGTAGTAGATGGGGAAGTTTTCGTCAAAGCCACCAATTTCGTTCAGGACCGAACGCCGGATGAGGAGACAGGACGCCATTGGTTGCTGGATGAGCGCGGGTTTTTCGTAGTCAAAGTGGCGGAGGCGCCAGCTACCGAGTTTTCGCCAGAGAGGAAAAAGTCGGGGTAAGCCGGTCATTTCCGCAAGGACATTGGTGAAGGTGGGAAAGGAGCGGATGGATAGTTGCTGGGTGTTGTCCGGGTTGAGAAGGCGCGGGGCGACTGCGGCGATTTCCGGGTGCTGGTCAAGGTGCTGGACAAGGAGGTCAATCGCACCAGGCTGGATGACGGTGTCAGGATTAAGGAGCAGGACATATTCGCCCCGGGCGATAGTCAGCCCCTGGTTGTTGGCACGGGCATAACCGAGATTCTGTTGGTTGTAGATGCGTTTTATTTGCGGGTAGTTGCACCGGTCAAGGATTGCCCGGGTCTGGTCTTTTGAGGCGTTGTCGATGACGATGATTTCATAATCACCGCAGAAGGCGATTGATTTGAGGCAGGGTGCGATGTCAGCGGCGCTGTTGTAGGTGACGATGATGACAGAGAGTTTCATCGGGGGATATAAGACCTATAGGACGCATAAGACCTATAGGGCATATTCGCGGTAGAAGTCCAACAGGTCAGCGAGGGTCTTTTCAAATGGGATTTCGGGTTGCCAGCCGGTGATGGCGGTAAATTTGCTGGCATCGCCGCTGAGGAAAGGGATGTCGTAAGGGCGTTGCTCGGCATTGCCGCTCACAATCTCAATCTTTTTGTCGGTGAGGCGGCAGAGGTAGTCAACACCGTCCTTGAGCCGGATTGTCCGACCGGAGGTGACATTGTAGGTTTCACCGCTAATACAGTTCTCCAGGGCGAGGACATAGGCGCGGACGATGTCCCGGACATCGGTGTAGTCACGCTGGACCGAGAGGTCGCCCATCTCCAGGCGCGGCTCTGTCTGCCCCTTTTCCACCCGGGCGATGTGGCGCGCCACCTTGGGAAAGATGAACCTTGGTGCCTGTCCTGGTCCGGTGTGGCTGAAGGGACGGAGGATGACGATGTCCATCTGCCAGGTCTGGTAATAAAGCCTGCCGATTTCTTCTGCCAGCAGTTTACTACGGGCATACACGGTTAATGGTGCGGGCGGGTCGGTTTCAAGGCGGATTTTATTTGAGCGACCATACACATCTGCTGAGGAGATTAAGAGGATGCGACAGGGAAGCATTAACTGGTGAACCGCCAAAAGTATTTTCAGGGTGCCCAGGGTGTTGATATTGTATGTGGGGATGGGGTTCTTTTCTGCTTCGGCAACCGAGGATACACCGGCAAGATGTACAAGCCATTCCGGACGGGTTTGTTCCAGAATCTCCTTTATCCGGGGAAATTCCTGGATGTCACCAGGAAAGAGTTCAGCGGGCAGGTGTTCGCGAGGCGGGTGGAGATATAGACCGGATACCTGGTGACCAAGTTCGGCAAGATAGCGGCAGAGGTGGGTGCCGACAAAGCCCTCAATACCGGTGATCAGCACCCTTTTGCTTTTCTCCGGCATTGTTTTTAAACCCGGTTGCGCCAGTATTCCAAGAGGTCAGCGAGGGTCTGTTCCAGTTTATATTTTGGTTCCCAGCCGGTTGCCTGTTTCAGTTTTGTCGGGTCACCGATTAGGAGTTCAACATCGCTGGGACGGAGGCGTTTGGGGTCCTGCCGGACTTCAAATTTGGTCTTTGCCAGGTCTTTGAGGATGTCCAGCACCTCGGCAATCTTGTACCCCTTACCGGTGGCGACATTGTAAACCTCGCCCGGGATGCCCTTTTCCAGAATAAGATAATAGGCACGCACCGTGTCGCGGACATCGGTGAAGTCACGGACCGCATTCAGGTTGCCGACATAGAGCACCGGTTCCCGTTTGTTTTTCTCAATCTCGGCAATCTGCCGGGCAAAGGAGGAGGTAACAAACACCTCACCCCGTCTTGGTCCGGTGTGGTTGAAGCCACGGGTGCGGATGATGTGCATACCGTAACTTTGATGGTACTGATAGCCCATCATATCCTGGGCGATTTTGCTCACCGCATAGGGGCTGAGCGGACGCAGGGGGTTGGTTTCTTTAATCGGGACCTCATCCGGCATCACCAGGCCATACTCTTCGCTGGAGCCGGCGATTTGAATCCGGCAGGGACAGCCGGTTGCCCGCACCGCTTCAAATATATTTAACTGGCCGATGACATTGGTGACAAAGGTCTCACTAGGCGCGGTCCAGGACATCGGGACAAAGCTCTGTGCCGCAAGGTGATAAATCCGCTCCGGCATCAACCGGGCGATGAGGTTGTAGACCGCGGTGGCGTCGCGCAGGTCACAGTCGTGGAGGTGAATCTTACCTTTCAGGTGGTCAATGTTTTCGGTGCGGGAGCGCCAGCGGATCGTGCCGTGAACCTCACAGTTGCCCAGGCTTAAAAGGTACTCGGCAAGATGGCTGCCCGCAAATCCACTGATTCCAGTAATCAGGCACTTCAAGGAAACCTCCTTGCTTGGGCGGTCGCTGGTTTCGGCATCAGGTATTACGCCTTCTCCACCTTGCCGGAACGCAGACAGCGGGTGCATACCCACATTCGCCGGGTGGTGCCGCCGGTTTTTACCCTGACCCTTTGCAGGTTCGGTTCCCAGCGCCTTTTGGTTACATTATGGGCATGGCTGATATTGGAGCCAACAATTGCTACCTTACCACAAACTTCACAATGTTTCGCCAAAGGTCCTCCTGTTTTTCCTGTTTTAATTTTTATAAGCATAATGACAATCCTGCGGGTGTCAATGAAGACCAGGAGTGGTGCGCACCTTTATTAAGGGCTGGATATGGCGGGTGGTTGCGGAATCGGTTATCAGGAGGTAGACACCGTCCGGCAGGATGTCCGGATTAAGGGGGCGCTGGCGACCGGTGGCGTCAAAGAGTTTGACTGTGGACGGCGCGGTGCGGATGATGTTTTTCAGTTGTTCGGTGGTGAGGATGATGGTGCGGGCCGGGGAATGGGAGTGGGTCGGCGGGATAGAGGTGGTGGAGGAGTTAAACAGGACTGCCGGGACACGAAGGTAAATAACCGGATTGAGAGTCTTTTCGCCTTCATCCAGTTCCCAGGAGCCAGCAATCAGGTCGGCAAAGTAGATGATGTGCAGGGTGTCGTTGACCACCTCGGCGAGGAAGGGAAAGCGCTTGCTGGTGCCATCCGGGCTGGTGAGCCGGATTGGTCGGGTCCAGGTTCTGCCGTTGTTCGGTGAGGCGGCAGCCCAGATGTCGGCGCGGTAAAGTCCGGTGTGTTCATCAATGTTGTTTTCGTCAAACTGCTCCCAGACAGCATAGAGGATGTTGAGATCAGAGTGGCTTTTGCGCCGGTCAATGCCGATACTCGGTCGGGCAAGCGCGGCGGTGTGCCGACCCAGGCGGCTGGTGTCGGCGATGGTGTGCTCGGTGATGAAGTGCCAGGGAGGGGTGTCGGATGGGCAGTAGTGCCAGAGTTGCACCGCGCCGCGATCTGTACCGTCATAGAGGTCACAGACAATGTGGATGCGGCTGGAATCATAGACACCGCCGGCACCAAAGAGAGAGAATTTGAAGGGCGACGGCGTGCTGTCTGAGAGCGGACGGGTGCGATACCAGGTGCCGCCGTTGTCCGGGGTCTCGCGGAAGAAAAGTTTGCCGTTTTTAGAGTTTGTCCAGAGAAAGCCGAGCCGGGAGGAGTTTTTGGCGGTAATCAGGTTGTGCCGGGGAAATGGTCCAATCTCGCCCACCTGGAACGAGGAGAAGGGACCGATATAGAAGAGGGTGTCGTTACGGATGGCGCCGAATTTGGGATAGCCAAAACGGGCAGCGGCAACGAGACTGCGCCGGACATCGGTCGCGACATTGACCTCCTGAAAGCGACCGGCGCCGGGTGCGGAGTCCAGGAAATATGAGACGATACGGGTGTTGCGGGAGATGTAATCACAGGAGACTATCGCCCGACCGTTACGGACATTGTAGTCCAGACAGCCGAGGTTGCGGGGATATGGGTTGACAACAATCCCGTTCTGCCAGCGCCAGGTGCCGCCGCGGGGTTTGAAGTTGTAGGTGATTTCACCGTAGCCGTGTTTCCAGACCGCATGGATGCCGTAAATGGTGTCGTTGACCAGATAGCGCACTGCTGGTCCAGCAAACTGGCGGTCGCGGTCGGTCCAGCCGATGGTGTCAACCAGAATTGTTCCTGCTGGCAGCGGCGCTGAGGAGATAGAGCGGCTGGTAAGGATGCCGAAGTAGAGAAAGAAAGACAAAAGGGCTGATAACATCTACCGCAGCAGGATAACCTTTCTTGTTAACCGCTGGTTGCCGGAGACGAGAAAGTAGACACCAGCGGAAGGTGTGCGGGTGCGGACCGGCTCGCCGGTGACCGAGTAGAGGGTGGCAGGGGAGGGTGAGCGGATGTTGTTTTCCGTTCCGGGCAGGTGATTGGCGTAGATGGTGGCGGCTGGTGGAAGGATGGTGCGGGTGCCTTTTTCTTCTGTCACGCCGGGCAGGTCTGCGACCGGCACGGTGAGGACAACAACCGGATTGACCGTCTGGGGTCCGTGTCCCTGTTCGTAGATGCCGGCGATCTGGTCAACTACGGTGATAATATAAAGGGTGTCGGTGACGGTCGGAGCAAGCGCGGGTGCGAGCCGGGAGTAGCTGTCCGGGCCGGTGAGCCGGAATGGGCGACTCCAGTTGCTGCCGTTGTCCACCGAGCGGGCGATAAACACATCGGCACGGGCAATCTGGGTCTGAGGTTCGTAGTTTAAGGAGTCGTAGTTGAGCCAGACAGCAAACAACTCGCCGGTGGCTGGGTTTTCGCCAATGGTCGGGCGCAGAAGAAACGGTTCGCCGGGTTCAGCAGGTGCCAGCACCGAACCCGGAGCAAAGCGATAGACCAGGGTCCATCCCGGGTTGCGGTTTTCCTGCCAGTGCCAGATTTCCGCAGGGTGCTGGCTGGTGCCGTTCCACACCTGGGTGATGATGTTTAAGCGGTCGTTGCGGTCAAAGATGGCGCAGGCGCCGAATTTGCCCGGACGGGCGCCGGTGATGCTTGAGGGCAGGGGAAAGATGTTCTGGGGACCGGACCAGCTGTCACCGCCATCGTTGGAGATGTTTATCCAGAGCGCGGTTGATTCCGGATGGGACCAGACCACCGCCAGCCGGCGGGAATGGGGCGAGCCGGCGATGTTATAGGATGGGGTCTGGGGGGGAAAGTTGCCGGAGAGCGCAATCGGGCTTGACCAGTTGACACCGTAACTGGTGGAGCGGGAGTAAAGGATGGTGTCCTGGGTGGCGGAGTCGGTGCAGATGAGATGGAGCCAGCCGTTATTGGTGAAGGCGATGGGTGCGCGCTGGCAGCCGATAAGCGCGGAGTCCAGGGGCAGGATGGTAAAGAGACCCGAGCCCGGGATACTTTCTCTTGCGATGATGGGCCAGCGCGGGGTGCGGTTGATGAAACTGGACACAAAGGTTGAACGGTAATAGGGCAGAGCCGGGTTTAAGGGCACCGCGAGCGCGCCCAGGGCGTTGCGCTGGGAACCGAACACCTCCACCTCACCCTGCCAGGAGTTGCTGGCAAAACTGTAAAAGTTGGCAAACATCCCGGTCTTCACCCAGACGGCATAAACTCCGGTGCCGGGCAGATGCACCAGCCGGGACCAGACCGGGCCATAGGTTTGGTTGTCAACACCGGTGCTGCCGATGGTGTCAACAGTAATTGCAGCACGGAGCGGAAGAAAGACAAGAAACAGAAGGAAAATCCTGCTGGCAGGGGTATGGCGGCACCGAAGGTTGCGGGACGGCGGTGTCGCCTCTCGGTAATCAGTTACTTTATCAGCCATTCAGCACCTCCATAATACTATAACCCGATGACTGTTGCTGGTCAAGGAGACGCGGCAGGAGTAGCGGGTGAAGGATGACAGCTGGCGGGAATGGGGCGGGCAGGTGAAAAGATTAAAGAAGGGGTTGATGTGATTACCGGGACAGGTAAAGCAAAGGAGATGAAGATGGAAATAAGAGATAGGTTGAGCAGGTGTTTTTATCTGGTATTTAAATTCGGGGTTGAAACGGGAGCAAGCCCCCCAGCAGCCCCGGGGCCAGCCCCCCGCCTGCCCCTGATTATAATTATGAAACTCAACCCGTTCGCCTGATTCCTTGCCATTACAAAAGTTAACCGAAGCATCGCTGTCTGAAGAACAAAACCGGCGTTATTTTTAACCAAGATCTGGCTCTAATAAATATGCTGAGAACGGGTACGGGTGGGCCGCCACGCCCGGATGCTGCCGTTGAAATTTCCATTCGTTTTGTTATAATTTTTATAAGGAGGGAGAATATGGGAAGGGAAACCGATTCTGACCCGGGTCAGATCTGTCCCGGAACTAACCGCGCCGACTCATCCAGCAGGTTTTTAAGGTTTGTTACGGTCCGTAATATCATAGGTGGTATTATCGCCCTGCAGATCGGGCTGTTTCTGGGCGGTGTTTTGATTATCAATTACTTTCAGAACCGGGCATCTGAAGATATTTTCCGCTCCGAGAAGCAGGAAGCCGCAGAGGCTTTTGAACGGCTTGTCCAGCTCAAAGGTTCCGGGCTGGAGATATTTGTCCGTGATTACACCTACTGGGATGAGATGGTGCAATTTTTTCATCAGCAGGATAGAAAGTGGGCAGAGGCAAATATTGCGCCCGGACTCGAGACCTTCGGGACAGATGCGATCTGGTGTTTTAATCTGCAGGGTGATTTGATTTATTTTGTGGCGGATTCAGGTTATGGTGAGCTGGAGAGTTTGCCGGGTTTGAAGGAAGGGGTTTTTCGACTCCTGGCGGACACGGCGTTCTGTCACTTTTTCTTAAAATGGGAGAATGCAGTAACTGAGATTCGGGGTGCGACGGTGCATCCGACCGATGACCCCGGGCATTTGACGCCGGCGCACGGGATATTTGTCGCGGGCAGGGTGTGGAACAGCGCCTTTCTTTCCGGGCTGGGAGAAATTGCCGGGGGTGATGTCTTTCTGTGTGATGCGGAGGAGTTAAAAAGTTTCGTCTGTTATCGTCGGGACTCTTCTTCAAGAAGGCGGGATAGGTTAGCGGATAATGCTGGTACCGGAGTGATGGTTTTAAGGCGGGTTTTATCTGACAGCCGGGGTAAGCCGGTTGCGGTGCTGGAACTGGAAAAGGTAAACAAGGTGGTCGAGGTGTACCGGGGCTGGGCAAGGCACAATCTGGCGGTGATGTTGCTGGGGGGTGGGTTAATTTTTATCACCCTGATTTTTGCCCTGACATTTTTCGTCACTACCCCGTTAAGAGACCTGGTTAATGCCATGGACCGCCGGGAGGCTGGTTATCTGAAAAAATGGCAAAATCGTCCGTGTGAGTTTGGCAAAATCTCCCGGGCGATCGGGCGGCTCTTCTCCCAGGAGGAGGAGATCAGAAAACAGAAGGAGGAGGCACAAAGGTATCTGGACATCGCCGGGGTGATAATTGTGGCGCTGGATGAAGAGGGGCGGGTGGTGCTGGTCAATCGTAAGGGTTGCGAGCTTCTGGGTTATGAGGCGGAGGAGATCAAGGGTAAGGACTGGTTTGAAAACTTCCTGCCCGAAGCGGTGCGGGCGAAGACGAGGGCGGTGTTTCGGGGTTTGCTGGAGGGGATGGAGGCGGAGTGCGCCTTTTTTGAGAATCCGGTTTTGACCCGGGATGGCAGGGAGCGGTTGATCGCCTGGCGCAATGCGGTGGTGCGCGATCACACGGGCAGGATTGTGGGCACGCTCAGTTCTGGCGAGGACATTACCGAAACGCGGCGGATTGAGCGGGCGTTAAAGGAAAACGAGGCAAAGTTGCGCACAATTACCGAGACGATGCGGGATGGACTGGTGATGATTGATGATGAAGGTAGAGTGGCGCTGATGAACCCGGCGGCAGAGCAATTGCTGGGATACAAATCCGATGAGTTGCTGGGCAAAGTTTTCCATGAGATTGTAGCACCGGAGCGGTATCGCCCACTTTACCGGAAGAAGTTTCCCGGCTTTGCCCGCACCGGTACCGGTGCGGCGGTCGGAAAGACGATAGAGTTAGAGGCATTACGCAAGGATGGGACCGAGGTACCGGTAGAACTTTCGCTCTCAGCGCTTAACTGGCAGGGAAGATGGTATGGTGTTGGTGTGATGCGTGATATTACCGAACGCAGGGCGGCGGAAAAGGCACTGGCAGAGAAGGCGGAGGAGTTAAGGCGCTCCAATCAGGAACTGGAGCGTTTTGCCTATGTTGCCTCCCACGATTTGCAGGAGCCGTTGCGGATGGTGGGCAGTTATGTCGGTCTGCTTGCCCGGCGTTATAAGGGCAAGTTAGATAAGGATGCGGATGAGTTCATTAACTATGCGGTTGATGGTGTGACCCGGATGCAGCGGTTGATTAATGACCTTTTGACTTATTCCCGGGTTGGGACCAGGGGCAGGGAGCCGGTGCCAACAGCGAGTGGCGAAGTTTTAAAGCGGGCGCTGTTGAATCTGAAGGTGGCGATTGAGGAAAAGAATGCCCGGATAACCTGGGATGAGCCGTTGCCGGTGGTTATGGCTGATGACCGGCAACTGGAGCAGTTGTTCCAGAATTTAATCGGCAATGCGATTAAGTTTAATTGCCAGCCGGTCCCGGAGGTAAAAATCGGCGCCGAGAAGCGGAACGGGGTGTGGGTATTTCGGGTAGAGGACAACGGCATCGGCATTGACCCGAAGTTTTCCGAGAAGGTGTTTGAGATATTCCAGCGCCTGCACACCCGGGAGGAATATCCGGGCACCGGCATCGGGCTGGCGGTGTGTAAAAAGATTGTGGAAAGACACGGCGGAAAAATCTGGTTTGAGTCCGAGCCGGGTAAGGGGACAACATTTTATTTTACCCTTTATCCGGCAGAAGAGAGAAAGGAGGGGTAATGAGTGCGAACCGGAATGGCAACCCGGTGGAGATACTTCTGGTTGAGGACAATCCCGGCGATGTCCGGCTCACCCAGGAGGCGTTAAAAGAGGCGAAGGTGCGCAACAATCTGTATGTGGTTGGTGATGGAGAAAAGGCGCTGGCGTTTCTCCATCAGGAGGGCGAGTTTAAGGATGCACCACGACCGGACATTATTTTGCTGGATTTGAACCTGCCGAAGAAGAACGGTCAGGAGGTGCTGGCCGAGATTAAGTCCGACCCGAGCCTGCGTCGGATTCCGGTTGTCATCCTGACGACCTCAAAAGCCGAGGAGGACATCCTGCGCAGTTATGACCTGCACGCCAACTGTTATATTACCAAGCCGGTTGATTTTGAGCAGTTTATCAAGGTGGTGCAGTCAATTGAGGAGTTCTGGTTAACGGTGGTGAAACTGCCGGATGGGGATTGACGAAGATGGACCGCCGACAGTTAAAGATACTTCTGGTTGAGGACAATCCGGGTGATGCCCGGCTGTTAGAGGAGATTCTGGCGGAGGCGGGCAGGAGTGGTTTTGAAATTAAACATTTTGAGCGGTGTGCACCGGCGGTGGTGGCGTTGCAGAATGAAAGGTTTGATGTGGTACTTTTAGACCTGTCTTTGCCAGATAGCAAGGGGCTGGAGACGGTGAACCGGATAACCGGTGCGGCACCCCAGGTGCCGGTGGTGATTATGACCGGGCTGGATGATGAGGAGACCGCAATCGCCGCGGCGAAGCTGGGTGCGCAGGACTATCTGGTAAAGGGGAGTTTTGACCACCGGGGGTTGACCAGGACCCTGCGCTATGCGATTGAGCGGAAGGAGCAGGAACTGGAACTGGCAAAGAAGAATGCGGAACTGGAGCGATTGAACGAGCTGAAGACGCACTTCTTGGGAATGGCGGCGCACGACCTGCGGAATCCGCTTTCGGTGATTATGACCGCAAGTTCGTTTCTCTTGGAGGATGCGGAGGCGCTTTCCGAAGAGAAACGGCAGGAGTTTCTGGGGTTAATTAAGTCCAGCAGCGAGTTTATGATGCGGTTGATTGAGGACCTGCTGGAGTTCGCCCGGATTCAGTCCGGTGAATTGCAACTGGAACTGACGCCGGTTGATTTAGAAAAACTGGTGGAGAGCAATGTGGAGCAGAACCGGATGGTTTCGGCAAACAAGGGGATAGCGATTGAGTTGAGGAAGGATGGCGGTCTGCCACTGGTGCAGGCTGATGCCCGGCGGATTGAGCAGGTGCTTAATAATCTGCTCACCAATGCGGTGAAGTTTTCTCATCCCGGGACAAGGGTTGAGGTGCGGCTGGCAAGGGATGGCGCCGGGGTGCGGGTTGCGGTTCAGGACCAGGGGCAGGGGATTCCAAAGGAAGAACTGGGGAAGCTGTTCAAGCCGTTTCAGAAGACCAGCGTGCGCAGCACCGCGGGTGAGCGCAGCACCGGTCTGGGGCTGGCGATCTGCCGGCAGATTGTCGAGGCACATCACGGAAGGATCTGGGTGGAGTCCGAGGTGGGCAAAGGCTCAACATTTTCATTCTGGTTACCGGTGGAGCCCGAGAGCGCTGGAGAGAGAGCGGTAGATGCGCCAGCGATGCCGGCATCGCGGTGCGATAGCGTCGAAGTGTAATTGGCGATCCCTGTAGAGCCGGTTTTTCTGGACTGGACCGGTTATCCGGATATTATTTCCTTGATGTGGGACAAAGTAACCTTTGATAAAATCTGTGCCCGTTTAGAAGAGTTGACGCCGGATATGATAGAGATGCAGTGCCGGCTGGTGGCGCTGCCGGCAATCAGCCCGAAGTCCGGGGGTGAAGGTGAAAAGGCGCGCGCCGATTATCTGGCCGGGGTGTTGAAGGGATGGGGGCTAATGGTGGAGGAGTTCCGGGCGCCGGACCCGAGCGCGCCCTGCGGTTACCGACCGAGTTTAATTGCCCGGTTAAGGGGTAAATCAGGTGACAAGCCGACGCTGTGGGTGATGACCCATCTGGATGTTGTGCCCGCAGGTCCAAGGGAGTTGTGGCATTCTGACCCGTTTGTCGCCCGGGTGGCGGATGGTAAAATCTACGGTCGGGGAACCGAGGACAATCAGCAGGAGATGGTGGCAAGTATTTTTGCCTTAAAGGCGCTTTTAGACCTGGGGCTGACACCACACCTGACGGTCGGGCTGATGCTGGTGGCGGATGAGGAGACCGGTTCGGAGTTCGGGGTGGACTGGCTGTTGAAAAATCATGCTATTTGTGAAAGCGACGACCTGGTGGTGGTGCCGGATGCAGGTAATGAGGAGGGGACGCTTCTGGAAATTGCCGAGAAGTCCATTCTCTGGTTGAAGTTTACGACCATCGGACAGCAGTCCCACGCCTCAACACCGCATCACGGTAACAACGCCCATCGGGCAGGCGCGAATCTACTTTTAAGGCTGGACCGGGTGCTGCATGAGCGGTTTAACGCCCGGGATGATTTGTTTTCACCGCCATTTTCCACAATGGAGCCGACGAAGAAAGAGGCGAATGTGCCGAATGTCAATACCATTCCCGGCGAGGATGTTTTCTACTTTGATTGCCGGGTGTTGCCCTGTTATCCTTTAAGTGAGGTGCGGGGTGCTGTGGATGAGGTGGTGCGGGAGATTGAGGCGGAGTTTAAGGTTAAGGTGCGGGTTGAGATTGAGCAGGAGGCGCAGGCAGCACCGGCGACACCCGCGGATGCGCAGGTGGTAAAGATGCTTGCCCGTTCGGTGCAGGCGGTTTATGGCAAGGAGCCGTTTGTTAAAGGGATTGGTGGTGGCACGGTGGCGGCGTTTTTCCGGCGGATGGGTATTCCGGCGGTGGTGTGGGGTAAAAATGCGGGGCAGGCGCATCGACCGGATGAGTTCTGTTTGATTGAGAATATGGCAGGCAATGCCAGGGTTTATGCCCATCTTTACGGGCAAGAGGTTTGATAAAGGAGGTGGGTTATGGAGTTACGCTCGCCAGAGGAGTTGCGACCGTTTGTTGAGATTGACCGTGCCGAGGTGGTTGACGAGCGGGCGCGCGGGGGCGAGGTGATTCTTATTCCGCTGGTTAACCCGTTTCTGCCCCAGCCGGCACTGGCCGCAGTGGCGGACAACCTGGCCTGGTTTATGGAGCAGGTTACCGGACGGGGCTATCAGAAGACCGAAGAGGTTTATGAGATTGGCTATGTGGTGCGTGAGCCCGGACATCAGGCTTACGGGTTGAAGGTGAATGTTGAGTCCGGGATGGTGGTGATATCCCGGGTTTCAATACTGGAGGATGAGACCGTTTTCCGCCGGTATGTTGATTACCTGCACACCGGGATATTTTTTTAGCGCCGCTCCAGGGCAAGGATAAGCATCTCCAGGATAAAGGCAGCAACCGCCAGGGATAAAAGTAAACCGGTCAATTCACTGCCGGGGCGGGCAAATTGATTGATGATGCGGATGCCGGGTCTGGTCAGTGTTTTTATGTCAATCGGGGTAAGGTCACCTTCTTCCGGTTGAAGGTTGACAGCAAAGGTCGCGGTGGTGTCTTCGCCGATCCGGTAGATGCCCGGGAGCCGGGTGTCGGTGATGACCGTTAAGGGGCGCGGGACGGCGGGTTCAGGCGAGATGGTTTTTTCACCGCGGGGTGAGAAGAGGAGCAGGGGACGGGTGGTGTTGACCCGGATGCGGACCGTATCGCCAGCGGTAAATTCCTGACGCAGGGGCAGGGCGGCGAGATAGGTGATGGTGCGGTGCAGTAAAGGGGCAAACACCGCCCTGTAAACGATGTCGGTCGCCTCGGGTGCGGGGGCAAATGTCCAGATGATAATTTGCTGAGCGGGTATCTCAACGATTAGCGGGTCGCCATTTTCGAGACGGGCAAGCGGAAGTGCCGTTTCCGGCACCTGCGACCCTTTGTGTCGCAGAACGCCACCATCAACCTGGAGATAGGAGAAGAAGCGGGTGGTCGCGAAGTCTCTTTTGCGGAAGGTTGCAAGGATTTGATGGGTGGTGTCCACCTCGGCAACGGTCAAGAACCCAGTAGGCTTTTGCCATCCCAGTGGTTTTAGATAGCGGTTCAGGCCGGTGTTTGCAGTCAGGGGCGCCGTGCTCCCAGAACCGGCGATAAAAAGGGCGGTGCCACCGCTGGTGAGATAAAAGTTGAGCCTTTCCCAGTCGCCGGGCTTTAATCCAGTTACATCGCTGATAATCAGGACGGCAAACTGGCGCAGGTCAGTGCGGCTCATTTCCGAGATGTCGATGACGGTGGGGCGCCAGGGTGCGGTGGGGTCAGCGGTGAGGGCAAGTAGCAGGTAGCGGGGCGTGGTGCCGGCGGTGGTGACGATGCCGATGGGTAGCGATTCCGGGACGGTAAAGGCAAAGTAGCGGATGTCGTCCGCGGGGAGAGAGTCAGTGGTGATTTCCAGAGTGCCGGTGAGGGAATGCGTGGCGGTGCTGGCGCTGAAGGTAACCGTGCTCCGGGCGCGGGGGGGCAGGCTGAGTGTCTGTTCTTCAATTCGCTCACCCAGCCGGAGCCGGACGGTGCGGACAAGCGGAAAGGCGCTGAAGTTTTTCACCTCGGCGCGGATGAGGTGGTTGTCCAGATAGACACGGGTGACACCGGCGTTGACGAACCGGTCGGTGCTCAGGTTGATAATGGTCAGACCGGCAGGGGGCGGGGAAATAAGGGTATCCGGGAAGGCGGTGCGCTGAAGGTCGGAGATGAGGGCAACGGGTGCAGCGAGTTCCCTGCTCAAGGTAAATGCCTGGTTCAGTGCCGGGGTAACAGGTGGGGCAAGAGAGGATGGTTTTAATGTGTCAAGGATAGCGGTAAGGTTCCTCCTGCTGGCAAAGGTGGTTTCCGGACTGGCGGTAAGGATGAGGACCGGGCGACTGGTGTTATTCAAAAGGGTTCGGGTCGCGCTGAGCGCCTGCTGCCAGCGGTTGCTGTAACCCATACTCCAGGAGTTGTCCAGGACGATGATGAGGTTTTCCCGGTTGCCGATAAGTGGGAGCCGGGTGTACAGATAGGGGCGGGTGAGGGCAAGGAGTAGAAGGAAGAGGGCAAGGGTGCGGAGGATAAGGAGGATGAGCTCTTTCAGGCGGAACCAGGAGAAGCGCTCGCGGCGGATGTTCTGTAAAAGGAGGAGCGAGGGGAAGGCGACCCGGCGCAGGCGCAGGCGGCTGAGGAGGTGAAGGAGGAGCGGGATGAAGGCAAGGGGCAAAAGGAGGAGGAAGCCGGGGGCAAGAAGTTGCATACCTCTTCAGGGCAGACGCCGGCGCCGTTCCAGATAGGTAAGGAGCGCCTGGTCAAACGGGGTGGCGGTGGAGAACCCCTGGTAGTCAATCCTATTTTCCCGGCAGCCCTTTTTGAAGGCGGTGAGGCGCTCGCTAAACGATTTCTGGTAATGATGGCGCAGGAGGCGCGGGTCAACCGTCATTTCAGCACCGGTCTCCAGGTCGCGCAGGACCAGGGGCTGGGAGAAGTCCAGTTTTTCTTCGTCAGGGTGAAAGATGTGGAACACAAGGAGTTCGTGTTTTCTTGCCCGGAAGTGGCGCAGGCTGGCGAGGACCGCAGGCTGGTCATCCCAGAGGTCGGAGATGACGATGACCAGCCCCCGGCGCCGGATGCGTTCGGCAAGCTGGTGCAGGGTGTGGCTAAGATTGGTGTCGCCACCGGGCTTGAGCTTTTCCAGTTCTCGCAGGATGATACGCAGGTGGGTGAGAGTTGCCCGGGGCGGGATGTAGGTGTCAATCCGGTCGGAAAATGTCACCAGCCCGATCGAGTCCTTCTGCCGGATGAGGAGATAGGCAAGGCTGGCGCCAAGCCAGCGGGCGTAGTCCAGTTTGGCGATGGGGTTGCCGTATGCCATTGAACCGGAGGTGTCCAGGACAAGGTAGGCACGCAGGTTGGTTTCTTCTTCGTATTCCCGGACAAAGAAGCGGTCGGTGCGACCGTAAACCCGCCAGTCAACCCTTTTCAGTTCGTCCCCGGGCATATACTGGCGGTGTTCGGCAAACTCCACCGAGCAGCCTTTATAGGGTGAACGGTGCAGTCCGGAAAGGAAACCTTCCACTACCAGGCGCGCCTTGAGGTCGATGGTTTTGAGTTTGGCGACCAGTTCGGGCGTAAGGGGCTGGTTTTTCTGCTGACGCAGTTGCGCCGCAGTGCCGTCTCCGGCACCCGCGACCTTGTGTCGCAGCACCGACACCTGTTTACTCTGCAACATAAATCAGTTTAGCCTTGGGGATGGCGGGGTCAAGGAGGAGGAGAGAGGTGTGGCGATATTGACGGCGGGGGTGTTGTCGGGTATAAGTTAAGGATGCCACGCCGGAGGAAGAGCGGTTTTCGGACGGTGAGTAACGCCATACCCCGGGTTTTGCGCCGGCTGGGGCTGGCGGATAAGTTGATTGTCTATCGGGCGGTGGCGGACTGGGAAAAGATCGTTGGGGCTGGGGTTGCCCGGCACACCGCGGCGGTGGGGGTTGAGGGTAAGACACTGGTGGTGGCGGTGGATTCGCCCGCCTGGATGACGCAGATGGTCTTTCTCAAAGAGGAGATTTTACAGAAGATTGCCGGGCATATCGGGCCGGGGCATCTGAATGAGATTCAGTTTGTGCTCAAGCGGGAGGTCGGTTGAATCACCCAGAATACGAGACAGGGCTTGATTTTTTATCAGGGGTTGTTAACATAATTGTCAATGGGTGAAAGTTATAATGCAGCACAAATTCATGTCCTGAAAGGGCTGGAGGCGGTCCGGCACCGCCCGGCGATGTACATCGGTGATGTCGGGGTGCGCGGTCTGCACCATCTGGTGTTTGAAGTGGTGGACAATGCGATTGACGAGGCGCTGGCGGGCTACTGCGACAACATTGTGGTGACGATTCATTCCGATAATGAGATTTCGGTGGAGGATAACGGTCGGGGGATTCCGGTTGACATCCATCCGATTGAGAAGAAGCCGGCGCTGGAGGTTGTTCTGACCGTGCTCCATTCCGGCGCGAAGTTTGAGCATAAGGTTTATCAGATATCCGGTGGTTTGCACGGCGTCGGGGTTTCGGTGGTGAATGCGCTTTCCGAGCGTTTGATTGCCGAGGTTTATCGTGATGGCAAGGTGCACCGGATGGAGTTCTGCCGGGGCGAGGTGAAGAAGGGGCTGGAGGTTGTCGGCAAGACAAAGAAGACCGGCACGAAGATTACCTTTATCCCGGATGATAAAATTTTTAAGAAGGTGGTTTTTAATTATGACATCCTTGCCACCCGGTTGCGGGAACTGGCATATCTGAATAAGAATCTGAAGATAACCCTGCGGGATGAGCGTCAGGACAGGGAGGAGGTTTTTCACTATCCGGGCGGGCTGGTTGATTTTATCGCTTATCTGGACAAGGGGCGGAACCGGTTGCACAAGCCGATTGTGATTGAGGAGAAACGCAACGGGATGGAGGTGGAGGTTGCGTTTGAATACAATGACGGGTTTGTGGAGAGTATTTTCTCATTTGCCAATACGATTAACACCCATGAGGGCGGGACGCACCTTTCCGGTTTTAAGGCGGCGCTGACCCGCTGTATTAATGAGTATGCGCGCAAGAGCGGGCAGTTGAAGGAGGGAATTGAACTGGCGGGTGAGGATACCCGGGAGGGGCTGACCGCGGTGATTTCGGTCAAGATTCCGGACCCGCAGTTTGAGGGGCAGACCAAGACCCGGCTGGGCAACAGCGAGGCAAAGGGTGTGGTGGAGACGATCGTTAATGAGAAACTATCCGCCTATTTTGAGGAAAATCCCCGGGTGGCAAACCGGATTCTGGAGAAGGTGATTGCCGCTGCCAAGGCACGGATGGCGGCGCGCAAGGCACGGGAACTGGCAAGGCGGCGTTCGCTTTTGGAGTCGGACACCCTGCCGGGTAAACTGGCGGACTGCGCCTCCGAGGACCCGGCGGAAAGCGAACTCTATATCGTTGAGGGTGATTCCGCGGGTGGTTCGGCAAAGCAGGGTCGGGACCGGCGGTTTCAGGCGGTTTTGCCTTTGCGGGGCAAGATTCTTAATGTGGAGAAGGCGGGTTTGAATAAGATTCTGTCCAATCAGGAGATTCGGGCGATAATCTCGGCGATTGGCGCGGGTGTCGGTGAGGACGACTTTGACCCGGCGAAGGCGCGCTATCACCGGATTGTGATTATGACCGATGCGGATGTTGATGGTTCCCATATCCGGATTTTGCTTTTAACATTTTTCTACCGGTTTATGCAACCTTTGATTGAGGCGGGTTATCTCTATATCGCCCAGCCACCGCTTTACCGGGTGCGGCAGGGGAAAAAGGAGTTTTACTTTTACTCGGATGAGGAACTGGCGGATTTCACCAGAAAGAACAAGGGTGATAACCTGGAGATTGTCCGGTATAAAGGTCTGGGCGAGATGAATCCGGAGCAGTTATGGGAGACAACGATGAACCCGGAGCGTCGCACCCTGAAGCGGGTTACAATGGAGGACGCCACCGAGGCGGATGCGGTTTTCCGGATGCTGATGGGTGAGGATGTTGAGCCCAGACGGGAGTTTATTGAGCGCAACGCCAGGAATGTAGAGAACCTGGATGTTTAGGCGCCGGTTAATTCTTCCTTAAAACATTTAGACCCCGGAAAGACCGGTTTATTAACGGTGTTTGTGCGCCCGACAGAAAAGTTCCGTGGTTAAGGAGACAGTTTTTCATACAGTTAGCGAACAGGAGAGAGTTTAAGCGCCGTTAAAGGGGGCAGGTTGGGGAGTTAATCCGGGGGTGGTGCTGGATTTCTAATTAAGGGGTGAGCCGGAATCGGTCGCGCGGGAAAAGGCTTGCCTCACGGACATTGGCGAGCCCTAAAAATTGCTGGGTGAGACGCTCGGCGCCGATTGCCAGCCCGCCATGCGGTGGGACCGCATATTTAAATATCTCTAAATAGAAGTCGTAGTTTTCCGGTTTTAGTCCGAAGTGGCGGATGTTCTCAACGAGCATATTGTAGTCGTGAATTCGCTGACTGCCGGTGGTAACCTCCAGTCCGCGGAAGAGCAGGTCAAAGCCAAAGGTGTATTCCGGGTCAAGTGGGTCCCACATCGTATAGAAGGGCCGGGTCTTGCGGGGGTAGTGGGTGATGAAGATGAATTCGGAGTTGTGCACCTTGCGGGCGTAGTCGCAGAGTTGCCTTTCACCTTCGGGGTCAAGGTCCAGCATGCCGTCGGTGTCCCGGCCGTAGTCCTTTTTCAGCACCGCCAGGGCGTCGCGGAAGTGAAGTTCCGGGATTTCGCCGACCTCAGGCAGCTGGGCGTTAAGGATTTCCAGTTCTGCCCGGCAGTTGTTTTTTAAGTTGTCCACCATCTCTTTGAGCAGGCGGTTTTCCAGCCGGGTGATGTCACGGAATGAGTCAATGAAGCCCATTTCGTAGTCCAGGGAAAGGTATTCGTTGATGTGCCGGGAGGTGGCATGGTCTTCTGCCCGATAGACAAAGCCAACCTCAAACACCCGTTCATAGCCGGCGCCGACAAGCATCTGTTTGTAAAACTGCGGGCTCTGGGCTAAAAACGCCTTCTGTTCAAAGTATTGAATGGGAAAGAGCGCGGTGCCGCCCTCGGTGCCGGCGGCGATAATCTTGGAGGTGTGCACCTCAAGAAAGCCCTCGCGGCGGAGAAATTCCCGGAAGGAGTGGACAATCTCCGCCTGGACCTTAAACACCGCACCGAACTCCGGATTGCGCAGGCTGAAGGCGCGATGGTCCAGAATCATATCCAGTTTCAGGTTTAACTTCTTGCGCGAGCGGTTGATCTCAAAGGGCAGGGGTGCAACCGGGGTGATGATGACCTTTAACTCCTCCAGTTCCAGTTCAACACCCTGCCGCGCCTGGGGTTCGGGTTTTACCCGGCCAATGATTTCGACGATTGACTCCCGCAGGATTTTGTCCAGGTTAAAGCGCGCCGGTTCGGAAGTGACCGCCTGACAGATACCGCTGCGGTCCCGCAACAGGAGAAATGAGATGCTGCCTAACTGGCGGATGTGGTGCACCCAGCCCAGCAGGCGCACCCGTTCACCAACATGCCGGGGTAACTGGGCGGCTAAAGTTCTTTCCATAGGTTCAATTTAGCCAATTGTTTCTTTTAGTCAAGGAGAAGCCGGCTGTGGCGCTATCCGGTGCGGGTGATTCTTTCCGGTGCCAGGTAGATTAGCGGGATGGAGATGAGGGTGCAGATACCTTTGAGGATGCAGTTTGCCCAGAAGATGCTGATGACCACGCTGAACGGCATCCGGCCGATAAAGGCAATGAAGCAGAAGAGCGCCGAGTCCAGGGGCACGCTCACCGAGTTGGATACCAGGACCCGGAGCCATTGCCGGCGCCTGCCCATCCGGTTGACCCAGAGTTGATACACCTCACCGTCAACCAGTTCGGAGGCGACCTCGGCGATGATGGAGGCGATGACGATGCGCCAGACCGGTGCGAGGACAACGCCGAACTCATTTTGCGGTCCCACCTGCATATCCGGCGGCAGAATGGCAACCAGCCAGAAGAGTGCCGCCATAAACAGATTGATGACACCGGCAGCCACCACCACCCGGCGGGCGATGCGGATACCGGCGGTTTTGTGCACCAGGTCACGGATGGTGAAGGTAAAAGGGTAGATGAGGGTGCCGGCGTCAACGCTGAAGCCGGCGAGGGTGATGATGCGCAGGCTGGCGATGTCGGAGAGAATCTGCGCGGCGATGTAGGCGGCGGTTACCAGGCTGACCGCGCTGAGCAGCCTTTCGCTGACACCGCTGGGTTGATGTTCCAGTTTTGACTCCTTTTTCTGGAAAATAGAGATAAAATTTGTGATGTCAAGGAGTGCCGGGGTGCCGGCGGCGCGCGGGCGGGGAGATACTTGACCTTTAACCAGGGTGGTCTATGCTTTTAATACAGGTATGAAAATAGATTCGCCGTTCGGTGAGGAGCGGGGTGCAGACATTGTGCCCCTGGCTGCGGGTCAGGCGCTGACGCCGGCACAGATTGTTGCGGAACTGGACCGCTACATTATCGGACAGGAGAAGGCAAAGCGGGCGGTGGCGATTGCGCTGCGGAACCGCTGGCGCCGGCAGCAGGTTCCGGAGAAGCTAAGGGAAGAAATCCTGCCCAATAACATCATTCTCATCGGGCCGACCGGGGTCGGTAAAACCGAAATCGCCCGGCGACTCGCCCGGCTGGCGCAGGCGCCGTTTGTCAAGGTTGAGGCGTCCAAGTTCACCGAGGTGGGCTATGTGGGGCGGGATGTGGATTCAATGATCCGGGATTTGATGGAGATTGGCGTGAATATGGTCAAGGCGGAGAAGACCCGGGCGGTGCAGGCACGGGCTGAGGCGCTGGCGGAGGAGCGGTTGTTGAAACTGCTTCTGCCGGATGCGGGGGAGAATGACCGGTTTGCCCGGCAGCGGTTAAGGGAGCGGTTGCGCGCCGGCGAACTGGACGGGCAGATAGTGGAAATTAGGTCCACGAGCCAGACCTTTCCCTTTTCCGAGGCGCTGGCGCAGTTTGGCGGCGATGAGATGATCATTCAGTTGCAGGAGATACTCGGTCCGACCCTGCCCAAGCAGACCAGGAGGCGTAAACTCACCGTGGCGGAGGCGCGCCGGGTGCTCGTGCATGAGGAGGCGCAGAAGTTGATTGACATGGATGAGGTGATTGCCGAGGCGAAGCGGCGGGTGGAGCAGTCCGGAATTGTGTTTATCGATGAGATTGACAAGGTGGTGAGTACATCACCATCAACCAGCGGACCGGATGTTTCCCGGGAAGGGGTGCAGCGGGACCTTTTACCGGTGGTGGAGGGCGCGACGGTGCTGACTAAGTACGGAATGGTGCGCACCGACCATATTCTGTTTATCGCCGCGGGGGCGTTTCACAAGGTAAAGCCGGCGGATATGATTCCGGAGTTGCAGGGCAGGTTTCCTATCCGCGTGGAGTTGCAGCCGTTAACCGCGGAGGATTTTAAGCGGATTCTGGTGGAGCCGGAGAATGCGCTGGTGAGGCAGTATACCGCGCTTCTGGCGGCGGAGGGGGTGGAGTTGACCTTTACCCCGAACGCGATCGCCGCGATTGCGGAAATTGCCTTTCAGGTGAATGCCGAGACCGAGAACATCGGCGCCCGGCGGTTGCATACGGTAATGACCACCCTGCTGGAGGATGTGCTCTTTGACCTGCCCAATCCGAAAACCAGGGTGGTGCGGATTGATGCCGGAGATGTGCGCCGTAAACTGAAGGATATTGTTGCCAGCAAGGACTTAAGTCGCTATATTTTATAATTATGAAAAAGGACCTGACATCAATTGCTGATTTAAGCCGAGAAGAGATAATGACGCTTCTGGACGAGGCAGAGGCGTTAAAGCAAGAGATCAAGGAGAAACGGGTGGTGGAGGTCGCGCGCGGCAGGATGGGAGTTTTGATCTTTGAGAAACCAAGTCTGCGCACCCGGGTGACCTTTGAACGGGCGTTGCACCAGCTGGGCGCAAGCAGTTCCTATCTCAGTCCGACCGATATCGGGCTGGGCACCAGGGAGAGTGTGCCGGATGTTGCCCGTAACCTCTCCCGCTGGGTGGATGTGATTATCGCCCGGGTGTTTGAGCACGAAAAGGTGACCGGTCTGGCGGAGAATGCATCAATCCCGGTGATTAACGCCCTTTCTGATTTAGAGCATCCCTGTCAGATTCTTGCTGACCTTCTGACGATTCGTAAGCAGAACGGAAAACTGGATGGGGTGACCATCGCCTGGACCGGTGATGGGAACAATGTGTGTCATTCGCTTTTGCTCGCGGGTGCAATTCTGGGGCTGCGGGTCAATATCGCCACACCCCGTGGGTTTGAGCCGAATAATGCAATTGTCCAGAAAGCCCGGGAGTATGCGGCGCAGAGCGGTGCCGAGCTCAATTTTACCTATGACCCGTGTGCGGCGGTAAAGGATGCGGACTTTATCTATACCGATGTGTGGGCATCAATGGGACAGGAAGAGGAGGCAGAGCAGCGCCGGCAGATCTTCCGCGCCTATCAGGTGAACCGACAACTGCTCAGCCGGGCAAAGCCCACCACCAGGGTGATGCACTGTCTGCCGGCACACCGGGGCGAGGAGATTACCGATGATGTGCTGGATGGTCCGCAGTCAATCGTTCTGGAACAGGCAGAGAACCGATTGCATATTCAGCGGGCGCTGCTTGCCCGGCTATTGAAAGATGGGTGAGGGGCATCAGCAGGCGGCGGTATCGGCACAACCGGAGATATTAATCATCGGTGCCGGTCCAGCCGGACTGACCGCAGGGATCTATGCCAGCCGTGCCGGACATCCAACACTGATTTTAGAAAAGGAACTGGTGGGCGGGCAGGTTGCCCGAACCGCGATTGTGGAAAACTATCCAGGGTTTCGTGAGCCGATTGAGGCGATGACCCTCGTGGAGGAGATGGAGGAGCAGGCAAGGCGTTTTGGCTGTGAGTTTGCGACCGATGAGGTTAAGGGGTTGACTGCGGTGGCAGGGGCAGGTGTAACGACAATCACGGTGACAACTGTTCAGGGGGTGAGGACGCCGAAGGCGCTGATTATCGCCACCGGCACAACACCGAGAAGGTTAGGGGTGGAAGGTGAGGAGCGGTTTGTGGGACGGGGCGTTTCCTATTGTGCCATTTGCGATGGTCCGCTTTTCCGGGGTAAGGAGGTGGCGGTGGTGGGCGGCGGTGATTCGGCACTGGAGGAGGCGGATTATCTGACCCGGTTCTGTTCGCGGGTTTTTCTTATCCATCGCCGGGATGAGTTCCGGGCAGCAAGAGTGGCGCAGGAAAGGGTGCGGCGGAATGAGAAGATAACCCTTTTGCTTTCCCGGGTGGTGACCCGGATTGAGGGAAAAAACCGGCTGGAGGAGGTGGAAATTAAGGATTTGAAAAGCGGTAAAACCGAGCGGTTGCCGGTTGCCGGGCTGTTTGTCTATGTCGGGCTTTTGCCCAATACCGGGTTCTGTCAGGGGGTGGTGGAGCTGGATGAAGCCGGGTTTGTAAAGACAGACCCAGAGATGAGGACAAATGTGCCGGGTGTCTTCGCCGCGGGTGATGTCCGGCAGAAGCGGGTGCGCCAGATCGCTACCGCGGTGGGTGATGGTGCGATTGCGGCGATGATGGCGCACGAGTACATCGAAACCGTCCGGTAGAAGAAGCGGCCGGGCGATAAGAAGAAAACGGTTTTATTGACTGAAAGCAGGATAGTTTTAAGATTGGGCAATGCGGATTGTCGGGTTTATTCCTACATCGCTGGTTGACTGGGATGGCAGGATTGTATCGGTGATTTTTACTGGGGGTTGTAATTTTGTCTGTCCGTTCTGCCATAATAGTCAGGTGGCGGATGACGACCCGGCACTACCAGCGGTCCCGTGGAAAACGATAAGGGCAGAACTGGAAAGGAAGCTGGGCTGGCTGGATGGGGTGGTAATAACTGGCGGTGAACCCCTGATGCATCCCGAGATATTTGAACTGTGTGAGTTGCTTAAACGGATGGGGCTGAAGATAAAACTTGATACCAATGGCTCTTTTCCCTACCCATTGAAGCGGGCGGTAGCGTTGAGGCTGGTGGACTTCGTTGCGATGGACATCAAGGCGCCGCTGGATAACAGGCGCTATTCAATGGCGGTGGGACGAGACCTGCCCAGTCTGGCACCGCTGCGCCGGTCGTTAAGGGTGCTGTTTGAGTCTGGTGTTGATTATGAGTTGCGAATTACGCTGGTGCCGGGGCTGGTTAATCTGGATGATATGGAGGCAATTGGCGCAGCGCTGCGCGGGGCAAGGCGGGTGGTTTTGCAGCAGTTTGTGCCGGATAATGCCCGCAGTCGCAGTTATCAGGAAAAGGTGCCCTACCGGAAGGGGGAGGCGGAGGCAATGGCAAGTTGTCTGGCGAGGTTCGTGAGCGAGGTTATGTTGAGGGGTAAATTTGTCTGATGCACCAGTCCTGCTGGCAGGGGAAGCAGTTCTATCTGGAAGGTTCGGGCAAAAGCGGATACCACCACCTGGCGCACCAGTTTCATATCCGCAGGACCGCCCGCCTGTTCTATCGTGGTCATCACATCGGCGCTCATACCACAGGGGTTGATGAGGCGGAATCCGGCAAGGTCGCCGGACACATTGAGAGCGAAGCCGTGCCGGGTGACACCGCCGGAAACTGCGATGCCAAGCGAGGCAACCTTTTTGTCTCCAATCCAGACACCAACCATTTTTGCCTTTGAGTTTGCCCGGACGCCGAGTTGCGCCAGGGAGAGGATGAGGGCGTCTTCAATCTTTTCCACAAAGCGCCGGACGCCAATCAGTGCGCTGTGGAGCGAAAAGATGAGGTAGCCGATGAGTTGACCGGGACCGTGATAGGTGATATCTCCACCCCGGTCAATGTGATAGACTTTTATTCCGTGGCGGTTGAGTTCGGTTTCGCTGGCAAGGAGGTTGCGCCGGTCTTTTGAGCGACCGATGGTGATGACCGGCGGGTGTTCAAGGAGGATAAGGGTGTCCGGGATTTCACCGGCGAGGCGGAGGCGGTGGAGTTCTAACTGGAGGTTGAGCGCATCCAGATAGTTAACCATCCCCAGCTGGATTAGGATGGCGGGACGGGGGTGGTTGGGGGCGCGGTTTTGCATCGGTTTTAGCGGTTGGGGATGTGGATGGCGCTGCCCAGGATGGCGTGCACCGCCTCAAGGAGGAGTTCGCTCATTGTCGGATGCGGGTGGATGACACTGCCCAGTTGTTCTGCGGTTAATCCCAGTTCCACCGCACAGGCTGCTTCCGCGACCAGGACATCCGCCTGCGGGGCAACGATGCCAACACCGAGGATTTTTCCGGTCTTTTCTTCGGCAATCACTTTGCACAGCCCTTCGGCACGGGCAAGGGTTAGGGACCTGCCAATTGCGGTTGCCGGAACACGGCTGATGCGCACCGAAAGGTTTTCCGCTTTCGCCCGGGTTTCGTTTAACCCGACCGAGGCGATTTCCGGGTCGGTGTAGACCACCCAGGGCACCGCCTTGTTTTCTTTTGAAATGGGTTTTCTATATCCGGCAAGGGTTTCCGCGATGTTGACGCCTTCGAACATCGCTTTGTGCGCTAGTAATGGGCCACCACGGACATCGCCGATGGCGTATATCCCCGGGACGGTTGTTTCGTAGTTGTCACTTGTTTTGATAAAGCCGCGCGCATCGGTTTCCACGCCCAGCTGGTTTAGACCGAGTTCTTGGGTTAATGGCGTCCGCCCCACCGCCACCAGAACCTTTTCTGCGGTTATTTCTTCGTTAGGTTCTTTGCTGATTGACAGACACAGATGTCCAGATTTCCCCTTTTCGCACTTTACCACTTTAACCCCGAGACGAAATTTTACCCCTTCCTTTTCCATCTGGCGCTGGAGTAAACCGGCGAGGTCCGGGTCAACACCAGGGAGGATTGATTCGCACACCTCCAGGACGGTGACCTGAACGCCGAGCCGCTGGAAGATGGTGGCAAATTCGAGACCAATGGCGCCGGCGCCGATGACCGCCATAGTTTCAGGTAGCTGAGTGAGGTTGAGGATGCTGTTGGAGTCAAGGATATGGTTATGGTCTGGTTCCAGTCCGGGCAGAATCGCGGGACGGGAGCCGGTGGCGATGATTGTTCTTTCTGTATCCAGTTCCACTGAACCATCGCTGGTGGCGACGGCCACACGTTTGGGTGCAAGGAGTTTTGCCCGCCCCCGGAAGAGGGTTATTCCGTTGTTCTTGAAGAGAAACTCAATACCCCTGACCAGCCGGTCAATGATGCGGTTGTTCCAGGAGCCGAGACTGACCAGGTCCAGTTGCGGGGGATTGAAGAGGATGCCCATCGTCCTTGCCTCCGCCGCGGCGCGGACAATTGCGGCAGCATGGAGAAGCGCCTTAACCGGAATGCAACCGCGATTGAGACACACACCACCAACCCGCTCTGCCTCAACCACCGCCACCTTTTTCCCCAGCTGGGCAAGCCGGATGGCCGCGACATAACCGGCGGGTCCAGCACCGATTACCACGACATCAAATCTTTCTGCCATCACCTATGTTATTTTTACCAGAGCGTGCCTTTAATCAGTTCGGAGGCGATGACCAGCCGCTGGATCTGGTTGGTGCCCTCGTAAATCTGGGTGATTTTCGCATCCCGCATCATCTTTTCTACCGGAAATTCCTTCATATAGCCATAGCCACCAAATATCTGGACCGCATCGGTGGTGACCCGCATCGCGGTATCTGACGCCATCACCTTTGCCATTGCTGCCAGCCCGGCGATGTTTTTGACACCAGCATCTGCTGCCCGTGCCGCCTCATAAACCAGTGCCCGGGAGGCTTCAATCTGGATTGCCATATCCGCAAGCATCAACTGCACCGCCTGAAAACTGGCGATCGGCTGACCAAACTGCACCCTGGTCTTGGCGTATTCCAGCGCTTCATCCAGGGCCCCCTGCGCAATACCAACCGCCTGGGCACCGACACCCGGACGGGTGCGGTCAAAGGTGCGCATCGTATGGACAAACCCCATCCCTTCCCGGCCACCGATAAGATTTTCTTTCGGAATCTTGCAGTCCTGAAATACCAGTTCCGCGGTTTTGGAGCAACGAATTCCCATCTTGTCTTCAACTTTGCCGTAAGAGAATCCCGGTGTGCCGTCTTCCACGATAAAGGCGGAGAGACCGCGTGCCCCACGTGCCGGGTCGGTGGAGGCGATAACGGTGTAGATTTTTGCAACACCGCCGTTGGTAATAAACTGTTTGGTGCCGTTGAGGATGTAGTAATCACCCTCCCGGCGTGCCCGGGTCTTTACATTACTGGCATCCGAACCCGCCTGGGCTTCGGTAATTGCGAATGCGGCAAGTTCACCAGCAGCCAGCCGGGGCAGGTACTTTTTCTTCTGCTCCTCGGTGCCGGCGAGGAGGATGGGAAATGTCCCCAGCCCGCACGCGGCGTAGCACAACGCCACCGCGCCGTCGATCCGGGACAGTTCCTCCACCACCAGGCACATCTCCATTATTCCGCCCCCAAGCCCGCCGTACTCTTCCGGGATATACACACCCATAAAGCCCAGTTCCGCCATCTCCTTCATCAGGGCGAAGGGAAATTCACCGGTTCGGTCCAGTTCGGCACGCACCGGTTTAATTTTTTCCACAGCGAATCGTCTTGCCAGTTCTTTAAGCTCCTTCTGGGTTTCGGTTAAAAAATACTCCATAACACTCCTTTCTATTGAAATCGCTTTTTGACTTCCTCGGCGACCTGCATCACCCCGGCTTTGAGCAGGTTTGCGGTCTGGCGATAGAACTCTATTGACCGACCAATCGGGTCCGGAATCTCGCCGTTTTTCCCCAAAAGCCGGATTTTGGGTTCAGCAGCGGGCACCTGTTGGGTTATCCATTCCCGGTGTTTGTGTTCCATCACGAGAATCAGGTCGGCGGCGTTAATCATATCCGAGGTTAGTTGTCTTGCCCGGTGTGCGGTGATGTCCAGTCCCATCTCCCGGGCAATCGCAATGGCAGGTTGGGTTGCGGGTCTGCCTTGCGGGGCAGCGATTCCGGCGGAGCCAATCGTTACCGGCATTCCGGAGGTGGCGCGGGCAAGGAGTGCAGCTCCAAGGGGGCTGCGGCAGGAGTTGCCGGTGCAGACGACCAGTATGTAAAAGATAATTTCTGTGCCAAGTCGTAGGTTGGTTTGTAGTATGTGTTCTAGTAGTAGAATGGGTGTCGCACCTTTTCGTAGGAGGGTGGGGGGTGAGGTGGTAAGGTCAATTGTTGCCGGTCCGGGTCCGGGGTTATCGATAATCACCAGGGTAACATCGTTGCCGGTTGTGTTGATTAGGTCCTGGGTTTCGGTGTCAGGTTCCGGGATGCCTGCCCATAGGGCGGGAACGGTTTCGTTCTGGAGTTCACGAGTTAAGGGGTGGTCAGGGACCAGGTAGCCGGTGTTGCCAGTTAGGATCGCAGTTGGTGTGGCGAGGAGTTTTTGCAGTTTTTGTTGGAGGAGTGGGTTGATCCCGGGTATTTGTTTTGCGCGCGCCGGGTCGTCCAGGAGGCGGCATATCGTTAGGTGGGTGGTTGCGGTGGGGGGTGTTCGGCTGATAAGCGCCGGTGTGCCCCAGAGGGGGTAAATTATCGGTCCGCGTTTTAATGCGTTGTGGAGTTCTTGGTAGTTAATCCGGGTGAGGGGGATCTTTTTGCTCAATTTATGCCCGCTGGTTGAGGTAATGGAGTCCTTTTTCGCCGATGTCGCGGCGGTAGTGCATTCCGGGGAAGTGAATCAAGCCAAGTCCGTAGTATGCCCGTTCCCGCGCTTCGGGGAGCGTTTTCCCTAGTCCGGTAACAGCCAGGACCCTGCCACCGTTGGTAACAAATTTGCCGTCAATTAGTTTTGTCCCGGCGTGGAAGACAATGGTGTTTTCACCGCCGGTCAGGTTGCCCGTGATGGGTAAGCCTTTGTCGTAGGTGCCGGGGTAGCCTTTTGCCGCCGCGACTACACAGAGCGCCCAGCGCTTGCCTTTTAGGTCAGGTTGAAGGTTAATTGTGAGGTTGCCGGTGGCGCATTGGAGACAGGCTTCTGATAGGTCGCGGGAGATGATGGGAATTATTGCCTGGGTTTCCGGGTCGCCGAATCGGCAGTTGAATTCCAGGACTTTTGGTCCTTCCCGGGTGAGCATTAAGCCGGCGTAGATTGCTCCGCGATAGTCAATGCCTTCTTTTGTTAGCGCTGTTAGTAGCGGGGTAAATATTTCGTCATTAATCCGTTTTAGAGTCTCTTGGTTCACGATGGGGACCGGTGCATAGGCGCCCATACCGCCGGTGTTGGGTCCGGCATCACCGTCGAGGAGGCGTTTGTGGTCCTGGGAGGGGGGGAGGAAGACAACCTTTTTGCCGTCGCATAAGCCGATAATGGAAACTTCTTCGCCTTGCAGGTAGTCTTCAATCACCACCCGGCTGCCCGCTTGGCCGAGTTTGCCCAGTTTCATTAAGTCGTTGATGGTGTTGAGCGCTTCGTCATAGGAGCGGGCAATCACTACTCCTTTGCCGGCGGCAAGACCGGCTGCCTTAATCACGACCGGCAGTTTATGGTTGCGGACATAGTTTTCTGCCCGGGAGGGGTCGGTAAAGACCGCAAAGGGCGCAGTGGGGATGGAGTATTTTTGCATTAGTTCTTTGGCAAACGCTTTGTCGCCTTCAAGTCGGGCAGAGGAGCGGTTCGGTCCGAATATCACGAGTCCCTTAGCCTCAAACTCGTCGGTAATGCCGGCGACCAGCGGCGCTTCGGGTCCGACGATGGTGAGGTCAATTTTGTTTTTGCGGGCAAAGGAGGTAAGGGCAGGGATGTCCAGCGCCTGGATGTCGACGCATTCGGCAATCTGTTTGATGCCGGCGTTGCCGGGTGCGCAGAAGACAGTGTGCCCGCTGCGGACAAAGGTCCAGACCAGGGCGTGTTCACGACCGCCACTTCCGATAACCAGTATCTTCATTTTTTAATTCTCAATGTAGCAGTTATCTGTCCAATGTCAAGCGTAGAGGAGCGCGTAGCGTTGAGCATCCTCTATTCGTAGCGGAGCGCGGTGATGGGGTCAAGCCGGGCGGCACGGGAGGCGGGGTAGATGCCGAAGAAGATGCCGACCGTGGCGGAGAAGCCAAAGCCTGAAAGGATGGTCCAGAGTGGTGCCGCGGCACGGAGATGCGCGGTGAGTTCAACAATCTTGGCGATGCCGATGCCAAGCAGGATGCCGACCGCACCACCGGCAAGGGCAAGGAGCACCGACTCCAAGAGGAACTGGTAGAGGATGTCGCGGGTGGTGGCGCCGAGCGCCTTGCGCAAGCCAATTTCCCGGGTGCGCTCCGCAACCGCCACAAGCATTATGTTCATAATGCCGATGCCACCGACCAGAAGGGAGATGCCGGCGACCGCAATCATCACAATGAAGGCGACCCGGGTGATGTTGCGGTAGATTTGCCGCAGGGTCTCCTGGGTGTTGATGCCGAAGTCGTCGGGTTTGTCATAGGTTAAGCCGTGGCGCCGGCGCATCAGTTCCCGGACCGCATCAATCGCCTTTTCCACGCCGACACCCGGTTGTGGCTCAATTAAGATGGAGAGGCTGTGGGCAAGGAGCCCGAAGCCGGTGGGCGCGGGAAATCTCTTTTCAAAGGTGCTTAAAGGGATGAAGATGACATTGTCCTGGCTCTGACCAAGGAAGCTGCCTTTGCGCACCAGGGTGCCGACAACGGTGAAGGTTTTGCCTTCAATGACCAGTTTTTTGCCCAGGGGTTCTTCGTCCGGAAATAGGTTATCCACGATATAGCCACCGATAACACACACCATCCGTTTGTGCATACTGTCTTCGCTGGTGATAAACCGGCCGGTCTCAATGCCGTAGTTGGCGACGGTGGCGTAGACCGGGGTCACGCCTGCCATTTCAATGTTCGTCGCCTTGCGGTTGCGGTAATTGAGCCGGTTGAGGGTCCGGCTGCGCAGGGGCGCAACTCGCCGGACCACCGGCAGGCGCAGCAGGGCAAGGGCGTCGTCGAGCGTGAGTTCCGGGCGCCGGTTGATTTCGTCCCAGTCAATCCTGCCCATTCCCCAGTTGACCTTTTGCAGATAAATGACATTACTGCCCAGGGAGGCGATCTGGTGCTCCACCTCGTAGTTTAACCCCTGAATCAGGGAGACGATGGCGATGACGGTCATCACACCGATAATGATGCCCAGGGTGGTTAAAAAGGAGCGGAGCCGGTTGGTGCGGAAGGTGTTTAACGCGAGTTTGAAGAGTTCCCAGAAGGACATCGGTTAAGCCCCCTGCGGTGCGGGTTGGTCAGCGACAATTGCGCCATCTTTGAGCGAGATGATGCGCCGCGCGTGCCGGGCGATGGTCGGGTCGTGGGTCACCAGAATGATGGTGTTGCCTTTGAGGGCAAGGTGGTCAAAGAGGCTCATTATTTCCGCGCCGGTGCGGGAGTCCAGATTGCCGGTGGGTTCGTCCGCGAGGATGACCGCGGGATTGTTCGCCAGGGCGCGGGCGATTGCGACCCGTTGCATTTCACCACCAGACAGCTCGTTGGAGCGGTGAAAGAGGCGGTCTTTTAGACCCATCAGTTCCAGTAGTTCGGTTGCCCGGCGGCGCCGTTCGCGGCGGCTGACACCGGCATAGAGCATCGGCAGTTCCACATTTGCCAGCGCGGAGAGCCGGGGCAGGAGGTTGAAGTTCTGAAACACAAAGCCAAACTCTTTGTTGCGCAGGCGGGCGAGTTCGGTGTCGTTGAGCCGGGCGGTGTCCACACCCTTGAACAGATAGCGACCGCTGGTCGGTGTATCCAGACAGCCGAGGATGTGCATCAGGGTGGATTTGCCTGAGCCGGATGGACCCATCAGGGCAAGGTATTCACCTTCTTCGATGGTTAATGAGACGCCTGTTAGCGCCCGCACCACCGATTTGCCCAGGGGGTAGTCCTTTACCAGTGATTCGGTCTGGATGAGCACTGTTCTGGGGATAGCGGTGTTTTGCATCAGTTGCTTGTTTTTTCCGGAAGGGTGGTGCCGGTCGGTGCCACGGGTTTGAGCCGGGTGCCGGCGGTGAGTTTGCTCAAAACCTTGTAAGGACCGATGACCACCTCATCACCGGGATTGAGCCCGCTGATAACTTCTACCTCGGTGTCGCTGGATTTGCCGGTGCGGATGGGTACAAGCACCGCCCGTCCATCCTGAACAATAAATACGGTCTCGGTTTCCTTGCCTTCCACCTTGCGTCTGCCCACCGCGGCGAGCGGAACAACCAGCACCGAGTCGAGCCGGGCGGTGACAATCTCGGCATGCACGGTCATTCCCGGACGGAGCGCGGGGATGGTGCTGTCCAGGGTCACCTCCACCTCAAAGTTGGTGCCGGATTCGGTGCCGGAGAGGACCTTCTGCACCGGCATATAGCCGACCCGGGTGACCCGACCGGTAAGGGTGGTGTCCGGCAGGGCGTCAATGGTAATCAGCACTTCCTGCCCGGCAGCTATCTGGACGACATCGGTCTCATCTACCTCGACCAGCGCCTGCATCCGGGAGAGGTCAGCGATGACCATCAGCACGGTGCCGGGTGCATTCATTGTGCCAATTACCACCGTTTCACCTTCTTTGATGTTTAACCGGGAGACGATGCCGTCAATGGGTGCGCAGATGACCGTTTTGTTGAACTGGTCCTGAGCCTGGAGGAATTGCGCCTCAGCAGATTCGTAGGCGGCGCGGGACGCCTCGAACTGCTCCGGGGCAATCAGTCCGCGCTGGTAGAGGGATTCAATCCGGGCGTGACGGAGTTTCGTTTGGGTGAACTGGGCGCGGGCAAGCACCAGTTGTGCCTCATAACTCTGACGGTCGAGTTCCAGGAGGGTATCACCGCGGTGAACCCACTCGCCTTCGTGCACCCGCAGTCTTTTGACCACACCCATCACCTGCGCTTGCAGGTTGACCTGGGCAACCGCACGCAGCGTGCCAGTGGCGCTGACCTTTGCCAGGATGGAGCCGTGGCGGCATTTTTGTGTTTCGCACTCTATTCCGCTGGAACTGCGGGAGCGGTTGATAATGATGAATAGAACCAATAACAGAATGATACCAGCTGTTATCAGGATGGCACGCACGGGTTTCTTCACAGAACCTCCTTCAGTTTATCTCCCCTTCATTTCCCGGACCCGGGTTCTGCCCAGGAGATAGCCAATCTGGGCAGACTGGATATAGGTATCGCAGAGCGCCGAGAAGTAGCCCGCTTCTGCCTGGGCAAGGTTTGCCTCTACCTCCAGGAGCTCCACCAGGGAGATGGCACCGAGTTCATATTGGGTCCGGGCAAGTTCATAAAGGGTGCGGTTGAGTTCAAAATTTACTTTTGCCTCCTGATAGCGGAGGCTGGCTTCCTCTGATTCCAGGAGTGCACTGCGGGCGAGCGCATAAATCTGAAGCCGGGTGCGGGCGAGCGTGGCCCGGGCACGACGCGATGCGGTAATCGCATCAAGGATGGTAATGAAGAAGTCCTTGATGTTGACGATCGGCACCGAGATGCGGATGCCATCGGTGGTGGTTGTCCTTTCCTGCCAGGTGTGGTAGTTACGGGGAAGGGTGGTGTCCAGAAAGCCCCAGGAGCGATAAACGGTGAAGGTCGGGATGATGCGGGCGATGGCGCTGACAAGGTTAATCCGGCTGACGGTATTGAGCCGGGTGTTCATCTGTACCGACGGGTTTTCCTTTTCAATCAAAGCGAGGAGACTCTCCGGGCTGGTAACGGTTAACTGTGCCGGCTGGCTTAACTCTTCGGTCGCCTGAATTGCAACACCGGTGCTGATGCCGGCGGTTGATTTCAGTTTTTCCTGCGCCAGCGCCAGCGCCTTTTCGGCGTTGAGGAGATTCAGCCGGGAGCGGGAGTAGAACGCCTCACTGCGCAAAAGGTCAATGCGCGATACCTCGCCGAGGTGGAAGCGCGCCGTGGTGAGCTCTTTGCTCGCCGCGGCCTGTTCGAGTGCTTTGCGGGCCGCGTTGAGCACTAGTTGCGCCTTGAGCAGGTTGAGGTAGTCGGTGGTTACATCGTAAATCAGCCGGGCGGTTTTGTCCCGGGCATCAAGGTGGTGATAATCACTGTTGACAATACCGCTGATGAGCGCAGCAAAGGCGGTCGGGTCAAAAAGTACCTGGCTCAGGGTGAGGTCGGTGTTCCAGATGGCTGAGTTATTCTCTTGTTTAGTGCCGGTGAGGGTGAGTGCCGGCGAGGGCAGTAAGGGGCTGGCGCCCTGAAGCGCGGTAACAACCGCCTGTAATCTGGCGGTGCCGACATCCATCGCCTGGGGGCTATTTTTCAGGGCGAGAGTTAATGCCTGATCGAGGTTGAGGCGCAGCGTTTCCTGAGCCGGGGTAAGGGTGAGGGCGATGAAGAGAATGCCGGTTATTGTCATTTACACCAGGGCAAGTCCGCCGGAGAGGGTAACCAGACCGGCAAGGAGCAAAAGATAGACGAACCAGACGGAAAATACCGCCAGCGCGGCGTTTCTTAACTTCAGGTTAAAAACCACCTTCAGACCGATGCTGACCAGGACGAGTTCCCAGATGGTAAAGATGTCAATACCAGCCAGGACACCCTTCAGGTAGAGCGGGATGGTGAGGTTGCGGGCAAGCGGGGCAAGGCTGGTGCTGGCGGCCAGGTTGCTGGTGGCAAGGATGAGCACCGCATGAAACAGTCCCGAGAGGATGCGGATGAGCGCAGCATTGGTGGTGATGGCAAAGGTGCGGGCAAAACTGGAACTGGCACCCAGCAGGGGCAGGAGGAGGTTGAGGATTGTGCTCCAGACAATTAACAGGAGTGCGGACCAGGCGACTGCGGGCAGACTGCGGATGAGGAAGCGAAAGAGGAGGCTGATAAAAGAGGAGTGCTGGTAAAACTCCGTCTCGGCGCGGGCGGTTTCATCGATTCGCTGGATGGCGGCTTCCCGTTGGTCCGAGGGCATTTTGCCCTTTTCCACCTGCTGGTCAATGAACTCCCTGGTGCGGTCAATCCGGGACTGGATACTCTCAATTAAACTGGCGCGGGGAAGAAGCGCACTGGCAAGGGTACCGATAAGGAGCGGGACAATCAGGGCGAGGATTAAAGGCAGGGTCCAGACCGGCTTTTCAGCTAGCCGGTGAAAGAACTGCTCGGGAGCGAAGATGATTTTCAGCATTTATCTCCTTTGTTTAATTGTTGCCCTTCCGGTGTGCTGGGCGTTCTGCCGGAACTGGGGCCAGATGGTTGGTGCGGGTCCGGCATCGCCATAAAAGGCATAAAGCCCGCCGTCCCAGGAGCCGACATAGACCGTGCCATCCGGTCCAATCACCGGTGATGAGGTGTAGTAAATCTCTTTATCACCGTAGGCGATGTCCTGTTTGAAAAAGAGTCGGCCCTCTTTGGTGAAGGCGTAGAATGTGCCGTCATCCGGCAGGATATAAACGGTGCCATTGGCGCTGACCGCCGGTGTGGCACAGATGACATCGTTCGCCTCATAGACAATCCGCACCGCGCCGTTACTCGCGCACAGGTAATAGCCGTCTGTGCCCCAGAACATTGTGCCGTCCGGTCCAAACACCACCTCGGTGCGGATTTCGTCCTCATCCGGCACCGGGATCCGCCAGCGGATTTTGCCATCAGGCCGGATGTTATAGAGATGACCGTCAAATGCGCCGACAATCAGGTTACCTGATGAGTCCGGGACCGGAGCGGGAAAGAAGTAGGCATCTTCGGCGATGCCCAGCGCCCAGCGCCGTTTGCCCTTCGGGGTAAAGCAGTAGACCGAGTCCGCGGATACATATACCATTCCGTCCGGCCCGATGGTTGGGGCGGAGGACACCTCATCACCCAGTTTTTTGCTCCAGCGAACCTTTCCCCCGGGCGTGAGGCTGATTAACTTACCCGCATCGGTGGTTAAAAACAGCGTGCCATCAGCCGCGACTGCTGGTGGTGTCCAGAGTTCGTCACCAAGGTTGACCGACCAGCGCAGGTTGCCGAGGGTATCAAGGCAGTAGAGGCTGGAGTCGAGCGCGGGCAGGTAGATGAGTCCTTTGTGGATGGTTACGCCCCCATAAACCGGCTGGCGGCAGGAAAAGGTCCAGCGTAGCTGACCATCGGGATTGATTGAATAAAATGTGCCACTGTCATCGCCGATATAGATGTTGCCGGATTCATCCAGCGCCGGCGCGGCGACAATCGCCTCCACGGTCGGGAAAAACCACTTTACGATCGATGGGACAATTTCTACCGAACAGGGACGGCTCCATTCTGAAATATTACCCCAGGTGTCCTTTGCCAGCACCCGGATGATGTAGGTGCCCGGATTGCGATATTTGTGATAGCGGGTCGGTTCAATCGGTGCCCGGAATGGACCAATCCAGTCCAGGGTTTCACCATCACCCCAGTCAATTTTGAAGAACAGCGCACCCGGCGCGTTGCGCGGGGTAATGATGGTAAACTCCAGTTCCTGCACCGTGTCGTTGCGCCGCGGATATAAGAAAGAGTCCGGCGGGGCTAAAAGAGCCGGGACAACAAAAGTAAGGGTAACAGCAAGTGGCATCATAAGGTTAATTATTATGGTTTTACTCTATGCTGTCAATAAGGACATTCAGCCGTTGCCCCATATTATTTAGCACCAGATTTTTACCAGAAATGACACGGGCTTTGTTGTTCCAGCCGGATGGTTTCGGCTAACTTTCGGTATGGCAATGAATTAAAAAATTACCCCCGATTTCTGTTTTAAGGCAATGGGCACGACAGGGGTATGCCCCGGGCTAGCCCCCGGGCTGCTATGGGGATAGCTCCGTGGTCAACCATCAATATGACCCGGTTCATAACCCCGCACCGCACTATCAGAAGAAAACCCGATTCCGTTCCATCCTGTACTCAACCATTTGCTATGACACCGGCACCGGGTTTAACCATCGTGATAACCCGGTAGTTAACCCCTGCCTTTACTGTGCCATTTTCTTCCCGGAGAGATGGCGATTGAGCACAGGTTTCTCGCTGGTCCGGGGAGAGGGTTTGCCGATTTTTAGTTGTTGACAACCGATAATATTTTCTGGTATAATGTTAAGAGTAAAATGAACTTTAACTTTTGCACGACTCTTTATTAAGGAGGCTTAAGATGGCAGATGAACAGACGCCAGTTGAGGAAAGTGGTTCGGTATTAGAGCAAAGATATGGTGTGCCTTTTATTGATTTAACAACATTTAAATTGGATTCTGAAGTTTTGCAATTATTTCCCGAAGAATTTTTGCGCAAAAATAAGTTGGTCCCGCTGTTCCGTTCCGGCAATACCCTGGCGATAGCGATGGTTGACCCGGGCGACATCTTTACCATTGATGAGGTGCGCCGGATGACCGGGATGGAGGTTGAGCCGATGGTGTGCCGGGAGATTGACCTTTATCAGGTGCTGAATCAGTACTATACCCAGCCCGAGGAGATTGATGTGCCGGAGGAGTCGGAGGTTACCAGCCTGGATGACCTGCCCGAGGAGGAGAGCGCCGCGGTGGCAGAGCAGGGGCTGGAGCCGAGAAAGCTGGAGGAGCTGGCATCTGAGGCGCCGGTGGTGCGCTGGGTGAACCAGATGATTATCCGGGCGGTGCGCGAGCGGGCGAGCGACATTCACATTGAGCCGACCCGTGAGGGGTTGCGGGTGCGGTTCCGCATTGACGGTATTCTCCATCCGATTGTGTCGCCGAAGAAGGCGCTGCAACTGGCGGTGGTTTCCCGTATCAAGATTATGTCCCGGATGAACATCGCGGAGAAGCGGGTACCGCAGGACGGTCGTTATGGTGCGATTGTTGATGGCCGGGAGATTGACTTCCGTGTGTCCACCTTCCCGACCACCTATGGCGAAAAGGTGGTGATGCGTATTCTGGACCGGATGCGCCTGTTGTCCCTGGATGAACTGGGGCTGGTGGAGGAGTCGTATGAGACCCTGCGGGAGATGATCGCCAAGCCGCACGGTGTTATTCTCATCACCGGTCCAACCGGTTCGGGTAAGTCAACTACGCTGTACGCAATTCTTAACGAGATTCGTTCTACTGACAAGAACATTATCACGATTGAGGACCCGGTGGAGTATGATATTGATGACATCTGCCAGTCGCAGGTGAATGAGCGCGCGGGTTATACCTATCTGGTCGGTCTGCGGCACATCCTGCGTCAGGACCCGGATGTGATTATGATTGGTGAAATTCGTGACGCCGAGACCGCGGGTGTGGCGATTCGAGCGGCATTGACCGGGCAGCTGGTGTTTTCCACCATCCATACCAACGATGCGCCGGGCACGGTTACCCGTTTGATCGATATGGGTATTGAGCCGTTCCTGGTTGCCTCGGGTCTGGAAGGTGTTGTTGCCCAGCGATTGGTGCGGCGGATATGCCCGAAGTGCAAGGTTCCTTATGACCCGCCGGCAAAGATGCTGGAGGAGTTTGAACTGCCACCCGGGACAAAGTTTTACAAGGGCAAGGGGTGTGAACACTGCCGGAATACCGGGTATCGAGGTAGAATTGGTATATTTGAGGTTATGAAGTTGAACGACCGGATCCGGGAGCTGGTGGTCACCCGACCGCCCACCTCGGCAATCCGGGCGCTGGCACGGGAGTTCGGGATGAAGACCCTGTGGGAGGACGGGATGCGTAAGGTGCTCAATGGTGTTACCACCATTGAAGAGGTGATGGACGAGGCAGAAAGGGTTGAATAATCCGGAAAGGGAGGCAAGATGCCCATATTCAGATATAAGGTGAGAGACAAAGAGGGGAAGATAATCTCCGGCACCCTGGAAGGCACTGATGTGAATAGCATCACCGAGAGGCTGGAGAGTTACGGCTATATCCCGATCAGCATCAGAGAAGAAAAAGTCGGGGCAGGTGGACCGAAACTGGAACTGGGGAAAATGTTTGAGCGGGTGAAGCCGGCGGACCTGATTAACTTTACCCGGCAGTTCGTTACCCTGCACCGTGCCGGTCTGCCGATGCTGACCGCGATCGGCGCCCTGCAGGCGCAGACCAAATCCAAACCCCTGGCAAGGGCGCTGGATGAAATCCGCAAGGACCTGATGGGTGGTGCGGCGCTCTCGGTGGCGATGGCAAAGCACCCGAGGATTTTTAACGAACTTTATGTCAACTCCATCTGGGCGGGTGAAACCGGCGGTGTGCTGGACGACATCCTGGACCGGCTGGTGATGCTGTTGGATCACGAGCGGAAGTTGAAGTCGGATGTCGGCAGTGCGATGCGCTATCCGATTATCCTGATGGTGACATTTGTGGTGGCGGTGGCGGTCCTGGCAACCTTTGTGTTGCCCAAGTTTGTCTCCTTGATTGCGACCGTTGGCGGTAAGATGCCGTTGCCCACCCAGATACTGTTAATCGTTACCAATTTTATGGGCAAGTACTGGTACCTGATGGCGCTCCTCCTGGCGGCGGTGGTGGTGCTGTTCTATATGTTCATCCGCACCAGCGTGGGCAGGATGTGGTGGGACCGGACCAAGTTGCGGATTCCGATTTTTGGGCCGATAATTTACAAAATGGCGCTTTCCCGGTTTGCCCGGATGTTCGAAACTCTGGATCGCACCGGTCTGCCAATCCTGCGCAGTCTTAACCTGGTTTCCAAGACGGTAGGCAATGTGTATCTCTCCCAGGCGATTGATAAACTGGCGGAGAGCGTACGCCGGGGGCGGGGACTGGCAACACCGATGCGCGAACTGGGTGTATTCCCACCGATGGTGGTGCAGATGGTGGCAACCGGTGAGGAGTCCGGTGCTCTGGACGATATGTTAAAACAGGTTTCCGATTACTACGACAGCGAAGTTGAATATGCGGTTAAGAACCTGACCGGGATGATTGAGCCGATAATGATTCTCTTTATGGGTGTGGCGGCGGTGTTCCTGATTGTTGCCATCATTATGCCCTATATGTCCATTTTGACCAGTTTCGGCTCTGGTGGCGGTTACGGAATGCATTAAAGGGAAGGGCACAGCGGCGTTTTAAATTAGCCTTTCACTCTTTTTCCGACGAAGAAGAAGTTTCAGATTTAGGTTCTCAGTATTGACATTTGTCCCGAGAAAGGTTAAAATTTTTAGATGGGTTTAACGAACCCCAGCGCGACATCATCCGTGGAAAGGGTTTTTATCCGGGCACTGGCGCCGGAGCCGGTATGGCAGGTGTTCCTGCCCGGTGCAACTGTTCCCGAGAACAAAGAGATAAAGCAGGTGGCGATAGCCCGGTTAATCCAGGAGAAGCCGGGTTTTCTGACTTTTGCCGGCGAGGGCTCGGCGCCGTTCCGGGTGGCAATTTCTTTAACCGAACTGCTTAATGTCCGCTCACCGGTGCTGGTGGCGGTGCAGGAGTCCGGCGGGGTTTATATTGTCGGGTGTCCGGATGAGTCGGGCACAGATGCCTACACGACACTGGTGGCGGATATGCTGGCAGCCAGCACCCGGCTCTGGCGGATGGAGTATGAAAAGTTTTCCGGGTTGTTTGTTGAAAGTTACGGGATGACACTGGAGGAGTTGATGCTGGAGCGCAGTCGGGCAGACTGGGACTTTGACCAGTTCCAGCCGGTGGTTTCCGGTAATCTGGAGCGGGGCAGGTTTCCGATGCTGATTGTCACCGCGCGACCTGAAGGTGAGGTAAAGCAGGTGCTGGACTACCTAAACGGAATGAACCTTCAAGCACAGTTGTTAAGTTATTCAATAATTGTTAAGGGCGGGATTATGGTGGTGCGTCCGGTACCGATGCGCGATGCCTTTATCCGGCAACCTGCGGTGCCCAAGGCCGAGGCGGTTTTCACCACCGGTTATGGGACGACAACATCAACCGGTGCTGGAGTGAACCCTACCGCGGAGATAAAGCCAGAGCCAGCCGAGGCGGTGCCAGAGGAGCCGCCGGTGGAGCGTGTGGTGGAACCGGAACCGCCCAGTTCCCGGATACCGCTGGGGGCGATGCCGACCGAGCCAGCAAAGAAGGTTGCCCGACCGCCTGGACCCGGGACAAAGCCCGGGGTGATGTCGGGCAAGCGACCGCCACCCAAGCCCAAAGAGGAGAAATAGATGCGACCTTTCTGCGCCCGGGCGGGTTCAGCAAGTAACGGCTGGCTGGAGTTACCGGCGGTGGCGGCGCCAGCTGATGTTGACCTGCTGGAGTTATTGCAGGAGGCGCCGGAGTTTCTCGGGATGGCGCTGGCTGAGGCACCACTGCCCCGGGCGGTGGCGGGGCTGCCGCAGTCGGTATCCGGCAGGGTGCTGATTGCGGTGGATGAGGCGGGCAAGATTACCATTGTCGGCTGTCCGGACCAGAAGAAGAAAGAAGGTATTAACCTGATGGTTAGCGACCTCCTGGCTGCGAGCGGACGGTTATGGCATCAGCCGTTTGCGGTTTTGGCTGAGATGTTTGGGGATAAAGGGGGGCATGCGTTAATGGCGCGGCTGCGGAGCCGGGTAGGTGGTGATTTCGATGAAACGCAACTGAAGAGCGCAATTGAGAAAAGTCTGGAGGAAGGGAAGTTTTCGGTGACGATTGTGGTTACAGTCGTTGACGAGGCGGTTGAGGAGATGATGAAATATCTCCAGGGGATGAATCTGTCGGTGCGGTTAATTACCTACGAGCGGTTTGCGGCTGATGGTCTGGAACTGGTGGTGCCGCGGGTGGTGGGTGAGGAGCAGAAGAAGGAGACGCCCGTTAAGGAGGAGAGGGGAGTATCACCATCACCATTTCTCGAATCTACGCCCACGGGGTCAATATTTAAAAAGCCGGCGGAGCAGAAGACCTATGAGCCGTTCCCGATTGCCGGGACAACACCAAAACAGCAGGCGATTCTGGAGCGGCTGGTTTATATCGAGGATTTGGGGTTGATTCGTCGTGGTTTTGAGTTCTTTTCACCCCGGGCAGCCCAGCGTCCGGAGGCAGAGGGGACAGTGGTGGTGGCGGTTGATTCTACCCGCTGGCCATTTCCCAAACCGGATGAGGTGATTGTGGTTGTCCGCACCGGTCGGGAGCACCTGGCCGGGGTTTTAGGGATGAAACCACAGGAGGTGGAGGACTTTTTGCGTAACCTGCCCCGGGAGGAGAGAAGGGAGCAGAAAGGGGTTCTGCTGCTCTGGGCACGCAATCCCTTTGAGGCAAATCAATTGATTAATGAACTGCGGGCGCTGAAAGAGGTTTCCCAGACCCGACCGCCCGGCGTAAAGTGAAAAAGCCGCTACTTTTAATCCATATCTGCTGTGCACCCTGTGCGACCACGGTTGTCAGGAGGTTAAGGGACAACTACGACATTACCGGATTTTTCTATAATCCGAACATCTTTCCGGAAGATGAGTATCAGCGCCGCCGGGAGGCGGTAGAGCGTCTGGCTGAGGGGTGGGGGATTACTGTTGATTTTGGTGAATATGAATACGAGCGGTTTCGAGAGCGGGTGCGCGGGCTGGAGGCGGAGCCAGAGGGCGGCAGGCGCTGTGCGGTTTGCTACCGGTTGCGGCTGGAAAGGGGTGCGGCGCGGGCAAAGGCAATTGGTGCCGGGTTTCTTGCCACCACCCTGACCGTTGGCCCGAATAAGAAGGCGGCGGTGATCAATCAGATTGGTGAGGAGGTTTGCACCGCACTCGGGATTAAGTTTGTCTCCGGCGACTGGAAAAGGCAGGATGGCTTCAAGCAGAGCGTAGAGCTTTCCCGCAGTTTAGGGTTGTATCGCCAGCACTACTGCGGGTGTGAATTTTCCCGGCAGGAGAAATAAAAAGGGCGGTGCCTGGGGCACCGCCCTCTGTTGTTTGTTTTGCGTTCAGCGGTTGATGACCAGTTTCGTCTCAATCTGGCGGTCGGCACCGTTCAGGCGCGCGAAGTAGATACCACCCGGAACCAGTCTGCCCGACAGGTCTTTGCCGTCCCATACCCAGTTACCATTGCCGGATAGTGTGCGCACCAGTCTGCCGCTGCCGTCATAGATAGCAAGGAGCATTGAACCGCTAACCGGCGCCACAAGGCGCACCACGCCACGGGCGGGGTTGGGCAGGGCGCGCAGTGTCAGCCCGGGCTGATAGGCAGCGGGCGTTTCGCAGATAGCGGTTGGTGCCGCGGGTGTGTATTTGATTGCCCGGCCAGGAGCCAGGGGTGCGGTGCCGCGGTGATAGGTGCCGTCAAACAGACACTGAATCGCATAGGTCTGGCTCGGGTCCTGAACACCCACGGTGCTGGAGGAGTAGTTGTTGGCGGTGAGGTACTGGACGACGATGATGTTGTCACCGGTCGGGGTCGGAATGGTGTTGTCGTAGATGATGATCTGGAACTTGTCCCACTGGGTGTTGGGACTAAAGTAGTGGACCGAATCCCATTCAATCACAAAGCGGTGATTCTGGACATCGTGATAGTACCAGACGCCATTGCCAAGTGGTGGATACAGGTCATCCCAGGCCAGACAGACAACGCCGGGCAGGGTGGTGGTCGGTAACGCGGTATTAGAATAAACGCTCGTCGTGGTATAACCGGGTGCGACCCAGCCATTAGAGCAGACCGATACCTGCGTGAACTGCGTGCCGTAAAACTGCCAGGTGAATGGCAAATCCACCTGCACCGTCTGGTCATCACTCAGGCTTAACCGGGTGCCAATGTCCCGGATTTCCACCCAGGAGAATAGCGGGTGTTCTGGATAAAGCGTGTCAACATCATCATACGCCCAGTAAATCGGCGGTTCGGCGTTGTCCGGAATCGGGTCGGTCATCACCAGTTCACCGACAGTTAAGGTAAAGGTGATTGTGTCATTATACCCGTTACCGGTGAGAAACAGCCAGAGGCGCACCGGTGTTTCTCTGGGCATTCCGGCATCCACCTCCACCTGAAACGGGTCAGACTCGTTCGTGCGGGTGGAGCAGGCAGGGATTGTGCCGTAACTGGCGATTGAGTCGGTAATCACAAACCTGGGGTCGTCAGCTCGCAGTTTGGCGCTAACATTCTCCAGACCCTGATTACCGATGTTGCGCAGGGCAAGCACCAGGCCACCACTTTCGCCCGGGTCAAGCCGGCCATTGCCATTGCCACCGGGTGGCGGGTCGAGCACCGTCCTTGTGCCCAGGACCAGGTAAGGACCCTGATTGTTATTGATTAAGGAGATGTCGTCGGCGGAGACCTCCGCCACCGGAGTGCCTCAGCCGCTATAGGTATAACTCCAGAGTGCAACCTCGATTTTGGCAACATCGGCGGGGTTGACCCCCGGGAGATTTTGCGTTATCTCATCGGCGATGTTGAGTTCATAGTAGTTCCAGTCCGGGTTGGTAATGCGATACAGACTTAAGGTTGGTGAGGGGACCCAGGTGGCATAGGTGGAATAAAAATACCTGGTCTCACCCAGCAGGCTGGTGTTCGCATCGTAATACCGGACCTGAACACAGGCGGCAGGCCAGCAGGTTGAGGTGCCACCACTCTGGAAGAACTTTGCCCAGAAGGAAAGGGTCAGGGCGATACCCGGCACATCGACCATCTGGCTCAAACGGGTCCAGCCCGGATTGTCGTATTGATAAACATCTGCTTCATAATCCGGGTCTGGTTGATACTCGGTTCCGCGCAGAACTCGATGGGTGCCGTAGCCGCTGTCCGCATAGGTCCAGCCAACAGTTAACTCCTGCTCAAAATTGCCGTTGGTCAGGAGCTCCTGTCCCAGACCGATGCTGAACGCGACCGTCAGGATGAGGACAAACAACTTTCGGCTCATATTGCCTCCTTTTACTTAAAATATTTTCCTGATTAAAGACCGCAGGTCAAGTCTGAAATCTAACGGTGTCCGGACACAGACATCGGTTCTGGAGCCGGTGATAGAAACAAGCCAGGGGTTAAATCAAGGGTTATGATGAAGGTTAAATCTGGTGCCGGGCTTATAGTAAATGATCAAGTAAAATATGAGGTGGAATTGGGTTTTCTCCTGACAGTGATGTGCGGGGTTATGAATCGGGTTATCCTGCGGGTTAACTATCGGGCAAGCTTCCCAGCAGCATAGGGGGTAGCCCGGGGCTAGCCCCAGGCCTGCTCCTGATTGTGGTTGTGAAAATTAACTCAATCGCCTAATTCTTTGCTATTACAAAAGTTAGCCAGAAGTTTGCTATATGAATAACCACACCACCGTTATTTTCAGCAAAAATCTGGCTCTAAAGATATGGGGTAGCGGTCAAAACTTGAAGGTAATTTGGAACAGCCCGTCCATTCGGGACACCCCTCAGTGCCTGTCGGCACTGGTACGGACCCAAGAGGGGAATTGAACACCCCGCAGTTTTGGCACAATCCATTTTCTAAGTGGCAAGGTGAGTTGTTAGAGAGAATTTAGATTGTTTTTGTTGACCGATAGGGCGATGAGGGTAAAATTATAAGATAAAGGCGCGACAGATGGAAGAGAGCCTCCTCGTGATTAAGCCAGATGCGGTAGCGTCTGGACATATCGGTGCGATTGTGTCCCGTCTGGAAAAGGCGGGGTTCAGGATTACCGGTATGGTGATGCGCCGTCTCAGTCGGGCAGAGGCAGAGGAGTTTTATGCGGTGCATCGGGGGAAGGAGTTTTTCTCCGGATTGGTTGATTTTATTATTTCCGGTCCGGTGGTGGCGGTGCGGGTTGCGGGTGTTGATGTCCGGCGCCGGTTGCGGGAGTTTGTCGGTGCTACCGACCCGGCAAAGGCGTTACCGGGCACAATCCGGCACGAGTTTGGCACTTCGGTGCGAATGAATGCGGTGCACGCCGCAAATCCGGATGAGGATGTGGCGCGGGAGTTGAATTTTTTCTTTCCCGCCAGTTCAGGATGGAACAGCCCGTCGGCTAACATCGACACCCCTTTTCAAGAGGGGAATGATGAAGGGGTAAAGTAAAAAGGAGTAAAAAGATGAAGAGGTATGCGGTAATTTTTTTGCTGCCGGTTGTGGCGTTTGCCGGCGTAATTACCAAAACGCTGGATTTCTCCCGGAATGATATCCTGATTACTCAGGCGAACGGGTTTGATGTGGTGCAGATGCGGGGTTGTGTGACCACCCTGGAGCGGGGTAAGCCGGCACTGCCGGTGGCGGTGGTAAATGTGGTTGTGCCGGCGCATGCGACGGTGGCGGAGGTTAAGGTAACACCGCTGGCGAGTGAGGAGCTTGCCGGGGTTTATCGGGTGCATCCGGCACAGGAGCCGGTGGTGCTTTCGGCAAAGAGTTTGCCCGATTTTGTTGCGCCCGACCCGGTGGTGTATTCTAGCAGTCAGCCCTATCCCGGGACGACATTTGAGTGGAACGGTTATACCGGCACCAAGTCGGGCTGGCGGGTTTGCGGTTTTGCGGTTTATCCGTTGAGTTATGTGCCGGCAGACGGAAAGTTGACGCTCTATCGCCGGGTGCGGGTGGAGGTGCGGTATCAGGAGAATCGTATCGCGCCGGTGGTTTTGAGTAAGCGGCAGATAGCGGCGTTTGCGCCGAGTGTGGCGGAGATTGTGGTCAATCCCGATGATGTGGACCGGTTCGCACCGCCAGCACGGGAGCGGGATAATATGGATTGCGACTATGCGATCGTTACCAATTCGGCACTGGCAAGCGGATTTCAGTCGCTGGTGGAGTGGCGGACAAAGCGGGGGCTTTATACCCGCGTGTTTAAGACCGAGTCAATTCAGAGTGGTTATCCGGGCAGGGACCTGCAGGAGAAGATAAGGAATTTTATTATTGATTACTGGACAAATCACGGCTTGATTTATGTCCTGCTGGCGGGTGACAATGCGATTGTGCCGGCACGCCGGGCAAGGGTGACGGTGGGCAGTGAGACCGGCAATATTCCGGCTGATCTGTACTATGCGGACCTGCAGTGGTCTTGGGATGGAGACCGGGATAACATCTTTGGCGAGATGAGTGGCGATACGGTGGATTTGTTCTATGATGTGTTTCTGGGCAGGGCTTCAGTTGATAATGCCACCCAGGTGAACACCTTTATTCATAAGACATTGTTTTATGAGAAGACCCCGACCACCGATTATCTGCGCAAGATGCTTTTGCCCTATGTGACGCTGTGGTCAAGTTACCCTTATTCGGGCCGGGTGGTTTCCGACACGATTGCGGCGAAGACACCGTCGGGCTGGTTTGACGCCTATATCGCTGAGCCGTCTTCAACAACCCCGATGCGCGACTCCATTAACGCCGGGTTCCATTTCTGCCATGTTGCGGCGCACGGTGATGACTATGGATTCTATCACGAGTCCGGGACCCCAATTTATACTACCACGACCGCGGGTCAGCAGACCAATTCAACCCGGCCGGTGATAATAAACTCCATCGCCTGTATCTCGGGTAATTTTGAGGCGAGTGACTGTCTGGCTGAGGCGGTGATGAACAACGCCAATGGTGGCGCGGTGGCAGCGATAATGAACTCCCGCTACGGCTGGGGGACACCGCCGCAGATGGGTCCTTCCGAGAAACTGGACTGTATGTTCTATGACTATTACTTTATCGGCGACACGATGGAGATTGGCAGGAATCACTGTTCCAGCAAGAATGTCTACGGTTATATTGCACAGAATCAGGCGGTTTGGCGCTGGTGCTACTATGAGTTGAACCTGTTTGGCGACCCGGCGCTGCCGCTCTGGAATGGCGCACCGGGCACAATGACGGTGCAGAATCGGGACACAACCACGACCGGTGCCCAGACATTTCAGGTCACAGTGACCAGCGGTGGCTCGCCGGTGGTGGGCGCGCAGGTTTGTCTTTACAAGCCGGGTGAACTGCATGAGGTCGGCACGACCGATGGCAGCGGTGTGGCAAGGGTGACAATTAACCCCTTAACACCCGGGACGATGTATTTAACCGTAACGAGAAAGCAGTTTCTGCCGGTGGAGAGGACGGTAACGGTTGTTCCGGGCACAGCCCAGCCTTATATTACGATTGCGGGCTATTATATTGATGACGGTAATAATCACCGCCTGGACCCGGGTGAGACCGCCGACCTTTATGTGACGCTGAGGAATTTAGGTTCTGCCCGGGCAACCGGTGTGAACGGTGTGCTGCGCACCGGCTCGGCATACATCACCAGGATTGATTCAACATCATCTTATGGCAATATTAACGCCGGTGATACCGCGCGGGGCGACCGGTATCGGGTGAGCGCGAGTGCTGCAACACCACCCGGAACCCAGGTGCAGTTTACCGTGCAGGTGACAAGTAGTGAGGGTTCCTGGGACCCGACATTTACGATCACAATTGGCGAGCCGGTGATGCCGGGTGCGGTCTATCTGGACCATGACACCGGCTACTGCAAGTTGACCGTGACCGCGCTGGGTTCAATCGGGTTTACCGAGCCACCGAGTGATGCGGGCGCAGGATTCTGCTATCCGAAGAACTCCGCCAGCAGTCTCTATTATGCGAGTTTACTGCTGGGAAATAGCGAGAGTTATATCGTTGACCGCTTCTACGGCAGACCCGCTTCCAGTTATAATACCGATTTCCGGATTGTGGACAGTCTGCGACCGGTGGTGCCGCCTCAGGCAGGAGACGAGCATTTCCGGGCGATAATGAATGATGCCGGGCATTCCGCGCCCAGGGGAATCAAGGTGGTGCAGAACTCTTATATGAGCGCCCGGTCGGGTTATGATGATTTTGTTGTCCTGGTGTATGATATCAGGAATGAGGGCAGCAGTGCGGTGAACGGGCTCTATGCGGGCATATTTGCCGACTTTGATATCGGCAGTGACCCGACCCAGAATACGGTGACGAGTAATGAGACGAAGCGGTTTTCCTATATGCGTTCCGCCAGCAGTGCCAATCCCTGTGTCGGCGTTAAGCTATTGACACCGCCGTCCTTTGCCAATCTCTGTGCGATTGACCATGCCCGTTATGTTTATCCGGATTCAGCGATGACCGAGGGGATGAAACTGCGTATCCTGAACGGCACGATTGTCCAGCGCAACTCCAACCGGAATTACGACTGGTCGGTCGGGGTATCGGTCGGTCCGTTTAACCTGAACCCGGGTGAGAGTTATCGGGCGGCGTTTGCCTTTGTCGGCGGGAGTTCGGCAGCGGATTTTGAGGCGAATGCGGATAGTGCGCAGAACTGGTATGATCGCAATGTCGGGGTTAAGGAAGATGAAGCTGGAATCCAGGTGCGGGATGTTGCCGGTGTGCACTGCACGCCCAACCCGTTCGCCAGTGCGGTGCGGGTAAGTTACCTCCTCACCCAGGCGGGCAGGGTGCAGGCAGAGGTGTTTGATGTGAGCGGTCGGTCAATCGGACTGGTCTTTGACCGGTATGCAGAACCAGGCAGACTGGAGTTTATCTGGGACGCCCGGGGTCTGGCAAACGGTGTCTATCTGCTGCGGTTGACCGCACCAGAAGGAACACAGGTGCAGAAACTGGTTATCCGGCGATAAACAAGCCGCAGGCAAGACGCGGGGCGCCCGAGTCAATCGGGCGCCCGTTTATTTTGCGGTTACGGGACGACAAGGAGTTTCCGGGGTGCGGTCAGTGCGGTTGAGCGGACAAAGTAGATGCCGGCATTGAGATTGGTCGGCAGGCGGGCACCAAGAGGTCCGATGGTGATGTCGGCAACCGGTCTGCCGGTGCGGTCATATAAGACCAGCGGAATTTGCCGGTCCGGTGTCGGGGTGAGGTATAAGCGGGTTCCGGGTCGAGCGATGACCGGATGGAGGTGCATGCAGGTGATGTGCCGGTCCGCTACCGCAGGTTCGGCGATGCCGACCGTGGGTTTCTGGTAGAGTCCGGTGCGTGCCATATCAAACTGATAGGTGGGCCACTCCCAGGTGTGGCGGTTAAACGGGACGCCGGTTTCCCAGACGGTAACCGCCATCGTGTTACCGTTGTCATAGGAGACGGTGACGATGTCAAGCGAGTCATCACCATTGACATCAGCAACCGTGGCACCGTTTAAATAGGTCCAGCCATAGGGACGCAGCGGCCAGCCCGCGACCGGCGTGCCATTGTGATGGACCGCATAGAGATAACCGAGGGTATCGGTATTGGAGAGGAGGTTGCTGGTGAAGATTACCTCCATATCGCCGTCACCATCGATGTCGGCAACGGTGATGTTGCCCTCAGCCGCATCACCACCGGACTGGAAGATGGGAAACCCGGGCAGGACCGAACCATCATCATCAAAACTGTAAAGGACATAGGCGCCACCACTAACGACACCGGAGAGCCCGCAGAGGATTTTCAGGTCATTGTTTCGGTAGAGGTCGGCGACGGTGGGCGGGCAGTAGGTCCAGCGGGGAAAGGAGTAGGGCCAGCCATTAAGGATGGTTCCGTCATAGCGGAACACATAGGGCCCCTGAACACCCTGATGCATGGCGACGATGATTTCTAATGTGTCGTCACCGTCAACATCAGCCAGCGCCGGCGACTGGTAGGAGAATTTGGCGCCGTTGGGGTTGGTGACCGGCCAGCCGGGAAGCAGTGTGCCATCCGGGCGAAACACATAAAGGCTGTTGTAGGAGGCGTAGACGATTTCCGGCTGTCCGTCAAGGTTGATATCACCCACCGCGGCACCCACTGCCGGGACATGGTCAAGCGAGCAGGGCCAGGCACCGGGCTGGGGTGTACCGTTGTGCCGGAGGACATGGAGGTGACCGATCGGGTAGTTGCGTTCGCCAGCGATTACCTCCAGGGTGTCGTCGCCATCGAGGTCCGCCAGGGTCGGGCTGTCGGCAAAATTGCCGTTGACCAGGCCGGTAAAGGGCCAGCCGGGTTTGAGCGTGCCATCACTTTTGAACACATAGACTGCGCCGCCCGAGGTCAGCCCGCGGGTGCAGATGGCGATTTCGTATTGCCCGTCCCGGTCAATGTCCGCAACCGCCGCGGCATACTGTCCGGAGCCGCTGAAGGTCCTGGGCCAGCCCGGGTAATAGGTACCATCAGCGCGCCAGACATGGAGCTGACCCGATGTTGAGGGCATAATTACCTCCAGTCGCCCGTCACCGTCCAGGTCAGCAAGTGCCACACCCCGGCAGGGACCGAACTGGGGGTTGAAGGCAACCTTTTTGGGCCAGCCCGGCATAACCCTGATTTCGTCACTGCCACCTGCCGGCAGGTTAACCCACACCTCTTCCCAGGTGCTGACACCGGGCAGTGACGCCTCGGGTCCGGTGATTTTTGCCTTCAGTGCCGGACTCAGGAAGATAAGGCAGGAGAGGATGATGTTGACCATTTTCCCTCCTTTTTTATTTTATTCTATCTCAATATCCTCAATTAAGAGTTCGTCGCCACCGGTGATTTCACCACCGGCATTGCAGGCGCACATCTCCTCGATGGAGGAAAACTTTTTGCCGCATTTCGGACAGCGAATCTGGAGTGGCACCCGTTTGAACTCGAGCACCGCATCAGCGAGGATGGTGCCTTTTTTGAGTTGCTCAAAATAGAACCGGACGCACTCAGGAACGACACTGGAGTTTTCGCCAATCCTGACTCTGATCGTTTTGACCCGTCGGGCGTTGTTCTCGTTTGCTGCCCTGATAACCTCGGAGACCAGACTGCGGGTGATGGCAACCTCATGCATAGTCCCGGGTTATTTCAGGTCGCGCAGCAGCCGGGCGGCGTTGGAGTCTGATGGAAACCGCCGGAGCCAGTCGCTCAAAAGGTTCCTTGCCCGCTGGCTGTCACGGAGGTCTTCTATGTAGAGCCGGTAGAGTATCTGGACAATCTGCCATTCATTGGGCGCGATGGCAAGCGCGTTCAGATACATCTTTTCCGCCTCCGGGTAGTTGCCCATCGCCTGGCAAATGAAGCCGCGCTGGAGCAAAAGTTCCAGACGCAGGCGGGGTTCATCGGTGGCATAGGCCTGCGCCGAGTCAATGGCACGGAGCGCGGTCGGGTAGTCGCGGTTGAGCGCTGCAAAGCGGGAGAGATGGTAGAAAAGCAGGAGCCGCTGCATACCTTCAAGTTCAAAGCGAAGTGCCGGGGTGATCGCATCCTGGGCGGCACGGTAGTCACCTGCCCGGGCATAGGCGTTGGCAAGGAGCAGGTGGCTGTGGGCATAGGTGGTTAACAGTCCGCGGGTGTTTTCGTCTTTTACCACCCGCGGGTCAAGCATGGAGTTAAGTTTGAACTTTTCGGTGAGGAGGATACGGGTGCGGGCGGTGTCAACCATTTCTTCCTCACCAGCGAAGATGTCAGTTTCCCCAACTACCCGGCGCACCAGCCCTTCAAGACGGAGATGTCCCTGAACATCAACCGTGTTGTCCGGTGAGACGGTGGTGGCGAAATATACCGGGCTTCTGGGTTGATAGCCAGCGCCAAAGACCTTGGCGATGAATTCCCGGGAGGGACTTTCGTAGTCATCGGGCCATTTGAGTTTGATGCCGCCGGCGGTGGCGACGATGTTGCGAATCATAATGTCCTTTAAGAGCACGGTGCGGTTGTTGCGGGCGATAAAGCCCAGGGGCAGGCGCTCAATCTCTTCTTCGGTAAAGGAGATGGGCGCGCCCCAGCGTTTTAGTTGTTTGCAGAACCAGGTGGTGTTGAGGAGGGAGAGGTTGGCAACCGCAACATTCTTGCCGAAGTTCGGGTCGTTGTCGGCAACGAGTGAGGGCACGGTTTGCATAAACCACAGCGGAAAGGTGTCGTTGTCACCGTTGGTGAACAGGACCGCCTTTTCCCCTTCACAGCAGATGAGCATATTGTAGCCGTACTCCGCAGGAATCCAGTTGTAGCGCCGGGTAACCATTTTGTAATTTAAGAGCATCGGGACAAAGCCGAAGGCGAGGATTAGGGCAGAGACCGCGGGCATCGGGATGGCGAGGCGGCGGTTGCGCAGTTCTTCCTGTATCCAGCGGAGCAGGGCGTAAACACCGGCGCCGATGAAGATGGTGTAAAAGACAAAGGAGAAGGCAAAGAAGTAGTCTCGTTCGCGCACCTCGCGGAACTGGAGTGTGCCGCGGGGGTCAGAGGGTGAGAATTTCAGATTGAGATAGGTCAAAAGCCCGATGGAGGCGACGATAAAGGCAACAAAGATGAGGGCAAAGGATTTTTTGTCCCTTTTGAACTGGTGCCACATTCCCCAGAGTCCGAGAAGTGGCGGAATCAGCCCGAGAATCCCCTGCCAGGAGAGCCGGAGGAAGATGCGCGGGATGTTGGTAAACAGGACATCAAGGAAGCGCTCGTTGCCCCACTGCCAGAGGAAGTAGCGGATATAGAAGGCAATCTGCTCAATGTAGGCACGGAACACATCAAATGCCGGGTTCTGGTTGCGGCGCCAGTCTTCCTCGGTGAGGAACTGGGTTTTGCGCGGCAAAAGCCGCATCGGGTCATACTGCTCGCGCTTGAGCACGCTGACAAAGTCTTTCCAGCGGGTTGGCTCGACCTCGTTGATGCTGGGATACTGCCGGGCGCGGATGAGCATGATAAACTGGACGGTGCTGGCAAGTAGCACCAGGGCGATAATCAGTCCGACATAACCGGGACGGAGCCTTTTTCGGGTGTGGAGCCAGTAGAGATAACCGCCGTAGCCCAGGATAAAGACGATCAAAAGAGCGGGCGAGCGGACCCAGCGCTCAATGAGGGCAACGGTGGGCGAGGCAAGGAACAGGACGACATCGTCCATAATCTTCTGGCCCGCGGTAAGATAGCCGACCAGGAATACACCTAAAAGGAGCGCCAGTCCATAGACAATTGCGATGTTGCGCCGGGAGTTTTCCATTATGTGGATGGCATAATAGGTGCCGGCAAGCATCAAAGGGACCGCGATAAAGGTGCCGGCAGAAAGCCCCATCTCCTGAATCGCCAGGATAATCAGATAGCCAACCGCAAATTCAATAAAGCGCATATTCAAGACCGCCTGCCGGTCAACCACCAGGGCGAAGATGAGCACCGCAAACAGCACAAGCATCGGGGTGAAGTGGATGCCGGTGGCGACAAATAAAAGAAACAGGGCGGCAAGGATCTGGCGGTTATCACCGGTGCCCTTTTCTCTGCCCTCACGCCAGACCAGCGCCATATACAGCACGCTCAGGGCAATCACGACGCAGGGTCCATAGACTTCTGCCTCAACACAGTTGTCCCAGTAGGAGTATGCAAAGCCGCACATCAGCGCCGCAAAGGCGCCGGCGATATGGGCAAACCACCAGGTGCGGTTTTTCTCCTGGCTGGCATTGGCGCTGAGCAGTTTGACAACAATCAGGTATAACAGTCCACAGGAGAACGCACCGAAGAGCACCGGAATCAGGTTGACCCGGAAGGCGATTTCCCGACCGATGGGCAGGAGAGTAAACAGCCGGCCGAGCATTACAAATAATGGAGTGCCGGGTGGATGGGGTATGCCGGCGATATAGGAGACCGCAATCAACTCGGCGCAGTCCCAGAAAGAGGCAGTGGGCGCCACGCTGTAAAGGTAAACCGCCAGCACCACCAGCGATACAAGAAAGAAAATAACCAGTCGCCATCTTGATTCGTTCATAGTTTAACTCTCCTTTAAAATTGCCTGCATCAGATTATACTTTAACTGCGACGGTGTCAAATTCACCAGCAGCCGTCCCCGCTGGGCAAAGGTGATGTTGCCGGTGGTCTCTGACACAACAATCGCCACCGCATCGGTGATGAGCGTGATGCCGGCGGCTGCCCGATGCCGCATTCCCATTCCGGGTTGGGCATCACCCAGGGGCAGGGTGCAGCCGGCAGCGATAATCTGACCGCCGCTGATGATGACCGCACCGTCGTGGAGGGGTGAGGGCGGGGTGAAGATGGATACCACCAGCGGTGCGGACACCTTTGCCTCGAGCCGGTGGCCGGTTTCCGCATATTCCCGCAGTCCAATTTCTCTTTCAATTACGATCAGGGCGCCGATTTTTCTTTCCTTCATCTGGGCGGCGGCGTTGACCAGTTCGTCAACAATTGTTACATCCGCGGTGGGACGAAGCAGGAAGCGAATCGGACGGGCACGACCGAACCGGGAAAGCAGGTTGCGAATCTCGGGCTGGAAGATGATGACAAATGCCACCAGCCAGACCGTGGTTAACGAGCCAACAATCAAACCGAGCGCCTTGAAGTCGAGGAAGCGGGCGATGCCGGCGATGACCACCAGGAACACCAGGGCATAGAGCATCCGGATTGCCCGGGTGCCGCGGATAAAGCGCAGGAAGTAGTAGGTGAGGACGGCGACAATCAGGATGTCAATCGCATCAACAATCCGGAAACGAATAAACCACATCCGCTACGCCTCCAGGTTACCACTGATTGCGTCGCGGATGGCAAGCGCCCTTTTCACCGGAACGACATCGTGGACCCGGATGATACTGGCGCCCTTTTCCGCGGCGATGACGCTGGCGGCAATGGTGCCTTCCAGCCTTTCTTCGGGCGGCAGACCCAGCACCATGCCGATGAACGATTTCCGGGACGGACCGACCACAATCGGTCTTCCCAGGCTGCGCAACTCCGGCAGCCGGCGCAGGATGGTCAGGTTGTGTTTTAGTGTCTTGCCAAAACCGATGCCCGGGTCAATGAGGATTTTTTCCCGGGCGATGCCGGCAGCGGTTGCCCGTTGTATCGCCCGTTTTAGGTAGGCGATAATCTCGCGCATCAGGTCCTGATAGACCGGGTTTTGCTGCATCGTCCGGGGCTTGCCTTTAATGTGCATAATAATCACCGGCACACCGGCGCGGGCAACAACCTGTCGCATCTTCGGGTCAAAGTTGAGCCCGGAGATGTCGTTGATGATGTCCGCGCCCTCCCTCAGGGTGACATCGGCAACCCGGGCGCTGGTGGTGTCAATTGAGATGGGCACTTTGACCTTTTTTCGCACCATCTTTAGCACCGGCAGGAGGCGTTTGAGTTGCTCGGTTGGTGGCACCGGTTCTGAGCCCGGTCGGGTGGATTCCGCACCGATGTCAATGATGTCCGCACCCTCCTCAACCAGTTGCTGCACCCGTTCCAGCGCTTTTGCCGGCTCAAGAAACCTCCCGCCATCGTAAAATGAGTCGGGGGTAACATTGAGGATGCCCATCAGATAGGTTCTTGTCCGTAAGTCAAACTTTCTGCCGCGGATGGTGAGGGAGAAGTCGGGTGATTGGAGGGCGTTTATCAGGGCGGTGAGTTCCGGGACGACTTTGCGGACGCAGGCGGGCTGGTGTTCCAGGCGCTGGCAGAGGTTTTCAATCTGGCGCCGGGTGGCAAACAGGATGCAGTCCGACTGCCGCACCTTTCCGGAGATGACCAGCCGGTGCACCGCACAGTCGGCACCGAGGGCAAGCGCGGTCTGTTTTAAGATGTTGGCGCCGGCAACCGACAGGTCAGGGATTTTGATGGCGAGGGTGTCTTTTTTCTTTAAGAAGATGTCCCAGGCAGCCGGGTCAACACCGATGCGCGCCAGTTCCTCGTTGAGGTCAGCCGGAAGCGGAAGGGAGAGCAGGCGCAGCATAGGTTGATACCCTGCCCGCGGTTCAGCGTCTCATTTCAGCACCCGGGCGATGCGTTCCATTGCCCAGTCAATCTCCGACTTCTGAATCACCAGCGGTGGCGCGAACCGGATGACCCGTTCGTGGGTATCCTTTGCCAGAATACCTTCTTGCAGGAGTTTTTCGCAGTAGATGCGTGCCGGACCGGCATCGGGTTTCAACTCCACACCGATGAACAAACCCTTACCGCGAATCTCGGCAACCCGGCTGGAGTTGATTTTTTCCAGTTCATTTTTGAAGTAGGCGCCCAGTTCCAGGGAGCGCTCGGGCAGTTTCTCCTCCAGAATGACCTCAACCGCAGCCCGACCCACCGCACAGGCGAGCGGATTGCCGCCAAAGGTGGAGCCGTGATTGCCCGGCACAAAGGCGCTCATTACCTCCTTTGAACCCAGCACCGCGGACACCGGTATGCAACCGCCACCGAGCGCCTTACCCAGAATTAACAGGTCGGGCTTAACATCCTCATACTGGTAGCAAAACAGTTTACCGGTCCTGCCCATTCCGGTCTGGATTTCGTCCAGGATGAAGAGCACCCGGTGCCGGCGGCACAGTTCTTCTGCCTTTTTGAGATAGCCCGGTCTCGGGACAATAATGCCACCTTCACCCTGAATTGGCTCAACCAGAAATCCGACGGTGTTTTCGGTGATTGCACCGGCGAGTGCGTCAATGTCGTCATAGGGAATAACCTTGAACCCCGGGGTAAACGGTCCGAACCCATCGCGATAGAGCGGCTCAGATGAGAAACTGATAATTGTGATGGTTCTGCCATGAAAGTTGTTGGCACAGACAACAATCTCTGCCCGATCGGGCTGGACACCCTTTTTTGTGTAGCCCCAGCGCCGGGCACATTTGATTGCGGTCTCCACCGCCTCAGCACCGGAGTTCATCAAAAGCGCCTGCTCCTGCCCGCTGATAGAACAGAGCAACTGGCAGAACGGACCTAACTGGTCATTGTGAAACGCCCGGGAGGTGAGGCAGAGCCGGTTTGCCTGCTCCTGTAATGCCCGGATTATCTTCGGGTGGCGATGCCCCTGATTCAGGGCAGAATAGGAGGAAAGCATATCCAGGTAGCGTTTTCCCTCAACATCCTCTACCCAGACCCCTTCGCCCCGGGCAAGGACAACCGGTAGCGGATGGTAGTTGTGGGCAGCAAATCTCTCTACAAGATTAATATGCTCCTGTGTATTCAAGTTGTACTCCTTTCAATGATGCCTGCTGGCACGGTTATTTATCTCAGTTTAATTTCTTACATTTTAGCCTGAATAAGGGTTCAGTCAATTAACGATAAGAGCCCGGTAATTATCCCGGGGGTAGCCCGGGGGTATAGCCCCTGACCTGCCCATAATTGTCATTGTGAAGTTTAATACAATTGTCCAACCCATTGCCATTGCGAATGTTATCCGCAATTTTGCCCGGTGGAGAAAAACGCCGCGGTTATTTTTTCCAAAAATCTGGCTCTAAATAAATAGGGCAACCCTGAATGAATTTTCACCGGTTACACCGGACACAGATAATTAATCCCCTGGCGCAGCCAGGGTGAGCGGTTGACAGCGATGCGCTGGCGGGTAACATAACCCGCAGTCGGGTATTATATGGCAATCGGACGCCACCTGATTCTCTGGCTGAATGCGGTGCTGGTTTTTGCCGGCGAGCCCGGCGCTGCGCTTCACCCCTGGGGAAGACCAAAGGCAAAAGAGCCGGGATTAAAGGTTATCACCTACCAGGCGTTTGAATGTGGCTATTTGCCCCGGATAAAACTTTCCCGCTGGGTTGCCTATCGCTACTTCTGGACACCCGCTGCCCGGCTTCCCCGTTATAAAGGCAGGTTTGTGCCGGATACCATCCGGTTAAAAAAACACGAGGCGGGTTTTCCCGCGGCTTATGACAGTGTGCCGGGGTTTATTCGCCATCCGATTGATAAGGGACATCTGGCGCCGGATGCGGCAATCAAGGTGTTTGGCAGAAAGGCACAGCAGGAGACCTATTTTCTCACCAATATAATTCCGCAGTTTGCCAGTTGCAACCGGTTTATCTGGGCAGCGCTGGAGGAGAGAATCCGGCGCTGGGCAGACAGCGACGATACTGTGTGGGCGGTGGTCGGTCCGGTTTTTTATCCGGGAGAGGACACCTTCTGGCTGGGCACGCACAATATCGCAATACCCCATGCGCTTTATTATGTGGTGGCACGCCGGCAGCCAACCGCGGTAATCGCCTTCATTGTGCCCAATGACTCCATCCGGCGCACCGGCAGGTCATTGCCCCGGTTTCTGGTGAGTGTGGATTCAGTGGAAAAACTCACCGGCCTGGACATTTTTCCTGCCCTGCCGGAATCACTGGAGCGACTGGTGCCGTTACAACTATGGGCTGTTCGTTAAATGGTTGCGCTGCTCTTTTTCTGCGGTCGGGTCTTCTCTTTTCTCATTCGGCAGGACAAACCCTTTTGGGAGCGCCAGCGCAGGCAATAAACCGGTAATACCGATGGTCCTGCGCTGCGCCCGTTCTCGGCGCTGGCACTGCTTATCCGAATAGTGATGCTTTGTTTCACCCCTCATTTTCACCCCCGTAATATTATACCAGAAATCCTGCTCCAGGGCAACTCTTGACATACATTTTTTAAAGGGTTTAATTATGTAGTCCGAGGAGGTTTTATAAGGGTAACCCCGGGATAAGACTTCCCCGGAGACAAAAG
>FWWL01000601.1_pt1 | contig 96851 bp, 96 predicted proteins | sample 2228331 | NCBI WGS metagenome assembly FWWL01 (sample SAMEA103939775, study PRJEB20133) | metagenome | reverse complement strand
TTGCAGCCGTGGCGGGAGAGCGGTTGCCAGGTCGCCGCCAGCAACGGGGAGGCCGTGCATGGCGCCGACTGTGTGCTGCTGGCGGTGAAGCCCCAGCAAGCCGAGGAGGTGCTTCGTGAGATCGCTCCATCCATGGAGAGCGCGCGGGTGCTGGTCTCCACAGTGACCGGTCTGTCGATCGAGAGGATCCGCGAGGCCGTTTCCGGCGTCTCGGTCGTTCGCGCCATGCCCAACACCGCCGCGGAGATCGGTCAGTCGATGACCTGCCTCGCGGCTCGGTCCGGCGAGGAGCAGGCCCTGGAGGAGGTGCAGTCCCTGTTCGAGTGGATCGGTCGGACGGTCGTGATCAACGAGGAACTGATGGACGCGGCCACGGTACTCGGCGCGTGCGGAGTGGCCTACGCCCTGCGGTTCCTCCGGGCGATGACCCAAGGCGGCATCCAGATCGGCTTCAGCTCGGAGATGGCGCAGCTCGTTGCCGCCCAGACGATGCGGGGGGCCGCCTCGCTCGTGATCGAGACGGGCAGCCACCCGGAGGCCGAGATCGACAAGGTCACCACGCCGATGGGCATCACGATCGCGGGTCTCAACGAGATGGAGCACAACGGGTTCAGCTCGGCACTGATCCGCGGGGTTTGCGCGTCCTTCGAGCGAATCGGTCGGCCGAAGGCCCGCTGATCAGGGCTGGTTGGACTCCTCCCACTCCCTCAGCCAGTCCTGGGTTCGGCGCCAGAACTCCTCGTTGCGGCGACGGCGCTCCTGAGCCCGCTCGATCCACACCCCCACGCCGTACGGGTAGGCCATCGAGACCCACGCGAACACCGAGAACACCAGCCGCGTGAACGGATCCGTCGGCGCGAGCCACACCAAGCTGGCCAGCGCCGCGAAGCCCAGCCCCGGCAGAGCGTATACCGTCCAGGCCCGCCCCGGTTGCCAGACCTTGCCGACGAAACGCCCCAGGCGGTAGACGCCGAACAGGAAGACGGCGAGCCACAGCGTTGCCACCGTGAGCAGGGCACCCAAACCCACGAACGTCTCGGCCGCTTCCATCGGTCCACTGTTAGGATGGATCGGATTCGCGGCGCCCGGCGGGCGGATCGGGACCTTCGGCATCGGGCCCCATGATGCGGAGGTCTCGGCCCGAGTTGCCGACGTGCAGGCGCACCCGCCACATGCGCGCGCCCCTGTGCGCTTCCCGCAGCCGGTCCGGCCACTCCACGAGGAAGATGGTGTCGGCGGGGAAGTCCTCCAAGCCGAGGCCGGCTTCGCTCGGGACCCGGTAAAGGTCCACGTGCGCGATGGGCGGCTCCGTGGCGAACGCCTGAACCAGATTGAACGAAGGGCTGCGAACCGGGCCGGACCAGCCGGCCATGCGGATCAGCGTCCGGCAGAACGTCGTCTTGCCGGCGCCCAGCTCTCCCTCGAGCAGGACCCAGTCGCCCGGCCGCAGGCGGTCGAGGAGCCAGCGGGCCGGCGCGGCGAGGTCCTCCGGCGTCGGAACGCGCCAGAGCTGTTCCTCCTTCGAACCGAACACACGGCTTTATACCTTTGCCCTTGAGTCGCCAACTCGCCAGGTGGCAAACTGGTGGTACACGAAGGAGGAACACCCAACGATGATTTCCAAGAAGTTGGAGAAAGCGGTCAACGAGCAGATCCAGAAGGAGACGTACTCGGCGTACCTGTATCTGGCGATGGCCGCGTACTTCGCGGCGCAGAACCTGGACGGCTTCGCGAACTGGTTCTACGTGCAGAACCAGGAGGAGACCTACCACGCGATGAAGCTGCACCGCTACCTGATCGAGCGCGGCGGCGAGGTGGAGCTGATGGAGATCGAGAAGCCGCCGAAGGACTTCGAGAGCCCCCTGAAGGCCTTCCGCGCCGCTCTGGAGCACGAGCGCTTCATCACGAAGTCGATCAACGAGCTGTACCAGAAGGCGATCGACGAGCAGGATCCCGCCTTGGCGAGCTTCCTGAAGTGGTACGTCGACGAGCAGGTGGAGGAGGAGGCCAGCGCGGAGAAGATCATCGCGCAGCTCGAGCTGATCGAGGGCTATAAGCCGGGGCTCTATCACCTGGACAAGGAGCTGGCGGCGCGCGTGTACACGCCACCCGCCGAAGAGGCCGAGGAGTAGTCCCGCGCGGAACGGGTTCGCGGGGCGGCGCCGCGGGCGCCGCCCCGCATCCTTTTCCGAGGCAGGACCCTCAGCTCTCTTTCGGCTCCACCACGCCGATCGTCAGCAACAGGCACGCGTAGGTGCGCTGCTCGCCCGTGGCGATCACCAGCCCGCAGTCGTCGGACTTCACCTGGTCGTAGAAGTCGAACCGGCCCAGCGGCTGGATCTTCGGCTCCGGACCGATGAGCCGCTGGAACTCCTGCACGATGGGTGGCAGGTCGCCGTGGTCCGGCTGGATGACGTGTGCGGCCTCGATCGGCACCTGCTCCAGCAGGACCTCCAGGACCTCGGTGGCGGTGAGCCTGCCCGGACACAGGTTGAGGTACACGATCGCAGCGTTCGGCCCGCTCTTGGTGGCGAACGGGTAGTTGCTGTCGGCGATCAGCACCTTGGTGCCGTGGCCTCCGGAGGCCAGCGCCGACAGAATCTCGGGGTGGAGCAGTCTCGATTTGAGCATGGTTCTCAGCCTCCTTCAGAAGGTGTCCCAGCAGACGACGGGGTTCGGGGGCAGCAGGGCGTCCGCCGCCACGAGCTTCTCGGGATGGTCGAACTCCACGAAGCCGAGCCGGGCCATCTCCCGCAGGCTGGGCTCGCCGAAGAAGGCCTGCGTGAACGGGCCGATCTCGATCTCGAGGTCCGGCTCTTCGTCGGTCTTCGAGACCGCGACGTGGCCGAACTCGAACTCGACGAGCCAGGGTCCCTCGTTCTCGGGGAAGTCGGGGTCGATCACGCGCAGCACCACCTCTCCCGCCGCGCCGGGATGCAGCTTGGCCAGGGCGCCCGGCACGTCGAGGATGCGGAACATGATCGGCTTGTTGAGCTCGACCTTCACCGGGTGGTCCAGATGCCGGGTGAAGAACGGGCCGTCGCTCGGCTCGAGCCAGGTGATCGAGTTCTTGTTCATGGCGAGGCCGCGGAACGTCTCGAGGATCGCCTCGTATCCGGCTTTCGACGTGTAGAGGAACTCGCGGACGAACAGATCGACCCAGAAATCGCCGGACATGTCGATCACGCAGTAGGCCTCGATCGGTTCTCCGGCGGCGTACACGGTCTTCGGCCGGTCCCCGCCCAGAAACCGGCTCCACTGGGCCTGGTTGCGGCGGTTTCCGCCCGCGTACACCACGCAGTACTCGTCCATCACCCGATGCAGCAGATGGAACTCGTCGGGCCGCAGCTGGTGGACGGGCAGAGCCCTCTGGAACCGAGGTAGGCGGTCCGCGGGGCAGCTGATCCTCTGCACCCGGCCGCACACCTCGTAGCCGAACTGGCGGTAGAACGGCTCGCGGAACGCGTACAGCGAGGCGGCCAGGTAGCCTTGGTCGCGCAGCAGCCGGTGGGTCCCGCGCATCAGGGCCTTGCCGACGCCTCCCCGCCGGCGCTCGGGCAGCACCCCCACCGCCGCGATCCCCGCGCACCGGAGGTGCTCCACGCCCTTGGAGGCGGTCATGTCGAGGGCCGTGAGCGCGCCAGCCACCTGGCCGTCCTCCAGCACCACGTAGCCCTCTCCGTCCGGCGGCACCAGGTTCTCCGACGGATCCGTCGGTTGACCCCCGCGGTACACCATGCTGCGCACGCGCGCGAAGCCCTCCAGGTCCTCCTCCCTCAGCCGCTGAACCACCAGGTCGCTCATGGACCACAGCTTACCGACCCGGAGAGGCGGCAGAAAGGTAAAACGCTCGCATGAACGTCGATCTTCTCCGCCGTCTCACCGAGGCCCATGGCGTTCCAGGCCAGGAGGACGCCATCCGCGCCATCGTCCGCGAGGAGCTCGGTTCGCTGTGCGAGATCCGGGTGGACACGATGGGCAACATCATCTGTCGCAAGCCCGCCACCCGACCGCCCCAGAGCGGTGCGCCGAAGAAGCTTTGGATCGGCGCCCATATGGACGAGATCGGGTTCTTGGTGAAGCACATCGACGACAAGGGCTTCCTGCGCCTGCAGCCGCTGGGCGGATGGGATCCGCGGCAGATGGCGAGCCAGCGGGTGATCGTGCACACCAAGGACGGGCCGCTCCACGGCGTGCTGATGCTGGCAACCAAGCCCAAGCACATGCTGACTCCTGAGGAGATGAACAAGGGCCCGCAGATCGAGAACTACTTCGTGGACTGCGGCCTGAGCGGAGAGACGGCCAAGCAGAGGGTGAGGCTGGGCGACATGGTGACCATGGACCGCACGTTCCTGGAGATGGGCGATCTGTTCACCTGCAAGTGCATGGACGACCGCGTGTCCGTGTTCGTGATGATCGAGGCCCTGAAGGCCGTCGGCGAGCACGAGGTGGACGTGTACGCGGTCGGAACCGTGCAGGAGGAGGTCGGGCTGCGAGGGGCGGCCACGAGCGGGTGGTCCATCCATCCGGACATCGCCGTGGCGCTGGACATCACCATCGCCAACGACATCCCGGGCATCGGCGACGCCGACTGCGTGACGAAGCTTGGCGAGGGAGTGGCGATCAAGATCATGGACGGCTCGCTCATCTGCCACCCGAAGGTGGTGGCCCACTTCCGCGAGCTGGCGGAGAAGCACGGTATCCGGCACCAGATGGAGATCCTCCCCTTCGGCGGAACGGACGCCGGCGGGGTGCAGAGGCTGCACGGCGGCATCCCGTCGTTCACGCTGTCCGTGCCGGCGCGGTACGTGCACACCGTCAACGAGACGGTGCATCGGAGCGACGTGCAGGCCGCCATCGACCTGCTTGCCCGCTTCATCGAGGACGCGCACAACGGAGACTACGCCTTCCAGTAGGAGGCCTTGGGTAGAGTGCCTGCCATGAGACTCGGCGCTCCCGTGTACGGCTCTTGGCAGGACCCGCAGGAGTGGGCCGCGGCGGTTCGTGCCAAGGGGTACCGCGCGGCCTACTGTCCCATCGGTCCGGATGCGGACGACGCGACCGTCCGGGCGTTCGAGAGCGCCGCGGCGAACGCCGATCTCGTGATCGCCGAGGTCGGCGTGTGGAACAACCCGCTCTCTGCGGATCCCGACGAACGGGAGCGGAACGTCGCGGACTGCGTGGCCAAGCTGGCTCTGGCGGAACGGATTGGAGCCCGGTGCTGCGTGAACATCGCCGGCACCCGCTCCCCGGTCTGGGACGGTCCGGATCCGTCCAACTATGCTCCGGAAATCTTCGACGCGATCGTCGAGACCACCCGACGCATCATCGACGCGGTGAAGCCGTCGAGAACGTTCTACACGCTGGAGCCGATGCCTTGGATGCTGCCCGACTCTCCGGACTCGTACTTGGAGCTGCTTCGGGCGGTCGATCGACCGTCGTTCGCCGTGCATCTGGACCCCGTGAACATGATGCATTCGCCCCCGCGCTTCCTGTGCAACGCCGCCTTTTTGCGCGAGTGCTTCGAGAAGCTGGGACCTTGGATCAAAAGCATCCACGCCAAGGACCTGGTGCTGGCCGCCAAGCTGACCACGCACTTGGACGAGGTGAGGCCCGGCTTGGGAGGGGTCGACTACCGAACGTTCCTGACGTGCGCGGCCCAGCTCGGCGACGTGCCGTTCCTTCTGGAGCACCTGCCGACCGAGGAGGACTACGATCAGGCGGCGGCGTACGTCCGGTCGGTGGCCGCCGAGGTCGGTGTGGAGCTGTAGCGTGGGCGTGCTCGTCCGGCGGCTGGAGCCCTGGGTGATCGCCGGCGGTCGGCGGGTTCGCTGGGAGCCTGCCGGCGAGAACCGCTGGAGCGCGGGACGCCTTTCGGCGGAGTTGTCGCCCGGCTCGCTGGGACTCCGTCTTCGACTGCGCAACAAGGGCGCGTCGCCAGTCGCTGTGCAGGCGGCGTTCCTGCGATGGGCCGTGCAGGCGGAGCGGCTGCGGCTGGGCTTCTTCGAAGGCCGCTGGGCATGCGAGAACCAGCTTCGCTGGATCGATCCTCCGGGGGCGGTGCTGGAACTTCGGCACCCTCCGGGGCGGAGCGGGGAGGGGAACCCGACGCACGCGCTCGCCTGCGACGGAAGCTCCGTGCGCGCTTGGGTGGCGGTCCCGAGCTGCGACCTCGTCGCGCGGTGGATGCCCGACGGTCCGTTCCTGGGTCCCCATGGCTCCCCTTTGCAGCTGCAGCTCTGGATCGGGCCCCCTCCCGAGGGTTTGAGGCTGATCGTTCCGGCGGGTGGCTGGCTGGAGGTCGCCGAGGTTGTGGAGGTGGGCGGAGACGAGGGTCTGCGAAAGGCCTCGGAGGAACTCTCGCGTCGGTGCCTAGAGGCTTGGGGTCCTGTCCGGGAGTGTCCCGTCATCTGGAACACGTGGCTCGACCGGTTCGACGAGCTGGACCCCGTGAGACTGGAGCGACAGTTGGAGGCGGCGGCCAGCGTCGGTTGCGAAGGTCTGGTGGTCGATGCCGGGTGGTTCGGCAGGGGCACCGATTGGTGGAACTGCGTCGGAGATTGGGAGGAGTGCCGCGACGCCGCCTTCCGCGGTCGCATGGCGGAGTTCGCCGAGCGCGTGCGGTCCAGAGGGCTCTTCTTCGGCTTTTGGATGGAGCCGGAGCGCGTCGCCGCGGAGGCACCCGTGAGGAAGGCCCATCCCGAGTGGGTCACGCCCGCCGGGCGGTTGCGTCTGGAAGAACCGGGTCCCTTCGAGTGGCTGCTCGAGACGACGAGCGCCCGCATCCGCGAGTACGGAGCCGAGTGGCTGAAGGTGGACATGAACTTCTCGCTCGGCGATGCCGAAGGAGACGCGTTCCGCGCCCACCGAGAGGCGCTGTCGAGGTGGCTGGCTGAGCTCAGGCGGCGCTTCCCAAGCCTCTATATGGAGGGCTGCTCCAGCGGGGCGATGCGTCTGGATCTGGGTGTCCTTCCCCTGTTCGACCAGCACTTTCTGTCGGACGACACCAACTTGTGGGACGTGGCGCGCATCGTCGAGGGCGCCGCGCTCCGCGTTCCGCTCTCCCGCATCGGCAGGTGGGCCGTGCTGTACGAGCGGGGCGGCGAGCTGCTGGTGCCCCGAACCGCCGGCTTAGCAGGCTGCGAGTCGGCCACGGTGCCCTTCGCGGTAGCACCGGCGTTCCTGGGAGCCTTCGGCCTGAGCGGCGACCTCGCCTCGCTTTCCGAGGAGAATCGCTTGAGGCTCGCGGAGTGCGTTTCCGCCTACCGCCGCGTCCGCTCGGAGATCGCCGCGAGCTGGAATGTCGGTACGGGATGGCCCGCTCCCCGCGACGACCGAAGAGGCTGGAGCTGGCACGCCCTGGGAAATCCCGTCAGCGTGCTGATGGTCGCGATGCGCCTCTCGGACAGCTCCGACACCCGGGAGTGGTTGTGGAGCGATCTGGGGCTCGAGGCGCCGCCATCCGACGCGGAGGTTCTGTTCGCCGACGAGGGTGGGAGCCTCGACGTCCAAGGCGCGTCCCTCCGGGTCGTCCTGCCCCGGCCGAACACGGCGATCGGGTTCCGGCTACAGCGGGGCTGAGCCAGGCGCGTGGCCCCCGAGCGACTGCACCACCGCCAGAACCAGCGTCACGGTGAAGGCGGAGAGGACCGTCGTCCAGAACACGCACTCGGCGGCCAGCTCGCTGTCCGCGTCGAGTTCGAGCGCGAGGATGAAGGTGTTCACCGCGCTGGGGGCCGCCGAGGCCACCACGAGCATCGCGCCCGGCCAAGGCCACAGACCCATCGCGGCCACCACCGCGCCCATCGCCAAGGGCATTCCGAACAGCTTCAGGACTAGCACCGGACCGACCCGGCGCCAATGGGGCCATCGAACGCGTGTGGCCAGCTGAGCTCCGAGCGTCATGAGCGCCACCGGAACCAGCCCTCCGGCGATGGAGTCGAGCGAGTACTGGATCGGACCTGGGAGGTGCCAGTCGCCGGCCTTCAACGCCAGCGCCAGCCCCAGCGACGCGAACAGGGGCGTCCGCACGTATTCGCCGAGAGCTTGGCGGATGCCTCCGTTGGCCGACGCGAGCAACAGGTAGCCGCCGAGCCACATCGAGATGTTGCTCACCAGAAGAACCAGCGCCTGCACCGCGCCGCCGGCGGGGCCGTAGGCGCGCTCGGCCAGAGGGATGCCGAAGTTCCCGCTGTTGAACACCGCCGATGCGAGCACCAGCACGGCGGCGCTGCCCAGCGCCATCCGCCTGCGTCGCAGGAAAACCCAAACCGGAGCGCCCACCACCAGCGTGGCCAACACCATCGCGCCGACCACCCACCCCATCTGGCCCCAGGTCAGGTCGCTCTTGGCAACCCTCGCCACCATGAACGCCGGCATGAACACGTTGACCTGCAGCGCGGTGAGGGTGGACATCGCCATCGGGCGCTTCCGCTCCAGGGCGAAGCCGCACGCCGCGATCAGCAAGATCGGCAGGACGACGTCCCAAAAGAGAAAAAGAAACTGGCTGACGAACGACACCGGGCGGGACCCACCTCCGCAAGGGAGGTCGTCAGGTTACCCCTCGAGGCCGTATTCCGCCCAACTCGTCGGCGTCTCCCACACTCGCACGCGCTCCAAGACAGCCTGGCCCGGCTCGATGCGGTACAGCGGCGCCCCGTCGTCCCCCGGAGGGCCCTCGAACCCGTCGCGCAGCACCTCGGAGATCGCGTCGAACAGGTGCCTTGCGATCACCTCCGTCGTCGGGGGATCCTCGAACACCAGCACCCCCTCGGGGTACAGCCGCTGAAGTTCGGGCAGCAACGGTTCGTCGCGTTGAACCGCCAAGCTGTGGTCGAACTGCTCGATCAGCGGCTTGACCGCGTGCTTCAGCGCCTTGAAGTCCAGAACCATCCCGTGGCGGTCCAGCCTCTCGCCGCGCAGAACCACCTCGATGGTCCGGGTATGGCCGTGGGGGAACCGGCAACGCTCCGGGTGGCCGGTCAGCATGTGGCCGCTCTCCACAGTGAACCGCTTGCAGACGCGGAACACCGGCATGCTCAGTTCTGCTCCTTGCGGCGCAACACGATCTTCGGGCCGCCCTTCTGGTTGATCACCGAGTGCAGGGTCAGGGTGCTTGGGTCGACCTTCATGCGCAGCGGCTCGAACGCTCCTTCGACGAACGGAGCAAGATCCTTCCCCGTCTGTTCGGGCTGGCCCTTCTGAAGGTCGCCCACCTGCTCCGGCTCCAGAACCAGCTCCAAGCCCTCCAGCCGCCATCGCCCACGGATCGGCACGGGCCCCATCGACCCTCCCACGAAGGTTCCGTCCTCCCGCAGCTCGAGCGCGTGCTGGGCGCCGAACGTGGCGTTCAGAGCGTTCTCGGCCAACTGGGTCTGAAGGTCGGAGTCGGGCGTTTTCTCCACTGCCAAGACGTAGGTGCCTACCAGCCTGCGCTCCAGCCCGAGATGGCATCCGAGCATGGCGATCGCCAGGCACAGCGTCAAGATCACCCAGCGAAGCGGCGTCATGCGTCTATTGTAGCGGAGGCCGTCCCCGCCTCGGGAGAAAAGCCGTTGATGGCGCCCGGCTACTCCTTCCTCTTAAAGACCATCGCCATCTGACTGGCATTGGATTGCTTGGACTTGAGCGTCAGCGTCGACGGGTCCACCTCGAACTCCAGAGGCTTGTCCATGTCTCCCGCGTTGGGCGGCATCTTGCCTTGCGCCGCGGCTTGGTTCCGTAGCTGGTCCGGCGTGAGTCCCATGACCGATTCGGCCTTCAGCAGGAGCCTCGTGCCGTCGAGGCTCCAAGTCCCCTGGATGGGCAGGGCCATCAGCGTCATCTCGAACGTCTTGTCCTCCTTCAGCTGGAGGGTGGTGGATCCGCCGAGCATCTGGGCGAAGTTGCGCGCCATCTGGGCGGCGGCATCGTTCGCGCTTGAGGCAGGTTGCTCGAACGAAGCCGTGTAGGTCCCGACGAGCCTCTTCTCCAGGCTGGCCGAGCAACCCGCGGCGAACAGCGCTACGGCTACGAGCAGGATCGGTGCGAGACGTCTAACCATGGGAGAAGTATGCTCCCTAAAGGGTCGAACCATCGCGGACGACCCGGAACACATCCCCGCGCCGGCTGGGGGCGCGCCACTCGGCGTCCCTGGCGTCACCGAGCGTGGTCCCGCTCGGCCCGACCAGCCTGCAGCCGGGAACGGGCTTCAGGACCAGCTCCCCTCCGGCGAGCGAGCGGATGGCGGCTGTCTCCAGGCGGCCATCGCTCCAGACCATGTCGACCTCGAAGCCTCGTCGGGCCCGCGCGCCTCGCAGCGAGCCACCGGGCCATGCGGATGGCAAGGCCGGCAGAAGCTCGATCCAACCGTCATGGGACTGCACCAGCATCTCCAGCACTCCCGCCGCGCCGCCGAAGTTGCCGTCGATCTGGAACGGCGGATGGGCGTCGAACAGGTTGGGATAGAGTCCCCCGCCGTCGACCATGTTGTAGCCGGTCGTTCCGGTTGGCTTCAGCAGGCTGCGAACCAAGCGATAAGCGCGCTCGCCGTCGTGCAGCCGGGCCCAGAAGTTGATCTTCCAGGCCATGGACCAGCCGGTGCTGACATCGCCCCTCGCCTCCAGCGACTTCCGAGCCGCAGCGAACAGAGCGGGGTTGCGCCGGGGGGTGACGAGACGACCGGGGTGCAGGCCGACGAGGTGCGACACGTGCCGATGGTGGGGTTCGACCTCCTCGAACTCCTCGGCCCACTCCATCAGCCTGCCGTCGGTGCCCACCCGCGGCATGGCCAGCCTGCTCTGGGCGTCGCGGACGCGCTCCACCAGGTCGCTGCGGACCCCGAGCTCGTGGGCCGCCTCCAGGGTGTTCTCGAACGTCTCCCAGATCAGCATCTGGTCGATGGTCGGGCCCATGCTCATGCTGACCACGGACCCGTCGGGTGCTCGGAACGAGTTCTCCGGCGACGTGGCCGGGCCGCTCACCAACAGACCGCTCCGTGGGCCCTCCACCAGCCAGCCGAGGCAGAACTCCGAGGCTCCCTCCAGCAAAGGCCAGATGCGCCGGAGGTAGCGCCGGTCGCGGGTGAAGGCGTAATGGTCCCAGAGGTTGAGGGTCAGCCACGGTCCGCTGGTGGGCGTCATGCCCCACGAGGGATGCTCGCCCGGCGAGGTGAATCCCCAGACGTTGGTGATCGTGTGGACCGTCCAGCCGCCTGCACCGTAGTGGACCTTGGCGGTGCGCGCACCGGGTTCGACGAGACTCTCGACCAGGTCGACGAAGGGAAGGAAGCACTCCGGCAACCCGGCTTGGTCGGGCAGCCAGTAGTTCATCTGCACGTTGATGTCGGTGTGGTAGTCGCCGTTCCAAGGGGTCTGGATCGTGTCGGCCCACAGCCCTTGCAGGTTCGCCGGAAGGCTTCCCGGTCTGGACGAACACAGCATCAGATAGCGGCCGTACTGGACGAACAGAGCCGCCAAGGCCGGGTCGGCCTCACCCTGGGCGAACCGTCGGAGTCGCTTGTCGGTCGGTAGGCTGCTGTTTTCGGTCGCGCCGAGGTCGATGTGCAGCCTGCGGAACAGGCGCCGGTGGGCGTCCATCGACCGACGCTTCAGCGACGCGTACGGTCGGGCGGTCGCGGCGTCCAGCTCTGCTCCCAGGACCTCCCGCATCGGGTGACCGAGCCGGTTTCCGATCGGTCTCAGCGCGAAGTCGGTCCTGGCCGCGAGCAGAAGCGTTACCGCCTTCGCCTCGATCGACAGGGCGCCGCCGTCGGCCCGCACTCTTCCGCCTTCGGCGACGGCCTTGACCCGCACGAGGTACCTCATCCCGGCGCCACCCTTCCCGTCGGGCAGGGCGCCCGACATCTCGAGCGCGCCGTCCGCCGTGGCCCTGGTGCTGAATCGTTCCGGCCGGCTGAGGCGAACCACCATGCGGAACGGTCTGCCGTCGGACGATGCCGTGCGGACCACCACGACCTGATCGGGGGCCGAGGCGAAGACCTCGCGCCGAAAGCCCCGAGACCCGATGCGGAACTCGGTCCCGGCGATCCCCGTGCGCAGGTCCAGCCACCTGCGGTACTCCTCCCCGGCCGGCGCTTCTCGGGATTCCTCCCCGACCAGCTCAAGCCGCAGGTCCCCCAGCGTCTGGAACGAGCCATAGGGCGCGTTGGCCGCGTTGCCGAAACTGCTGCCAGGCCCCCTGCAGACGAGCGTGCGGTTCGCCAGCTCCTGGGCTTCCCGGTAGCGTCCCTCGAACAGAAGGCGCCGAATCTCTGGCAGCGCCCGATAGGCCTCGGGGTTGTCGCTGTCCATCGGCGATCCGGACCAGAGGCTGATCTCGTTGAGCTGGATGCGCTCGGAGGCCGTCCCGCCGAACACCATGGCTCCAAGGCGTCCGTTGCCGACGGGAAGGGCCTCGACCCAACGGGTCGCCGGCTGGAGATACCAGAGGGTCGTCGTCGGATCGAACGCCACCGGAGCGATCGGAGCAGGCAGCATGGCGTCTTCTTACCCCTTCTCGATGCGATCGCCCCGTTGATTCCGCGATCGCAAACTGTATTCCGGTGATAGAATGGATCCATGGTGTCGGCGATGCTTCTCCTCGGGGCGTGGCTGGGTGCCCAAGGCGCTTGGTCGGACAACGAGGTGCAGTTCCGTTCCGATGATCCCAAGCTCCACGTCCGCAGGTCGGAGCACTTCCGCATTCTGTGGGGCAAGGGTGAGGGCGAAGGCGGGGTGGCGGCGGACTTCGACCGCGTCACCGAGCAGCTGGCGCAGGGCAATCTGCAGATGCTGGAGCAAGTCTGGAGGGTGTTCCACGGTCCCGGCGGCTTGGGATTTCCCGCACCCTCGCAGCCCATCGATCCCGCGAAGAGGGACGGCAGGCTCTATCGCGCGAACCTCGTGATGAACAACACCGGCATCTGGGAGGGCGGGGCGTGGGGTTCCATCGACGATCGCCAGCTGCCTCTGTTCGCTCTCCCGCCGACGTACCTGGCGTTCGACCCGCCTTCCGGCGCCACCCCCCACGAGTACGGGCACACGGTGCAGATCAACGCCGGTGGCTTCAACGACACCCCGTGGGACGGCATGTGGCACGAGGCGGGAGCCAACTGGCTCATGCTGCAGTTCAACAATGCCTACCCCGGCCCGGGAGGTGTGGGCACCCAGCCGTACCTGAGTCTTCCGCACGGCAGAAATTACTACGACGCTTGGCAGCTGTTCGAGGTGCTCCGCGAGGACCCCCGCTTCGGGAGCAGGTTCCTCACCAGGCTTTGGTCGGAGGCGCGGGGAAGCAAGGCCAAGGGAGCGGAATACATCTTCGACGCGATGGTCCGGCTCATGCCCAAGGGCATCGCCGATCCATACAACGAGCTGAAGGACCTGTTGGGCGTCAACGCGGCCCGAGCGGTGACCTGGGACTTCCAGCGAGGGCCTTTCTTCCGGACGCACAGTCCGCGAACGTCCGACCCCCTGTCGGAGATGTACCGCAGAGCCTACACCGAACTGGAGCCGATGCCCGGCAAGCCCGGTTGGTACCGCGGTCCGTTCTGCCAGGCCCCGATGCAGGGCGGCTACAACATCGTCCCCATCGAGCTTGCAGGGAAGGCCCGTAAGGGCGGATACAAGGTGGGGATCGACTTCCGACCCCTCTGGGACCCATCGCGCGGATCGGACTGGCGCGCCACGCTGGTCGCGGTCTCCGACGATGGACGGCCCCGCTACTCGGCGCCGTGGAACGTCGGACGGAACACGATGACGCTCGCGGCGGACGAGAACAGGCTGTATCTGGTGGTCTGCGCCACGCCGGACTTCTGGCCGTTCGAGGGGTTCTCCAGACCCAAGCCGACGGAGCCGGTGCTGCAGCCCCAAGCCTACACGGTCTCCTTCTTCGATACCGCTGCGCGTCCGTGGCGCTCCAGGGTGGAGACGCCGGCAGGCGTGGAGGGCCGTCGCCATCCGAACGGAGGCGGCTTCGTGGCGGCCACAGCCGACGTGGCGGACAGCGCCTTCGTTGGCCCCGAGGCGATGGTGCTGGATCGGGCTCGGGTCGAGGGCTCGGCTCGGATTCTGGGTCGTGCGGTGGTGAGGGGAGACGCCGTGGTCGCGGACCAGGCCGTCGTGTCCGACCATGCCCTGGTGCAGGACAGGGCGAGGGTTCTGGGCAGGGCCAAGGTGCGGGACTGGGCCACCGTGGGAGGCGCGTGGATCGTGCGGGACGATGCACGCGTGCTGGAGCACGCCTACCTGCTGGATCGGGGAGAGGCCAAGCATCGGGCGACCCTCCAGGGCGTCGTGGCGGACTACGGCGGCGCGGTGGTGGGCGGGTACGCCAGCAAACAGGGCGATTGCGCGAACTCGGCGAGCATCGATCGCCAAGCGCTGATGTGCTGGGTCTGGGGGATCGATCAGAAGTACGCCGACGAGCAGCCGGATACGGGCGGCTTGTACGCCGGCTACGACTTCGAGAAACCCTCGCCGATCCTCGCCCGCGACAGATTCGGTCTGTTGCACGGCTTCCTCGTCGGTGGAGCAACGGTGGTGGCGTGCGCCGACCCTCTTCGGGGCAGGGTGCTGGCCTTGGACGGCAAGCAGGCCTGTGTGGAGCTTCCCAAGGCAGCCACCGACCTGAGGGAGGCGACTTTCTCACTGTGGTTCCGCTGGCAGGGCGGGCCCGCGGCTCTGTTGCGCCTGAAGGGCGTGGGCGGCGACCATCTGACGCTGTTGGCGTCCGACGAGCAGGGACGCATGGCGGTCAGGGCGCGCGCAGGCCGGGACTCTCTGCGCTTGGTAGGGCCGAAGTCCGCCGTCGGGCGCTGGACCCACGTTGCTCTGACGTTCCGCGAGGGGGTGGTCGAGCTCGCGGTGGACGGGCGGGCTGTGGCGTCGGAGCGTTCGAGCATCGTGCCGGACCGGTTCTGGGCAGAGGCGCCCTTGGAGGGCGGCGCGTGGCTCGGGCTGGGTTTCCGCGGCCAGATCGACGACTTCCGGTGCTACGTGGTTCCGCGCACCCCCGACCAGGTGGCGGAGCTCGCCGCGCAGGCGTCCCGCCGGGATGCGGGGTCCGTCGCCCGGAAGCCCGCCGGTTCAGCGTCGTTTCGGCCCGGTTGGCTGGTTGCTCCGCGCGTAGCGAGGGGACCGGTCGTCGTGCTCTCCGCAACCAGGCCCCCGAAACGGGCGGCTTGGCTCGAGTACAGGTTCGACCGATCGGACGGGACCTCCAGCGGATGGATCAGCGCCAACCGCTGGTTCGATACGACGGCCAAGCCTGGAGCGCGGTACCGCTACAGGGTTTGGGCGCGCACGGCTCCCGACCAGCGGCCGGCGGCGTCCTCCTGGGTCGAGGTCGTGGTTCCCGTCGACCGGCAGGCACCGACCGGTCTGCGCTTCGTGCGCGAACCGCGGGGAATCGCCGACGGTGCGATCGCCATGGAGGCCGCCGTGTCCGGCGAGCGGGACCCGCTCGTGGAGTACCTCTTCCGCCGCGAGGACGGCTTCGAGTCGGGATGGCGGGCTAGCCCCTTCTGGGTGGATCGCTCTGCGAAGCCGGGCAGCCGGCACCGCTACACGGTTCTGGCGCGCGACGGCCGTGGGAACGTGACCGCAGGAGTGGCCTGCAAGGCGCCTGCGGTGGCTCGCGACGAGACCCCGCCGGCGAGGTTCGATCTGGGTGAGTGGAGAACCCGGCCGATCGTGCTGCTCGATGGTCGGGTGCTGATGCGCGCGATGGACGTGGAGGGTCGGGACGGTTGCCCCAAGATCGAGGACGGCCCGGTGGAGTACCTGTTCGAGACCACGGACGGCCGACTGTCGAGCGGCTGGATCCGTGAACCCGTGTGGCGGACGCCTCCCTTGGCGGACGGAAGGTACAGCTTTCGGTTTAGAATCCGCGACCTCTCTCCCCAGAGGAACGAGACGGGGTGGAGCGCCGTTGAGCCAGCGACCGTGAGCCCGCTCACCACCTACAGGTCCTTCGCCATGGGTCAGCTTCCGCGGTTGGGCGAGGGCACGCTGGTCGAGACCTTGGCCACCGTGGCGAAGGTCGACCCGGACCGGTACGTGCTGGAGGACGGCGGAACCAGGGTGGTTGCGACCAACCGGGCGCGGGGCGGCAAGACCGACGGTTCGCTCCTCGGCAGAAGGGTCAGGGTTCAGGGCTGCGTCTGGAGGGTGGACGGCGAGCAGCGTCTGGTCTGGTGCGACCTGCGGCCAGAGTAGGTTGCGTGGCGGACCCTTCGGGACCGTCCCCCCGGCCCGGTCCCGAACCCACCAGCATAGGCCGTGCTGGACGACTTGATGCGCGGGAGGACCGATCGTGTGGCGGACTGGCTGACGGCCGGCGGCGATCCTCGGGCCGCTGCGCCGGACGGAACCCCTCTCTTGCTGTGGTGCGCGTACTACGGCGACGTGACCGCCGTGCGGCTTCTGCTAGACCGGGGCGAGACGCTAGAAACCCTCGGTCCCGACCTGGGCCTGAACGGTGCGGCTTTCCATGGTCACTGGCGGCTGGTCGAGTTTCTTCTTGAGCGGGGCGCCGACCCGAACAGCCGCGACCCGGAGACGGGGGAGACCCCTCTGCACTCCGCCCTCACGAAGCGGAACCGCGCGGGCGGAGAGGCCGCCGCAGAGGTTCTGCTGCGCGCGGGAGCCGACCCCAACGCAGCCACCTTGCCCGGGCGGCCCACCGGGGCGTTCATGCGGGACGTCCGTACGCGGGGTGAGACGCCGCTGCACCGCGCGGCGGCTTTCGGCACGCCGCGGATCGTGCGCCTGTTGCTGGAGGCCGGGGCCGACGTGCAAGCCCGCGACTGCAACGGGGACACGCCGCTCGCGTGGGCCAGCTGGGCGCTCCGGTCGGCCGAGGTGCTCGAGCTCCTCTGCTACCCGCCGCACCGCATCAACCCGGAGGCCGCCCGACGGTCGGCAGGGCGCGAGGCGCCGATGGGCGACGCGCCTTGGGAGCTCGGAGAACCCTAGCCGGGCTGGCCGTACCGGTTGTGGTACCGGTCGTACCACTTTTCGGCTTCTGCCGGATCCAGCGGCTTGGGCGTGCCGATCTGCATGGCGAGGTGCACCGTCTTCGCGACGTCCTCGGTCATCACGGCGGCCTTCAGCGCGGCCTTGGGAGACGGGCCCCAAGCGAACACCCCGTGGTTGCCCATCAGGATGGCAGGCGCGCGGTTCCTGTATTGCAGGATGGCCTCGCCGATGTGCTCGCCCTCGTTGTCCACGTACGGCGCGCAAGGAATCTCGGCCCCGAACTCGTCGGCGATAGCCGTGAGGCAGAGCGGAATCGGCCTGCCCACCGCGGCGAACGCCGTGGCGTAGTTGCTGTGCGTGTGGATCACGCCGCGCACGCCCTCGAGCCTCCGATAGAGGAACAGGTGGTGCGGCAGGTCGACGCTGGGGCGGTAGCGGGAGTCGATGACCTCTCCGGTTGCCACGTCCACCTCAACCAGCGCGTCGGGCGTTAGAGCGTCGTAGTCCATGCCGCTCGGCTTGATCACCAAGCGGCCGGTTTCTGGGTCGTAGCCGCTGGCGTTGCCGGAATGCATCGTCACCAGCCCGCAGGCCGGCAGCATCTTGTTGGCCCAGCAGACCTCCTCGCGGAGCTTGGCCATTCGATCGCTGTTCGACAAAGGCATGGCCCATTGTGGTCCTGCCCAGTAAGCTTCTGCACGCGCGGGAGGGCGTGAGGACGATGGATCGAAGGAGATTCCTCGGCGGTTTGGCGGCGACCGGTCTTGCGGTGGGCTTGGCCTCGGACTCTCGGGCGGCTAAGATCGACGGCCCTGCCGGCGCCACCTTCGACGCCTCCGACTCCGGGGCGAAGGGCGACGGGCGGGCCGACGACTCGGCCGCGATCCAAAAGGCCGTGGACGCCGCGGCGAAGGGCGGAGGCCTGGTATGGCTCGGGCGAGGCGCCTACCGCCTGCGGTCGCCCATCGTTCTCAGGCCGGGGGTGACGCTGCGGGGAACGTTCGGCAGCGTGCCGGCCCACAACGGCTTCCGCGACGCCGGCCTGCCCAAGCCCGGCGAAACTGGCACCGTGCTGCTCGCCGACTGTGGCGCCGGACGAGAGGACGGTCCGCCGCTGATCACCGTGGAGACCAACGCGACGCTCGCGGGCGTCTGCGTGCACCACGTCGCGATCCGCACCGACGAGGAGCCGACTCCGCACCCGTACGCGTTGGCGCTGAGAGGCAAGAACCCCGTGGTGGTGGACGTAGAGCTGCTGAACCCGTACCAGGGGATCGACGCCACCCAGAACGAGAGGCATCTGATCCGGAACGTCCACGGCCAGCCGATCCGCAGGGGCGTGTTCGTGGACGCCATCTACGACATCGGTCGGATCGAGAACGTCCACTTCAACCCGTGGTTCAGCATGCACGAGAAGCTGTTCCAGTGGCAGATGCAGCACGGCGAGGCGTTCGTGTTCGGACGCACGGACTGGCAGTACGTCCTCAACACGTTCTGCTTCGGATACTCGGTCGGCTATCGGTTCGTGGAAACGAAGAACGGGGTGTGCAACGGCAACTTCCTGGGGATCGGGGCCGACGATTGCTGGACCGCCATGGTGGTGGATCAGTGCGCGCCGATGGGCCTTCTGGTCACCAACGGGGAGTTCGTGTCGTTCCACGGTCCAGACCCGACGATGATCGAGGTTCGAGCGACGAACACGGGCACGGTGCGGTTCTTGAACTGCTCGTTCTGGGGTCCCTGCCGCCAGGTCGCGAAGATCGATGGGAAGGGCGTGGTGGGCTTCTCGGACTGCACGTTCGTGCACTGGGACTTCCCGCGCCGCGGCACGCCCGCGATCCAGGCCGACGGCGAGGGGATGCTCTTCGTTCGAGGCTGCGCGTTCCAGCAACCGGGGGTGGGTCTGCGCCTCGGTCGCCGGCTGGCCGGGGTGTCGATCGAAGGCAACCTCGGGCCTTCCGGGTTCGTCGTCAGCCGGGATGCTCCGCCGGGGCCGGAGAAGGTGAACAGGTAAACTAAGGACTCCATGGCACGGCGCGAACGGGAGAATTGGCCCTGGACGATCGACGACGATCTGTGCACCCTCCGCGACGAGCTCACCAAAGCCGGCCGCACGGTGGTGAGGAGGAGGGTTTGGGAACCCCGCGTGGACCTGTTCGAGCAGGAGGACGGCTTCACCCTCAAGGCCGAGATCGCCGGCGTCCGAGGAGAGGACATCCAGCTCTCGTACACCCCCGACACCCGGACCCTGACGATCAAGGGTGTTCGGCACGAGGAGACCCTCGGTCGCCGCGGGGTGCGGTGCTTCCAGCTGGAGGTGTACTACGGCGAGTTCGTGCGCGAAGTCGAGCTGCCCGACTGCCCGATCGACGTGAGCGGGATCCGCGCCAACTACAAGAACGGGTTCCTGATCGTGTTCGTGCCGAAGATTGGGGTAGCGTGCAGCGAGAGGATGGACCTGCAGGATGCCTGACGTGGATCTGCCTGTCGAGGAAGAGAACGTCCCGGCGGAGGATGGCGAACCCGTCGTCGCGAAGGGCGAGGAGCAGTCCCAAGAGGGCACGGACGCCCGGCCGGAGATACCGAACCTTCTGAGCATCCTGCCCCTGCGCGACTCGGTGATCTACCCGATGCTCATCGCGCCTCTGAGCGTGTCGCGCGAGTCCAGCGTGCAGCTGATCGACGAGAGCGTCGTCGGCAACGACCGGATCATCGGCGTGGTCGCGCAGAAGGACCCCCAGACCGACCAACCCGGCTTCGACGACGTGTACCACGTCGGCTGCGCGGTGATCATCCGGACTCTCGTGAAGCTGCCGGAAGGCATCCGGATGATCGTGCAGGGAGTGGTGCGGTTCCGGATCGTGGAGCCGGAGCAGGAGACCCCGTACCTTCGCGCCCGCATCGAGGTCATCGAGGAGCCGGCTCCGCCGGAGGAGAAGGCGGAGGAGATCGAGGCGCTCCGCCGCACCGTCGCCGCGCTGTTCCAGCAGGCCCTCAAGCTCAGCCCGAACATGCCCGACGAGCTGCAGGCGCTGACCCAGGCGGTCCAGGAGACCAACGTGATGGCCGACCTGGTCGCCGCGCACGTGCAGCTGCCGGTCGCCGAGAAGCAGGAGCTTCTGGAGACCATCGACCTCGTGGAGCGCCTCCAGAAGCTCGTGCGCATGCTCGGCCGCGAGGTGCGCGTGCTGGAGCTGACGAGCAAGGTGCAGCGCGAGGTCAGTTCGGAGCTGAGCAAATCGCAGCGGGACTACTACCTGCGCGAGCAACTCAAGGCGATCCAGCGCGAGCTGGGCGAGACCGACGACCGCGGCGTGGAGCTGGAGGAGCTTTGGGCCAAGATCCAAGAGGCCGGCATGCCCCAGGAGGCCCTGCGCGAGGTGACCCGGGAGTTCGACCGCCTCAAGCGCATCCCACCGGGCTCCCCCGAGTACACGGTGGCCCGCACGTACATCGACTGGATGGTCGCGCTGCCCTGGAACAAGGCCACCGAGGACAACCTGGACCTCAACGCCGTCAAGGAGGTCTTGGACGCCGACCACTACGGGTTGGAGAAGATCAAGGAGCGGATCCTCGAGTTCCTCGCGGTGCGCAAGGTGAAGACGGACGGCCCCGTTCGCCAGCCGATCCTCTGCTTCGCGGGACCCCCCGGCGTGGGCAAGACGTCGCTGGGCCGGTCGATCGCGCACGCGATGGGCCGGAAGTTCGTGCGGATCAGCCTGGGCGGCGTGCGCGACGAGGCGGAGATCCGCGGACACCGCCGCACGTACGTCGGAGCGCTGCCGGGACAGATCATCCAAGGCTTGCGGCGGGCGGAATCTCAGAACCCGGTTTTCATGCTCGACGAGATCGACAAGCTCGTCAGCGACTTCCGCGGCGATCCCTCCTCGGCGTTGCTCGAGGTGCTGGACCCGGAGCAGAACTCCACGTTCCGCGACCACTACATCGACGCTCCGTTCGACCTGAGCCGCGTGTTCTTCATCACCACGGCCAACCGCCTGGACACGATCCCGATGCCTCTACGCGACCGGATGGAGGTGATCGAGCTCGGCGGCTATACCGAGGAGGAGAAGTTCCAGATCGCGGTGCGGCACCTGATTCCCAAGCAGATCGGCGAGCACGGGCTGCGTCCGTCCCAGATCGAGTTCCGGCCGGACGCCTTGCGAGCCCTGATCCGCAACTACACGCGGGAGGCGGGCGTGCGCAACCTGGAGCGCGAGATCGCGAGCGTCGTGCGCAAAGCCACCCGCCAGTTCGCCGAGAACCGCCGGTCGAAGTTCGTGGTGACGCCCCGCAAGCTCCAAGAGGCCTTGGGGGCGCCTCGCTACCTGCACGAGGAGGTGCTCGAGCGAAGGTTGGTGCCGGGCGTGGCGGTGGGCCTCGCGTGGACTCCAACGGGCGGCGACGTGCTGTTCATCGAGAGCGTGCGGATGCCGGGCAGCAAGGGCCTGATCATCACCGGCCAGCTGGGAGACGTGATGAAGGAGAGCGTGACGGCCGCCCTCAGCTTCGTGCGGAGCAGGGCCGACCGCCTGGGGCTCAGCCCGGAGGCGTTCGAGAAGGCGGACATCCACGTGCACGTGCCGGCGGGCGCGGTGCCGAAGGACGGTCCGAGCGCGGGCGTGACGATGCTCACGGCGCTGGCCTCGTTGCTCACCGGAAGGTGCGTCAAGGAGCGCCTGGCGATGACCGGCGAGATGACGCTCACCGGTCAGGTTCTGCCCGTCGGGGGAATCAAGGAGAAGGTGCTGGCGGCGCACCGGGCCGGGGTGCGAGAGCTGATCCTGCCGGAGGACAACGAGAAGGACGTCCGCGAGGACGTGCCGCCGGACATCCGGAAGGAGCTGCGGTTCCACTTCGTGAAGACCGCCGACGAGGTCCTGAGGATCGCCCTCGGAATCTCGCTCGAGGCGCCGAAGGAATGTTGCTGACGGCTAGACGATAGGGAAGAGGCGCACGCGCCCCTTGGCGTCGTGGTGGCGCTCGAAACGAACCTCGTACACCTCCTCGAGCACTCCGTCGCGCAACACATCCCCGATAGGGCCTTGGCGCACGATGCCGCCCCGGTGCAGCAGGCACCCGTCGGTGGCCACCAGCGCCGCCAGGTTCAGGTCGTGCACGGCGGCCACCACGCAGGCGCCCTGCGACGCCAGCTCGCGGACGAGCCGCACGGCGGCCATCTGGTGGCCGATGTCCATGTGCGACGTCGGCTCGTCCATCAGCAGCACGGGGGCTCTCTGCGCCAGCGCTCGGGCGATCAGCACCCGCTGCTTCTCACCTCCGCTGAGCTGGGTCACGGGCCGCTCGGCGAGCTCGAGGCACCCAGACTGCTCCATCGCCTCTTGGGCCGCCTGATGGTCCTCCGGCGTGTCGAGCAGCCCTTCCGAGTGCGGCATGCGGCCCATCAGCACCAGCTGCCGCACGGTGAAGGCGAACGACATCGGCTCCTCCTGCGGCACGAACGCCACGAGCCGGGCCATCTCCGCGTAGCTCAGGTGCGCGATGTCTTTGCCGCACACCTCCACCCGACCCCCCAGCGGGGGCAGCGTCTTGGCGATCGTCTTGAGCAGGGTGGACTTGCCGCTGCCGTTCGGTCCGAGGAGCGCCAAGACCTCTCCCGGCCGCACGGCAAGCTCGATTCCCTGAAGGACCCTCCGCTCCGGATAGCCGCAGTCGAGCCGGATGCAACGGACGATCGCGTCAGCCGATGCGCTCATCGGCCACCCCGCTGCTGAAGGCGTGGAACATCCGGGAATAGGCCCCGCCGCTCGACAGAAGCTCTTGGTGCGTGCCGGCCTCCACGACCTCGCCCCTGCGGAGCATCACCAGCCGGTCGGCTCGGGCGGCGGTGGTCAGGCGGTGCGCGATCATCAGCGTGGTGCGCCCCGGCAGGATCTCCTCCAGCGCCTCCTGCACGGCCTGCTCGCTCACGGCGTCCAGGTTGCTGGTCGCCTCGTCCAGCAGCAGGATGCGCGGCTTGCGGATCAGCGCGCGGGCGATGGCGATGCGCTGCATCTCGCCTCCGCTCAGCCGGATCCCGCGCTCGCCCAGGTGCGTGTCGTAGCCGTGGGGCATCTGCTCGATGAACGGCTCGGCGTGCGCGGCCCGGGCGGCCTCGCGCAGCTCCTCGTCGGTCGCGTCGGGTGCCCCCAGCCGGATGTTCTCGGCGATGGTCCCGGCGAACAGGAAGGTCTGCTGGGGCACGACGCCGATCTGCGACCGCAGCCATTGCACGTCGAGCTCCCGCAGGTCGACGCCGTCGAACAGGATCTGACCCTCGGTCGGCTCGTAGAACCTCAGCAGCAGGTCGGCGATGGTGCTCTTGCCCGAGCCGCTCGGGCCGACCAGCGCCAGGCACTGCCCGGGTTCGATCAGGAAGGACACCCGGTCGAGGGCCCGGGTGCCGTCGGGGTACACGAAACCGACGTCGCGGAACTCGATGCGGCCCTTGGGATGGGGCAGCCGCAGTCGGCCGGGACTCTGGACGGTTTCCTCGGGAACGTCCAATACTTGGCCGTAGATGCGGTCTGCGGCGGCCTGCACCTGGCCGTAGGTGTTGTTCACCGAGCCGAGGTTGCGGAACCCCTGGTTGATCACGTCCATCGCGAGGACGAGCGCGGCCAGATCGGCCACGTGCAGCGAGCCGCGCATGGCCAGCACGCCGCAGAGGAACAGTACGGCCGCCAGCGCCGTCGCTCCGATGAACTCCACCAGCGGGCGCAACGAGGCTAGGCGCCTCACCGCGCGCATCTGGCTGCGCAGGGTGGTCTCCACGAGCTGCCCGTAGCGCTGGCCGATCCTCTCCTCGGCGTTGAACGAGCGGATCACACGGGTGCCGGTGAGCGCCTCCTGCGTCATGCCGTTCAGCTCGGCGAGGTCCTCCTGGACCTGGCGCTGGGCCTCGCGCATCTTGCGGCCGTTGCGGTGGATCGCGATCGCCATCACGGGCAGGAACACCATCACCGCCAAGGCCAGCTGCCACTGCATCACTACGATCGCCACGAACGCCGAGACCGCCTTGATGGGGCCGTCGATGCTATCGCGGATGATCGTGACGGCGGTCTGGTAAACGTTGACGTCGTTCGTGAGGATGCTCTGGATCGAACCCGTGCGCCGCTCGTTGAAGTAGCTGATCGGCAGCCGCTGGAGCTTGTGGAACAGCTTCAGCCGCAGGTTGGCGGCGAGCCGCGCCGCGGCCTCGCTGAGGAAGTAGACCTGCCCGCGGGTGAACCAGTACTTCAGCGCGAACAGCGCGATCACCGCCGAGCTGACCAACCCGAGGCGCTCGAGCGCGCCGCTCTGTTGACGCGCCGCCAGGTCGATGGCCAGCACCGCCTGCTTGGTGAGAGGGATCGTGAGCGCGGTGAGCGCGGAGGTGACCCCCACGCACACCAGCCCGAGAAGGATCGGCTTCCTCTGGGTTCGCAACTCGGCGGCGAGCCGCCGGTCGAAGCGGCGGAAGACGTTCGGCAACTCCTAAAACTCCGCCTGGCCCGGCGCACGATGGAACGGGATCACGTCCCGGATGTTCTTCATGCCGGTCAGGTACATCAGCAGCCTCTCGAAGCCAAGGCCGAACCCCGCGTGCTCCACCGTGCCGAAGCGCCGCAGGTCGAGGTACCACCAGTAGTCCTCCTTCCGGAGGCCCATCTCCTGGATGCGGGCTTCGAGCCGACCGAGGCGCTCCTCGCGCTGGGATCCGCCGATGATCTCGCCGATGCGCGGCGCGAGCACGTCCATGGCGCGCACGGTCTTGTTGTCGTCGTTCATGCGCATGTAGAAAGCCTTGATCTCCTTCGGGTAGTCCGTCAGGATGACCGGCCGACCCACCTTCTTCTCGGTGAGCCAGCGCTCGTGCTCGCTCTGCAGGTCGGCGCCCCAGTACACCGGGAACTCGAAGCTCTCGCCGGACTGCTCCAGCATCCGGATGGCCTCGGTGTAGGTGAGGTGCTCGAACCGACTTTCGGCGACGTGCGTCAGTGTCGCCAGAAGCTCCGGCTCGATGCGCTTGTTGAAGAACTCCAGGTCCTCGGAGCAGTTCTCCAGCACGTGCCGGATCACGTACTTCAGGAACTCCTCGGCCAGCTCCATGTCGCCCTGCAGGTCGCAGAACGCCATCTCCGGCTCGACCATCCAGAACTCCGCGAGATGCCGGGCGGAGTTGCTGTTCTCCGCGCGGAACGTCGGGCCGAACGTGTACACGTTGGTCATCGAGCAGGCGAAGGTCTCGGCCTCCAGTTGGCCGCTGACCGTGAGGTAGGCGGGCTTGCCGAAGAAGTCGTCCGACGGGTCGGTCGACGCCAGGTGGAACTGCGGCCTGCCGTCGAGGCCCTCGCGCGCCCCGAGCAGCGTGCTGACCGCGAACATGGCTCCCGCTCCCTCGCAGTCGCTGGCGGTGATGATGGGCGTCTGGATGTAGAGGAACCCGCGCTCCTGGAAGAATTTGTGGATCGCCCAGGCGGCTTGGTTCCGCACGCGGAACACCGCGCCGCGCATCCGCAGGTGCGCGATCTCGCGGAGGAACTCGAACGACGCGCCCTTCTTCTGCAGCGGGTAAACCGCCGGGTCGGCCGGGCCGTGGACCACCAGCGAGTCCGCCTTCAGCTCGACCGGCTGGCCCGCGGCGGGGGATTCGGTGAGCGTCCCCTCGAACGTCACGCAGGCCCCTGTGGTGGCCAGCTTCAGGGTTTCCGCGGGGATGGTCCCCGCCTCGATCACCACCTGGAGGTCTCGGAAGCAGGACCCGTCGTTGAGCTGCACGAACGACACGCCCTTGGAGTCGCGGCGCGTCTTCACCCAGCCGCTGGCGCGGAGGCGGGTTCCCACGGGCTTTCCGAACAGGTCGGCGATGCGTTCACCGGGATGGATCATGGCCGTGCTTGAAGGTACCCGACCGGCGCGTCTTGATCGGGAACGCGCCGGGAGCGATACTGGTTCCATGGACCGCGAACGAGCCGTGCGCGCCTTCCGTCGGGAGCCGACCGACCGCATCCCGCATTGCGAGATCCTGTCCTGCCCGGATGCGATCCAAGCCATCACGGGAATCGACCCGTGGGACAGGCCTCTGAGCGCGGCCAGGGAAATGGCGCGGCGCTACGCGCTGGACTTCTGGACGATGCCGACCAGCGACGAGCCAATCCCCAAGCTCCCCGACGCTCCGGCTTTCCCGGAGGCGGACGGCCGCACCACGGTGCGCTGGGGCCAGGAGCGCAGCTGGCACTGGGACTGGGGCAGCCGCTTCCCCGACGTCGAGTCCTGCCTCCGCTACGACCCGCTGTCCGACCTTGACTTCCGATGGATGGACCCCGTGGGTCTGGACCTGAGCGTGAGCGAGGACGAGCTGGTTCGCGTGTTCCAGGCCGAGGTGGACCGGGTTCGGGAGGCCAACGCGGGGCTGGCGCTCGGCTACCACGGGTTCTACAACACGCTCTTCATGTGGCCGCTGCTGATGTTCGGCTGGGAGAACCTGCTGGAGATGGGGGCGCTGTACGAGGACGAGACCGCTCGCCTGTTCCGCGACTTCGCCGAGATCAGCCGGAAGGTGTTCCGCGCTTGGGCACGCACCGACATCGAGGTGATCTACAGCCACGACGACATCTGCTTCCAGAGGGGTCCGGTGTTCTCGCCGGCGTTCTACCGGCGGCACGTGTACCCGTACTACGAGGAGTTCTGGTCCATCCTGAAGGAGGCGGGGAAGATCGTGTTCTTCGTGTGCGACGGGAACATCGACGCGGTGGTGGACGACGTGCTGGCGGCCGGGGCCGACGGTTGCCTCAGCGAGGTGTACACGAACTGGAAGGAGTACAAGCGCAAGCACCCGGACAAGGTGCTGATCGGCGGCGGAGACAGCCAGATCGTGCGCACCAACGACAAGGAGGCGATCCGCCGCATGGTGCTGGAGATGACGGAACTGGGCAAGGACATGCCCGGATACTTCTACTGTTGCGGCAACCACTTGCCGTGGGACATGCCCGCGGACGGGGTCCGCTGGTATCTGGACTTCTGCGCCGAATATGGCTCAAGATGAGCCGTGAGCCAACTGATGATGCGGCGGCCAGGCTGGGCGGACCTGCCGCCCGTCCCCGCCGCGCCCGAAGGTTGCGTTCTGCGGCTGGCCGGTCCTGAGGACGTTCCCGGCCTGGCGGCGTTGCTGGCGGCCGCGTTCCCCGAGTTCCTCTGGACGGTGGAACGAGCGCGGGAGGCTCTCTTCGAGGATCCGTACGTGCCGTCCACCTTCGTGGTGCGGGCGGACGATGGACGGCTGTTGGCCACGGCGTCGGCGCAGTGGATCCCGGTCTACGAGCCGGACGGGTTCCTGCATTGGGTCGCGTCTGCACCCGAGGCGCGGGGGCTCGGGCTGGGGGCTCTGGTCAGCCTGGCAGCGATGCATCGGCTCCGCGAACTGGGGTTCGCAGCCTGCCGCCTCACCACGGACGACGAGCGCCTGCCCGCGATCCGCACCTACCTGAGGCTCGGGTTCCTACCGAAGGTGGAGGACGACACCCATCCCGGGCGTTGGCGCGCCATCGCCGACCAGCTGCCGGCGTGGCGACAAACGATCCTGAGCGCGGTCGGCGGGGTCTAGGGCTTGACCGCGGCCCCGGCTACCTTGGTGCGCTTCAGAAACTCCCGCTCCTCGGGCGTCATCTTGCTGACGTCGCCGCCCGTTCGCGCGATGATCTCGTCGAGGCGCTTCTGCTCGGGCGGGATCCAAGCGGGTTCCTGCTTGAAGAAGAGCACGTAGTAGATTCCGCCGATCGCCGCCAGCGCCAGCGCCAAGATTGCCGCCACGAGAGCCTTCGGCAACTGGATGCCCATGACAGAGATCATACCGCCAGCGCGGAATGGTTTCGTGGAATCCTATGTTGCTTCTTGAACAACCATGTTGTATGATGCCTGCGGGCGCGCGAAGAGGCGCGCCGCATAGGAGGCATGATATGCGGAAACGCGCATTCACGTTGATCGAGCTTCTGGTCGTCATCGCGATCATCGCGATCCTGGCGGCCATCCTGTTCCCGGTGTTCGCGCAGGCGAAGGATTCGGCCAAGGACACCACCGCGCTGAGCAACTGCAAGCAGATCGGTTTGGCGCACCTGATGTACGCGGCGGACTACGACGACACGTTCGCGCTGATGGCGACCAACGACGACCAGGAGGGCTGGTGGGTTTGGCAGGAGAAGCTGCAGACCTACAGCAAGAACTGGGACCTGATGCTTCACCCGAAGCTGCCGCGGCCCGGCACCTACTGGTGGTGGCAGCGCCTGCAGCACTGGGGCGTCGCGCCGACGGCGGCCGCGGTCATCCCCGGTGGTGGCGGCCAGCACAAGGGTTCGTGGTGGGAGTGGAACCGCCCGTCCTGGGTCGGTGGCGGCACGGTGCGCGTGAACGGCGTGTTCGGCGCCGGCATCTCGCCGACGGCCACTTGGTACAACACCCGCACCGCCTCGTCCCGCGCCCAGAGCTCCGTGAACAACATCGCCGAGGTGTGGCTGGTCGGTGAGGCCGGCAACTGGGACATGCTGTGGGGCGTGTACGGCGACGTGTTCGGCTACTGCGGCGGCTGGGGCGACTGGACGGCCAAGCCGGGCAACTGGGTTCTGTTTGGACCGCACGCCCGCAAGCGCGCGGTGGCCGGTCGCACCGGCATGGAGCCGCAGTGCGCTTGGGCGAACGGCATGACGATCTGGGTCGCGACGGACGGGCACGCGATCTCGACCAGCTATCGCGGAGACGTCATCAACAAGACCGTCGACCTGGGTGGCGGCGTGCTGGCTCTGAAGGCCTTCTGGCCGGACTAATGCAGGGGCGGATGCAGGTATGAGGAAGCTCGTTCTGATCGCTCTGCTGGCCTCCATCGCGATGCCGCTGGTGGCTGGGTGCTCCAAGGAGGGCTCCAGCGCCATGCAGCCGGCGACGCAGGAGCAGAAGTCGCAGACCCCGTCCCCTCAGGGCACCACGGAAGCCACCGAGTAACCACGAGGACGGTTCGTTGACGAAGGGCGGCGCCAATCCTTGCGGGTCGGCGCCGCCGTTGCTTTGGGAAGGGGGATAATCGGGCATGCAACACCCCGGCTCCCTCTCGTTGGACGGCGGCTGGCTCCTCGCCTTCTGCGAGGACGGCCCGGAGGCGCTCGCGCTCGGACCCGTCGGGAGCGGCCCTTGGATTCCGACCGAGGTGCCCGAGCCGGTCCACCGGGCTCTCCAGCGTGCGGGGCTGCTGCCCGACTTGGAGCACGGCCTGAACTCCCTCTCGGCACGGTGGGTGGAGGACGCGTTCTGGGTCTACCGCCGCCAATTCGACCTGCCTTCAGACGCGGACGCCAACGGGTGGCGTCTGGTGCTGGACCTGGTGGAGTGCCATGCCCGTGTTTGGCTCAACGGCCAGGAGATCGGTAGCGCCTGCAGCGCGCACCGCCCCCATCGGTTCCTGTGCGGCCCGCACCTGAGGCCTGGCCGAAACGAGATCGCGTTGGTCGTGGATTCCGGCGTCCGGTCGGTGATCGACAAGCCGGTCAAAGGCTGGCTGCCGGATCGGATCAGCCTCGGCACGAGGAGGAACTGGCTCCGCAAGCCGCAGTACCAGTGCGGCTGGGACTGGAACCCCCGGCTGGTCAACGTCGGCCTGCTCGGGTCGGTGAGGCTCGAGGCCGGTCCGCTGTTCTTCGACGGGGCGGGGATCGCCCACGAGCTGAGCGACGACCTCGGCGAGGCGGAGGTCCGCCTGCTCCTGAGCCTGGATTCGGAGCTGGCCGAGGGTCAGCTGGCGCGTTTGGAGTGGGAGGTGGCGGGGCTGCATCTCCGAGGTCACGAGGAGTTCGTGCTGCCTCGGGGGCGGTCGTTGCAGTCGTGCGCGTGGAAGGTCCCGCGTCCGCCACTTTGGAACCCCGTCGGCGCCGGCGATCCGAGCCTGTGCACGGTGCGATGGAGCCTGGAGGCCGCCGGAGTACTGCACCGCGGGTCGCTCCGCACCGGCTTCCGAAAGGTCGAGATCGATCAGCCGGAAGACCCGAACGGGGGCTCGCGATTCGTGCTGAAGGTCAATAAGCGCCCGGTGTTCTGCAAGGGCGCCAACCTCGTGCCGGCTGACCTGCTGTACTCCACCACCCCAGCCGAGAGGTGGCGCGCTCTCGCCGTGCTGGCGAAAGAGGCGCACATGAACCTTCTCAGGGTGTGGGGTGGCGGCCACTACCTCACCGACGCCATGGCGGACGCCTGCGACGAACTCGGGATTCTGGTTTGGCACGACTTCGCCTACGCCTGCGCCAAGACCGACGCCTCGGATCCGTTCCTCTGGCGCGAGGCGGAGGAGGAAGCCCGCCATCAGACTCTGAGGCTAAGCAGCCACCCGTGTGTGGCAGTGTGGTGCGGAAACAACGAGGTGCTTCAGGGCGACGCCGAGTGGCCGAACCTGCAAGGCGAGCCGAAGGCCCCCCACCGGCCGATCTTCTTCGAGCTGCTGCCGAAGGTGGTTGCCGAAATCTCGCCGCACACGCCGTACTGGCCAGGCTCGCCGTGGTCCCCCGACGGCTCCCTGCCGAACAACCCGGCGGTGGGCGACCAGCATCCTTGGGAGGTCTCGCTGGCGGGTCGGTTCGCGGACTGGTGGCAGTACAGGCGGCGCACCGATCGCTTTCCCAACGAGGGCGGCGTGCTCGGTTGCTCGCCGATCGAGTCCCTACGCGAGTTCCTGCCCGAAGCCGAGAGTGCCGTGCACTCGCCGGCTTGGAGGCACCACGACAACTTCTTCGCTTGGCTGCCCGGAGAGTCCGGCGCCGAAGGCAGGGCCTACGAGACCTTCCGGCAGTGGACCGGATTGAACCCGAAGGAGATTCCTCTGGAAGACTTCGCTCGGCTCAGCGGGGTTCTGCAGGCGGAAGGGGTGGACGAGTACATCCGGAACTACAGGCGACGGATGTTCGATTCGGCGAGCGCCGTGTTCTGGATGTTCAACGACTCGTGGCCCGTCACGATGGGCTGGACGACGCAGGATCACCGGCTGCGGCGGAAGCCCGCCCACCACGCGGTTCGCCGCGCTCGAGCCGGTCGCTGTGGTGGTCGCCGAGGAGGGCGATCGGGTGCGGGTGTACGGGGTGAACGACACGGACGGGCTGGTTGAAGCCACGCTGCAGGCCGGCGTCTTCCGGTTCGAGGGACCGGCCTTCGACCCTGAGGCGCGACAGGTCAGGCTCCCCCCGAACGCCTCGACGTTGCTGTTCGAGACTTCGGACGCCGAGTGGAGGGCTGCTGGCTTCGACCGCGCGGGCTTCGCGGCGGTCCTCATGTTGGAGGATGGCTCGGTCCGGCAGCATCGGTTGCTCCGGGCCCGGTTCCGAGACCTCGTCCTGCCCCAAGCGAACATTCAGGTTCTGCCTTTCGGGGATGGCTGGCGGCTGGTCTCCGACGCCTGGGTCTGGGGCGTTCTTCTGGAGACGTCCGGCGGGAAGGAAGAGCCGGACGGAGCCTTCGACCTGTTGCCGGGCGTGCCGCACCTTGTGCCCGCAGGGCTCGGCGAAGGGCAGCCTCGGATCGCTTGGACCGCCAGCGAGGCCTTGCGCCGCCTGCGCGGGGCTTAGGCTTTGGCCACCAAGCTTCGCCCGTGCTGGATGTAGTGCTCGAACTCGTGCCGGAACACCTTGAGCGCTCCGGCGACGGGCCACGCGGCCGCGTCTCCGAGGCCGCAGAACGATCGCCCGTCGATCTGGCGGCACACGTCCTCCAGAAGCTGCAGGTCCTCGGGCCGGCCCTGGCCGGATCGGATGCGGTCTAGGATGAGGAACATCCAGCGGGTGCCCTCACGGCAGGGGGTGCACTTGCCGCAGGACTCCTCCTTGTAGAACATCGAAGTGCGCCAGATGAAGTCGACGATGCACGTGTGCTCGTTGAGGAACATGCAGCCGCCGGATCCCACCATGGAACCGACCTCCATCATCTCCTCGTAGCCGATGATCGCCTTCTGGCAGGCCTCGGCGTTCAGGATGGGAACCGACGAGCCGCCGGGCACGCAGGCCTTCAGCGCCCCGCCCTTCATCCCTCCGGCCAGCTCCAACAGTTCCATCAGCGGCGTGCCGAACTCCACCTCGTAGTTGCCCGGCTTGTTCACGTGGCCGCTCACGGAGAAGATCTTCGTACCGCGGGAGTTCTTGGTGGAGGCGCCGATCGAAGCGTACCAAGCCCCGCCGTTGGATAGGATGAACGGCGCGCAGGCGTACGTCTCGACGTTGTTGATCAGCGTTGGACTGTCCCACAGACCGCTGATCGTGGGCAGAGGCGCGTGCGGGAACTTGAGACGCGGCATGCCGCGCTCGCCCATCAGCGAGCTCATCAGGGCGCTCTCCTCGCCGCACTCGTAGCTGCCGGCTCCGGTGTGGATGTGCAGGTCGAAGTCCATGCCGGTGCCGAGGATGTTCCGCCCGAGCAGGCCGGCTCGGTAGGCCTCGTCGATCGCCTTGCGCATCGAGCGCGCCGCGTCGACGAACTCGCCGCGGATGTAGATGTAGCCCACGTCCGCCTGGGTGGCGTAGGCGGCGATGGTCATGCCCTCCACCACTAGGAACGGACAGGTCTCCATCAGCTGCTTGTCCTTGAACGTGCCCGGCTCGCCCTCGTCGGCGTTGCAGATGATGTAGTGGGGCTTCATCTTCTGCTTGGGCAGTCCGTTCCACTTGATCCACGCGGGGAATCCGGCGCCGCCGCGGCCGCGAAGACCCGAGGCCTTCACTTCGTCGATCACCTGCTGGCGATCCATGGACAGCGCCTTGCCAAGGCCCTCGTAGCCTCCCAGACGCTGATACCCTTCGAGCGTGGCGTAGGCCGGATCGCCGGAATGACGGAGAAGCAGCTTGTACTCACCCATGTCGAATTCTCTTGGAACCGCGGATCAACGTTGGATGCCCTGAGCGGCCTTGCGCGCCTTCTCGCGCTCCTCTTCCTTCAGGTGAACCTGCACGATGGCGTCGGCCAAGGCCACGACCTTGCTCTCCGGCTCATTGCGGAGGCGCTCGATCAGGGCGTCGATCTTGGCCTCGTCCATCGGGCCGTGGTATTCGTCGCCCACCTGGATGAGGGGCGCCCGATCGCAGGCGTTCAGGCACTCGACGCCGTGCAGCGTGAACATGCCGTCCGGCGTGGTCTCCCCCATCTTGATGCCGAGCTTCTTCTCGAGGTACTCGGCGATGCGGTAGGCGCCGCACACCGAGCAGGTGAGGCACGTGCATACCTCGATCATGTGCCGGCCGGGCTTGTGCTCGGTGTTGTACATCGAGTAGAAGGTCGCGACGCCCTGCACCTCAGCCGGGCTGCGCTTCAGCCGAAAGGCCACTTCTGCGATGGCCTCCGGGGGCAGGTACCCGCCGTACTCGCGCTGAGCGATCCACAGGGCCGGAAGAATGCAAGCCTTCAGGTTGGGGTAGTGCGTCTTGAGGCTCTCCAGTTCGGCGACGGCCTTCGGGGAGAAGCGCAGGGTCGGCGTATCGGAACTCTGGCTCATCGGTGCGGCGACTCCGAGGCGGGAAGATCCCGCGTCTCCTTCTACGGTACCCGATCCGGGGCCGTTCGCCGCGGGGAGCGAGGCGGCGGCAGGCGAGGGGGCCAGCGCGCGGAGCGCGCCGGCCCCCTCTGTCGAGCGTTCGCGTCAGTTCTCGCTCTGAGCGGCGTCTCCCTTGGTCTGCGCCTGCGAGCCACCGGCCGCGTCCGCTCCGCTGGTTGCGGACTCGTACTGCGTTCCGGTGCCCGAGGTCTTCTCCGGCTCGTCGTAGCCGCCGCCGGAGCCGGAGCAAACCGCCAGGAAGAGAAGGGAGGCGATCAGGAGGGTCAGCTTCGCCATCGTCCTACTCCTCGCGGTCCGGCCGGAAGTAGCACCAGTAGTACGGGCCCGTTGATCCGCTGGGCCGGCAGCCCGTGTAGGTGAGGGCGCGGCCATTGGCGTCGTACGAGCTGAACGGGTCGCGCAGCATGTCCAAGCCGGTGGCGTTCGGAGCGCCGATCTTCAGGAACTTCGCCGAGGTGTCGGCGCGGACGAACACGGTGCCCTGCTGGTACGCCCAGTGGGTGGTAGCGCCGGATGGGACGAACCAAGCCGAGGCGAACGCGTTGCCGCCGCCGGCCCAGCTGTCGGGGTAGGCGGTCGGGCTGAAGATACAGGTCTCCGTGGCCGGGGCGCCGCACCGAAGCTGCGGGACGGGGAGCGACTGGCCCACGCGGTTGGTCCGGCCCTGGCCGTACCAGATGAGGGTGACCAGAGAGGGATTGGCGATCTGCGTGGCCGGATAGTTGTGCAGAAGACCGTTCATCGTGGCGCCCATGCGCGTGGGCGTCCGGCCGAGCGTCGTGGTGGGTGGGTTCGTCTGGTCGTTACCGCTGTTGTGGGAGTACATCTGCTCGTTCTTGATGTACGGGCGCACGCTGTTGGCCCAGTAGATGGCGTGCCTGGCGTTGGTGGCGGGGTTGTCGATCCTCCAGTTCGTCGGGACCTCTGCCAGAAGATTGAACTGCCAGTTTCCGGACGCGTTCGGGATGACCGTGAGCGGGAACACGTCGTCGTGGTCCGTCGTGTAAATCGTGATGCCCGTGGCCACCTGCTTGAGGTTCGACAGGCCCACGGTCTTCTTGGCGGACTCCTTCGCCTGGGCGAACACGGGGAACAGGATCGCGGCAAGAATCGCGATGATCGCGATCACCACCAAGAGCTCGATCAGAGTGAATCCATTCCTTCTCATGCGGATCTCCTTCCTGCGCCGGGCGCGCAGGCGATCAACCCGCATTATCCGTGCCGTTCGGTGCCGGAATGGGCCTTTTCGGAGGATTCAGCGATCGATTTCGCCCAGGACGATGTCGATCGAGCCGATGATCGCTACCACGTCGGCGATGAGCCGGCCCACGGCGAGCACCTCGAGCGCCTTGAGGTTCATGAAGCTCGGCGGTCGCTCGTGCCAGCGGTAGGGGCGGTTGGTCCCGTCGCTCACGATGTAGAACCCCAGCTCGCCCTTGGGACCCTCCACCGCGGCGTAGGCCTCGCCGACGGGCGGCCGGAAGCCCTCGGTGTACAGCTTGAAGTGGTGTATGAGCGACTCCATCGAGGTGTCCAGCTCGTGCCTCGGGGTCGGAGCGATCTTCCGGTCGCTCGTGCGGAAGTCCCCCTCCGGCAACCCCTCGATCGCCTGCCGAAGGATCTTGCAGCTCTCCTTCATCTCGGCGATGCGCACGAGGAAGCGGTCGTACACGTCGCCGCGCTCGCCCACCGGCACCAGGAAGTCGAAGTCCTCGTACGAGCTGTACGGCTGCGATTTGCGGAGGTCCCAAGCCACGCCGCTGGCGCGCAGGATCGGCCCGGAGCAACCGAGATCAAGGGCCTGCTCCGCGGTGAGAACCCCGACGTCGTAGGTGCGCTCCTTCCAGATCGGGTTCTCCACCAGCAGACCCTCGACGACCTCCAGTTCCTTCGGGAAGGTGTCCAGGAAGTGCAGCAGCTTCTGCTCGAAGCCCTCCGGCATGTCGCCCCGCAGCCCTCCGGGCACGATCCAGCTGGGCATCATGCGCACCCCGGACATCATCTCGAACATGTCCAGGATCATCTCGCGCTGCTGCCACACGTAGAAGAAGGGCGTCATGGCGCCGAGGTCGAGGGCGTGCGTGCCCAGCCAGACCAGGTGCGACGCGATGCGGCTCAGCTCCGCCAGGATGACCCTCAGATACTGTGCGCGCTTGGGAATCTCGCATCCCAGGAGCTTTTCGACCGCGAGGGCGTGCGCCAGGTTGTTGCCGTTGGCGTTCAGGTAGTCCATGCGGTCGGTCATCACGACGCACTTGTGGTACTGCTGGTACTCGGCCTCCTTCTCCATGCCGGTGTGCAGGTAGCCGATCTGGCAGCGCGCCTTGACGATCGTTTCACCCTCGAGCTCGCACACCACGCGGAGCACGCCGTGCGTGCTGGGGTGCTGCGGGCCCATGTTCACGACCATGGTGTTCTCGCCAACGCGTTGGAACACCGTCTCGGTCGACGGCATGAAGGTGGGAGGATTGGTCTGCGACATGCTCGGAACCTTCGCCGGATTCTACCTCTCCGGCCTGGGATCGTCGGCGGCGACGCGGACGGGAGGGCTCAGCGGCCGCTGACGTCCTCGCTTCCCGTCTTGCCCTCGAAGCTCTCTCCGGCGTGCGGCATCGCGATGTCCTCGACGGCCGGGCCCCGCTCCCCGCCGGCGAACACTACGTCCTCGCCACCCAGCGGGTACTCCTTCCGAAGCGGGTGGCCCACCCAATCGTCCGGCATCAGGAACCGCTGGGACTGCTCGTTGCCCTCGAACACGATGCCGAAGAGGTCCCAGATCTCCCGCTCGGGGTACTCCGCACCCGCATACACCGGAACGAGGCTTGGCACCTTCTGGCCGTCGTCCACGGCGACCTTGACGAACAGCCTCTTGTTCAGCTTCAACGAGAGCAGGTTGTACACGACCTCGAAGCGCCCCTCGAGATCCCTCTCGTGCCGCCACGCGCTGTAATCAACCCCGACGCACTCGCTAAAGAACCTGTACTCCAGCTCCGGGTCGTTCTTCAGCAGAGAAGCGACCTCTCGAATCCGCTCTCGTTGGACGCACAGGTACAGCTCGCCCTTGTGGAGCTTCGCCTTGACCAGAGCGCCGGGCAGCGCCTCGCGGATCTTGCGCTCCTCCAGCGAATCGGTGTTCAGCGAGAGTTCGCTCACTTCAGGCCACCCCCTCCAGCGCTGGCTGCTCCTCTTCGCTGGGAGCGAGCGAGGTCGCCTCGTCCCAATCCATCGCGTTCACCCGGACGGCATACAGGTATCCGGCGATCCACGTGGCCATGTAGACCAGCACCTCGAAGAAGCTGAACACCTTGAAGGCGGTCTCGGCCTCGCGGAACACCGTCATCCAGCTCCACAAGAACACCACTTCGATGTCGAAGAGGATGAACAGCATCGCGACCAAGTAGAACTTGATCGGAAACCTCTCCCGGGCGTCGCCCACCGGCGCGACCCCGCACTCGTACGGCGAAGCCTTGTACCGAGTCGGACTCTTGGGGCCTAGAAGCCAGGAAAGCGTGACCATGGCCGAGGCGATGACGGCGGCCAGGATCGCCAGGATCAGAAGACCCGTGTAGTCGCCCATTGAGTGCAGTGTACCCCTCTGCCCTCCGCTCTACGGGTTTCGGGACGCTCCGATCGGCGGGCCCATAATGTTGCGAATGGAGTGGCGGGAGATCCTTGAGGCGATCGTGCGGGGGCGGGACCTTTCCTCCGAGCAGGCTTCTGAAGTGATGGCGGCACTGCTGGGTGGAGAGGTGCCTCCGTCGGTCGTGGGAGCCTTTCTCGCGGCGATGCGGACGAAGGGAGCGAGCGGGGCGGAGCTGGCGGGGTTCGCCCGGGCGATGAGGGGCCACGCGCTTCGGCTGGAGCACAGTCTCTTGCCCCTGGTGGACACGTGCGGAACCGGCGGCGGCCCGGCCACTTTCAACCTTTCCACGGCGGCGGCGTTCGTCGCCTGCGGCGCGGGAGCAAGGGTCGCCAAGCACGGCAACCGGGCGATGGCCAGCCGCTGCGGCAGTGCGGACGTTCTGGAGGCGGCCGGCGTCCGACTCCACCCAGACCCGGAGCGCCTGCTGCACATCCTGGAGACGGTGGGGATCGTGTTCCTCTTCGCGCAGGCGCACCACCCCGCGATGCGCCACATGGGGCCGATCCGGCGCGAGCTGGGGATCCGCACGCTGTTCAACCAGCTCGGACCGTTGGCGAATCCTGCCGGAGCCGACGTGCAGCTGATCGGGGTGTACGACGCCGCGCTGATGGCGCCCATGGCGGAGGCCCTCAGCCTGCTCGGGGTGCGGAAGGCGCTCGTGGTGCACGGCCAGGACGGCTTGGACGAGATCTCGCCGTGCGGACCCACGTCGTTCGAGCTGGTGGAGGGAGGTGCGCGGAGCCAGGGCGAGCTGCACCCTGCGGACTTCGGCTTGGATGCGCTGGAACCCGCGGTGTTGGAGCCGGGCGGAGACCTGCAGGAGAGCGCGGCGATCCTCCGGGAGGCGATTTCGGACGCGGAGTCTCCGCGGTGCCGGGCAGTGATTCCTGGGGCCGCGGCGGCGATCTGGCTTGCCGGGCTCGCAGGCGATTTCCGAGAGGCGGCGCGGATGGCTGTGGAATCGGTGCGGAGCGGGGCCGCGCTGGTCAAGCTGGAGAGGCTGGTGGAGGCCACCGCCGAATGACGTATCTCGGCAGGATCTTTGAGGCCAAGCGGGAGGAGGTTCGGGAACGGGCCAGCCGCACGCCGCTGCAAGAGGTGCGGGCCCGGGCGCGAGACGCCGACCCTTGCCGAGGCTTCCGGCAGGCTCTGGCTTGCGCCGATCGAACGCCCGCGCTGATCGCGGAGGTGAAGAAAGCGAGTCCGAGCCAAGGGATCATCCGTCCCGACTTCGACCCCGTGGCGATCGCCGAGGCGTATCGGAGGGCGGGCGCCCACTGTCTGAGCGTGCTGACGGACGAGCGATTTTTCCAGGGTTCGGCCGAAAACTTGATGCGATCTCGCTCGGCCAGCGGCCTGCCCGTCCTACGGAAGGACTTCCTGCTCGACCCGTACCAGGTGTGGGAGGCCCGCGCGATGGGAGCCGACGCCGTCCTGCTGATCGCAGCGATGCTCGAAGCGGCCCAGCTCCAAGAGCTGCGCGGGCTGGCCAGGGAGTTGGGCATGGATGTGCTGGTGGAGGTGCACGACGAGGAGGACTCCGCCCGCGCATCGTGCTGCCAACCCGATTTGGTGGGGATCAACAATCGAAACCTGCACACTTTCGAGACGGACCTCGCGACGACCGAGAGGCTGGCGCCCGCATGGGTCGATCGGGCGCTGGTCGTGAGTGAGAGCGCGATCGAGGCCAGATCGGACGTGGAGCGGGTCGCCGCTGCGGGAGCGAGGGCGGTGCTGATCGGCACGGCGTTCTGCCGGGCTCCGGACGTGGAAGCCAAGGTCCGCGAGGTGATGGGCTGGTGACCAGGGTCAAGATCTGCGGCCTAACGCGGGTCGAGGACGTGCGGCTGGCCGTGGAGCTGGGCGCAGACGCCGTCGGGTTCGTGCTCGAGCCGAGCAGCCCTCGGTGCGTTCCCGCGGACCGGTTGCCGGAGCTGCTGAAGGCGGTTCCCGTGTGGGTTGCCAGAGTGCTTGTGTACGGTCCGCGGCCCGACGCCCTTCCTCGCGTGCCGTTCGACTTCGTTCAGTGCCTGCCGCCGGCGCCGGCCTCGGGCCGCTGGATCGGTTGCCTCCGCGCAGGATCGGACTGGGACCCGTGCGAACCGCCTGAAGAGCTGCGGGAGGCAGAGGCCATCGTGCTCGACGCCTTCCACCCTGGGGCCTACGGCGGCACGGGGAAGGCCGTCGACTGGGGCTTGGCGGCTCGCTTTGTGGGCAGCTGCGCCAAGCCGGTGATCCTGGCCGGCGGTCTTCGTCCGGAGAACGTGGGGGAGGCGGTTCGAGCCGTCCGCCCTTTCGCGGTGGACGTCAGCAGCGGGGTCGAGGCCGAGCCGGGACGGAAGGACCCGGAGCGTCTGCGCGCCTTCTTCAGGGCGGTGCGGGAGGCCGACCTGGAACTGGAGGCGACGGGGGGCGCCGCACAAAAAAAAGCGCGGGAACGCTGAAAGGAGAGCAAAGCACGTTCCCGCCAATTCGTTCCCTTGTCCTCGTCCTTCCGTGGCGCCGAGGCGCTGCGAGAACTCCGGTTTCAAGGGACTCTGCAAGTATAGACGCTTGCCTGGACGGGATGTCGCACCGATTCTTGCTGTTTTGCAGGCAACGGCTCGGAAGAAAGCTGTCACATCGGCCGCCGACCCGTCGCGCCCGAAACGGGCAACGATGCCGGGTTCCGTGCCCAGCGGTCCGGGCGGCACGAGGCGTGCAGGTATACTCGCGAACCGACTGTCTCACGGAGGTGCGCCACCGTTGGCTGCAGCCATCGAAACCAAGAAACTGACCAAGACCTACAAGTCGCGCTCGTTGGGAGCCGTTAACGTCGTGGACGAACTCGACCTCCACGTGGAGGAGGGCGAGATCTTCGGATTCCTCGGTCCGAACGGGGCCGGCAAGACCACGACGATCAAGATGCTCCTCAGCATCATCTACCCGACGTCCGGAGAGGGATGGGTGCTCGGCCGCGAGATCGGCGACATGGAGGTCCACAAGGTCATCAGCTACCTCCCCGAGCGGCCCTACTACTACGAGTACATGACCGGCCTCGAGCTCCTCATGTTCTACTCGTCCCTGTTCGGGATGAAGGACGTGGCGCGCTGCAAGAAGCTCTTGGAAAGGGTGAACCTGGCCGGCGACGCCACGAAGACCATCTCCCAGTACTCGAAGGGCATGCAACAGCGCATCGGCTTGGCGCAGAGCCTCCTGAACGACCCCAAGCTGCTTTTCCTCGACGAGCCGACCGGGGGTTTGGACCCGATCGCGCACACTGAGATCCGCGACCTGATCCTGCAGTTCCGCGACGAAGGGCGGACCGTGTTCATCTCGAGCCATGAGCTGAGTGAGGTCGAGCGCATCTGCGACCGGGTGGCCATCATCAACAGGGGCAAGATCGTCCGCCAGGGCAAGCTGTCGGAACTTTTGCACGGCGGCCGCTTCGAGGTCATCGCCGAGAACCTCGACCGAGCGTTCGAGGACACGGTGAAGATCCCCGACGCGATCGTCTCCTACGCCAACGGCCGCTTGATCGTGGACATGCCGGAGGGGGAGGACCTCAACGCGCTGATCGACAGCATCCGGTCGGCCAAGGGCACGATCGTGAGCGTCATTCCTCGGCGCAAGCGCTTGGAGGACCTGTTCGTTCAGACCGTCCGCGACACCAACCAGGGAGCCGCCCGATGAGAGCCGTCCTTGCCATTGCCAGCACCACCGTCGGCGAGGCTATCCGCCGCAAGGTCCTTCTGATCATCCTTTTGATCGGTCTGTTGTTCCTGTCGATCGCTCCCGGCCTCGGCGGCCTGTCGCCGAGGCAGGAGACCACGGTTCTCACCAGCATGATGCTCGGCATCCTGCAGCTGACGAGCGCCGTGATCGCGATCGTTCTCACCGTGTACCTGATTCCCACGGAGATCGAGCGCCGCACCATCTACACGATCCTCAGCAAACCCGTGCAGCGGTGGCAGTTCCTGTTGGGCAAGTATCTGGGCGCCGTGCTCGCGCTGGGGCTGATGATGCTGCTGATGTCGGGCGTGCTGCTGCTCACCTACTATCTGTTGCAGCGCGACGTCTCCAGGCTCGGTGAGATCGCCAGGGCGCCGCTGTTCTACTTCGTGCAGATGAGCCTGCTGGCCGCGGTGGCGGTGTTCTTCTCCACGTTCGTGTCGCCGCTGGTGAACTTCTTCCTGTCCGGCGGCCTGTACTTCGTGGGCTCGATGCTGAACACGATCTACGACACGTTCGTGAACTCCCCGACGACCAATCCGGCCGTGAAGGCGGTGGCGAGCGTGATCAACGTGATCGTGCCGAACTTCGCGAGCTACAACATCCAGAACCCGATCATCAACCCCGGGCAGCCGATCCAGAACCCGACCGCCTACGCGCTGTTCACCACGGCCTACGGCGTGTTCTACATCCTGATCCTGCTGATCGGCGCGATGCTGATCTTCGACAAGCGAGAGGTCTGACGGTGAAGAAGCGATCGACGTTGCTCGCCGTGCTCGCCGCGCTGTTCTTGGCGCAGGCCGCCCTGCACGCGTTCGTCGTCTTCCCGCGGTGGAAGAGGGACTACGCACCGAAGCAGGCCGGCCAGTCGGCCGCCGGGCTCGATCCCGCCCAGTTCCTGTTCGCGCTCGTCGGCTTCAAGGAGTTCATCGCGGGCATCCTCTGGGTCCGCGCGGACTCCTTCTTCGAGCAGGGGAACTACGACGCCGTTCTGCCCATCATCCGGCTCGTCACGTGGCTGGACCCGCACCAGATCGACGTGTACGCCACCGGCATGTGGCACATCGGCTACAACTTCACCGACACCGAGCAGCGCTCCGACCGCCGGTACATCCCGGTGGCCCTGGCGTTCGGAGCCGAGGGCGCGCGCAACAACCCCAACACTTACGAGCTGTTCTTCGAAACCGGGTGGCTCTGGTACCACAAGATCGACGACAACTACGAGAACGCCGTGCGGTGGTGGGAGGAGGCGATGAAGCGCAAGGACATGCCGCCTGCGCGGAAGAACCTGCTCTCGCCGGCATACCAGCGCAACGGCCAGATCCGTGAGGCGCTCGACTTGTACTACAAGCTGTACGACGAGGCCGTGGAGCGCGCCAAGAAGGACAACGCCTTCGGCAACCTGCAGATCCGGGACACCATCGAGCGCAACATCGACACGATGCTGGTGCGCATGGTGCAGCGAGGCTGGGTGGCCCAGCAGAAGGGCTACTATGACCAGGGCGACTACGACACCAAGCCGCCGTTCGACGTCGGGTTCAGCGTCCGCGCTACGGTCGAGGAGCCCGCGGTCATCCGCTTCCAGGGGACGTGGAACGTCCTACCCGTCGGCACCCGCATCCGCGTCGTGCTGAAGGACAAGGACATGCCGTTCGACCAGCCGGGCGGCATGCAGTGGGACCAAGGCTCGGCGGTGAACCTGGACGTGCCGGTCGGCCTCACGTTCATGCAGGAGCAACTGTTCGTGCGGAACCGGCGCTTCGACAAGCGGGTCGACATGAGCAACGACCGCACGATGTACCCGTTCAAGTCGGATCGGTACGTGCTGGAGTTCTACTACAACCCGCGCAGCGCGCCGCCGCACATCCAGGACAAGTTCGGATACAACGGCGAGGGGATGACCGACAAGAACTTCCTGAACACCGAGGTTCGCAAGGGCCAGCGCGTGGTGTTCGCCCGCCTCGAGCTGACGAGGGACCAGATCCTGCGGCGCGGCCGGTGGATGGACGAGGTTCCTTTCGTGCAGACCCCGAACTACGTCGCTCCGAACGTGCGCCAGGAGAAGAGCGACGTGATCATCGTGCCGGGCATCCTGGCCGGCGAGAAGCAGCAGTAGGCTGCGCGACAAAACAGACAGGGCTTCGTGCCGACGAGACCGGCGGGGTGTACAATACACCTCGCCGGGAACTGCGCGGCTGAAGGACGGCGAACCCCGCCAGGGCCGGACGGCAGCAACGGTAAGCCGCACCTCGGTGCGACGCATCCTTCCCGGCACGGAGCCCTCGGTGTCTTACGTCTCCCTCTACCGCAAGTACCGGAGCCAGACGTTCGGCGATCTGGTCGGACAGGGCCACGTCGTGCGCACGCTGCAGTCCGCTATCGAGTCGGGCCGCATCGCCCAGTCCTACCTCTTCACCGGTCCGCGCGGCACGGGCAAGACCTCCACCGCGCGTCTGCTGGCCAAGGCCCTGTGCTGCGAGAAGGGGCCGACGGTGGAGCCCTGCAACGAGTGCTCCATCTGCCGGGCCATCACCGACGGCTCCTGCATGGACGTGCTGGAGATGGACGCCGCGAGCGAGGCGGGGGTGGAGGAGGTCCGCGAGGCGATCATCAGCGTCACGGAGTACCGCCCCCTTCAGGCGCGCTACAAGGTGTTCATCATCGACGAGGTTCACGACCTCTCGGCGAAGGCGTTCGACGCTCTGCTGAAGACGATCGAGGAACCTCCGCCGCACGTCGTCTTCGTTCTCGCCACCACCGAGTACTCCAAGGTGCCGCCGACCATCCGATCGCGCTGCCAGAAGTTCGAGTTCCACCGGGCGAGCTTGGCCGATCTTCGGCTGCGCATCGAGCACGTCGCACGAGGCGAGGGGGTGGAGATCGAGCCGGCGGCGGTGGAGGCCATCGCCCGCATGGCGGACGGCGGGTTCCGCGACGCCCTCACGCTGCTGGAGCACGCGATGATGACCGCCGAGGGGCCGATCACGCTGCAGCACGTGTACGACCAGCTCGGGTTGATCGCCGACGAGGTGAGCGACCGGATCCTGCTGGCAGTGCACGAGGGGGACGTGCGCGGCATTCTGGAGGCCGTCGAGGGCGTGGCGAGACTCGGCCGCGACCCGAAGTCGATCGTCGAGTCGCTGCTGCACCGCTTGGCCGACATGACGCGGGCTGCCTACGGGGTGTCCACCTCCGACGGCGAGGCGTCGCAGGACGCGGCGCTGCACGCCACGGTCAGCCAGCTGGGTCTGGACACGATCCTTCGACTGAGGGCGGAGCTGAGCGACGTTCTGAGGGCCTTGCGGGACGTGACCATGCCGAGGATCTGGCTCGAGTCGCAGCTCGTGAAGCTCTCGAGGCCGGTGACGACAGCCGCATCGGTCCAGGCCGCAGCGACCGCGTCGGAGGAGGCACCGGTTCGCAGGTCCGCGTCCCCGAGTCCGCCGCCCCGTCGGGAGCCTAGCCCCACGGCGCAGGCACCTGGCGAGAGGCAACCCGAATCCGAACCGAAGGCGGCTGAGGCACCCCGTGCAGCCGCTCCGCCCGCGCAGGCTTCGCCCAGGACAGAAGAGGCGGAGGATGGCGGCCCGCTCGCGCAGGCTCGCCGAGCCTGGGCCGAGGCGGTCCGCGTGCTGTCGGAGCAATCCCGTCTGATGCGCACGCACCTCGAGCTGACCCGGGTCGCCCGGGTGGAGGGGAACCGCGCCATCGTGGAGTTCGAGCGGCAGTTCGACCTGGGTTGGGTGAACGGCGGCCCCAAGCGGGTCGGCGCGATCCGCCAAGAGTTCACGCAGAGGGCTCCAGGCCTCGAGCTGGTGCTGGAGGTCGCCCCGCAGAGGGCCAGAGAGGCCGAGAGCGGGGACGCCAAAACGGTAGAATTGGAGCTGGAGGGTCCTAGCCTGTACGACAGGGTGAAAACCGTGCTCAGGGATCCCCAGGACGCGCAGGGGAATCGAGGCAACCCATGAAACTTCCCAAGAATTTCGGTGGTCAGGGATTCGGCGCCATGATGCAGCAGGCCAAGGCGGCCATGGCCCGCGCGCAGCAGCTGGAGGAGGAGCTGAAGGCGGAGCGCATCGCGGTGGACAAGGGTCCCGTGAAGGCGGTGTTCGACGGAACCGGCCAGATCCTCAAGCTGAGCATCGACAAGTCGGTCGTGGACCCGGAGGACGTCGAGGCGCTGGAGGATCTAATCGTGAGCTGCCTCCGGGACGGCTTCGAGCAGGCCACCAGCCTTCGGGACAGCAAGGTCCAGCAGATCGTTCCGAAGATTCCGGGCCTCTGAATGCTGTTCGCACGCCCGCTCGCCGATTTGGTGGCCGAACTCGAACGGTTGCCCGGCATCGGCCCCAAGTCGGCCCAGAGGCTCGCCTTCCACCTGCTCCGGTTGCCCGACGAGGCGGTGTTCCGTCTCGCCGACGTACTCCGCTCCGCCAAGCTGACCCTCCGGTTCTGCAGCCGATGCCAGAACTTCAGCGAGGAGGAGCTGTGCGAGATCTGCAGGGATCCCCACCGCGACGCGACGACCATCTGCGTGGTGGCGGAGCCCCGGGATGTGGGGGCCATGGAGCGCATCCACGAATATCGGGGGCTGTACCACGTGCTGCACGGTCTGTTGGACCCGATGGCCGGCGTCGGACCCGATCGGCTGAGGATCCAGGAGCTTGTGGCCCGGGTGCCCACGGGGGTCGCGGAGGTGATCGTCGCCACGAACCCCACGGCCGAGGGGGACGCCACCGCCCTCTACCTGGCCCGTCTGCTGAAGCCGCTCGGGGTCAAGGTCACCCGGCTGGCCCACGGCATGCCGTACGGGGGCGAGTTGGACTACGCCGACACCGCGACCCTGCACAGCGCCCTGCGCTTCCGCCGTGAGCTCTAGGCCCTTGCAGATCGGGGTGCTGCTGGCCAGCCAGCTGGCGATCGGCTCGGCGGCGCTGATGGCTCGAGCGGGCTTGGACGCGGGCGCCGGCCCTCTGGAACTGGCCTTCTGGCGGCTGGTCGTCGCTTGGGCCACGGTGTCGATCCTGGTGCGTCTGCTGCCCACGCCGTCCGAGCCGGTTGCTGGAAGGGACCTGTGGGTCGCCGTCGGCGGCGGAATCTTCCTCGGTTGGCACTTCGCCCTGTGGTTCTTCTCTTTGGGGCGCATTTCCGTCGCGCTGTCCACGCTGCTGGTGTGCACCAGCCCGATCTGGGCCGGGCTGCTGGAGGCGGCTGTTCTGCGGCGTCCGCCGCGGCGTGAATTCTGGCTGGGTGTGGCCGTCGCCTTGGTTGGAGTCGCGATGGTGGTGGGTGCGGAGCGGGTCGGAAGCGGGAGTGACCTGCTGCTGGGCGGCTTGGCCGCCGCGGCTGGTGCGGCCTGCCTGGTGCCGTATCTCTTGGCCGGCAAGGTGCTCCAACGCCGCTTTGGGCTGTGGAGGAGCGTCGGCTGGACCTACGGGATGGCGGGTGCGTCGCTGCTGCCGCTCGTGGCGATGCAGGGCGGTTGGGGCCGACTGGAGCCGCCGTCGTCGGCAGCGGTCTGGGTGTCCGTGGCGGGCATGGCTCTCATTCCTCAGCTGATGGGCCACACGGCTCTGAACTGGTCGATGCGCTGGTTCGCCGCCAGCACCGTGGGCTTGGCCACGCTCTTGGAGCCGGTGTTCGCCGCCCTCCTCGCTTGGCCGCTGTTCGGCGAGCCGCTCCGTCCGTTGCAGGGCGTGGGCGCAGCGGTGTTGCTGATCGGCGTCGGAATCGGCATCGGTGCCGAGCAGAGCGGCGACTAGGTGCCCGGTTCTTGCTGTGTTTGGCGCAAGCCGGGACGTTCGGCCCAGACCTGCGTGCCATCATAGTTGCAGGGTTTCCCGATGGGATAGACCCCGGGGCAGATTGCCATGTTGATCGCTCTGATCGTGTTCGTGACCGTCGGGGTTGTGTTCATGGGGGCCACGTTCCTGCTGTCCCGTCTGCTGAGGCCCCATCGCCCGAATCCGGTCAAGCTCCAATCGTACGAGTGCGGCCCCGAGCCGTTCAGCGACGCGTGGAGGCAGATGAACCTGCACTACTACGTGTTCGCCATCCTGTTCGTGCTGTTCGACGTGGAGGCCGCGTTCCTGTTTCCCGTCGCGCTCGCCCTCGGCCAGCTCGGGTGGTACGCGTTCTTCGAGGTGCTCGTGTTCGTCGGCCTGCTGCTGATCGGGTGGTACTACGCCAAGAAGGTGGGAGGCATGGAATGGGAGAGGTGACTCCGGACCTGCAGAGCCGCGTGGTGAAGTTTCCGGGCGGTGGGGTGCTGATCGCCGGCATCGACGAGATTTACAACTGGGCCCGCAGCAACTCGATGTGGTCGCTGACGTTCGGCCTTTCGTGCTGCGCCATCGAGATGATGGCCACGGCGGCTTCCCATTACGACCTGGACCGGTTCGGCATTCTGTTCCGCGCCACCCCGAGGCAGGCCGACGTGATGATCGTCGCCGGTTGGGTGAGCGTCAAGATGGCGCCATTCATCCGCAGGCTGTACGACCAGATGCCGGACCCGAAGCACGTGCTGGCGATGGGCGGTTGCGCCTGCGCGGGAGGTCCGTATCGCGACTCCGAGACGATCGTGAAGGGAGTCGGCGAGATCGTGCCCGTGGACGTGTTCGTGTATGGATGCCCTCCCCGCCCGGAGAACCTCATCCACGGGCTGATCAAGCTGCAGGAACGGATTCGCGAAGAGAGCATCCTGGGCGTGAAGAGCCGGGAACCGATCACGGTGGGGGGCTGATGGATAACGATCTCTCGGTTTCCATCCAACAGGCTTTGGCAGGTCTTCCAGAGGGCTCGGTCGAATCGGTGGAGGCCACCGGCGCCGTGGCGATCGTTCGGGTGGCCTTGCCGAGCCTCCGGGAAGCGCTGGCCGCTCTGAAGAACTCTCCCCACACGGCGTGCGACTTTCCGGCGAACCTCACCGCCTACGACACTGGAGAGGAGATGTTCCTGGTCTACCGGCTGGTTTCGATCGAGCGGCGGTGGCAGGCGCTGGTGCTGTGCCGCGTCGACCGATCCGAACCCGTCGCTCCCTCCGTCTCCGACCTGTGGCCGGGGTTCAACTGGTTCGAGAGGGAGGTCTTCGACATGTACGGGGTTCGGTTCGACGGCCACCCCGATCTGAGGCGCATCCTGCTGCCGGACGACTGGGAGGGCCATCCCCTCCGCAAGGATTACGTGTCCACGCCGAGCGGCTCGCCGCTCCGCGGGCCCCAGCCTGTCGACAAGGGGGTGCAGCCGTGAGCATCGACCCGAGGGACGCGCGCGGCCTGACCGACGCGCCGAAGACCAACATGCATCGGGAGACGTCCGCGATCGACGTGCAGAACCTGCACCAGGAGATCCTCGACCTCGGCACCCAGGGCATGGTCATGAACATGGGGCCGCAGCACCCCAGCACGCACGGCGTGCTGCGGCTGATCCTGACCCTGGATGGCGAGGAGGTGATGGCCTGCGAGCCGGTGATCGGCTATCTGCACCGGGGATTGGAGAAGATGGCGGAGCGCCGGCCGTACCGGCACTTCCTGCCGTTCACGGACCGGCTGGACTACGTCTGCTCGCTCGCCAACAACCTGGCCTGCGCCCAAGCGATCGAGCGCCTAGCAGGGGTGGAGGTCCCTGAGCGGGCCCAGTGGCTGCGCGTGGCGCTGATGGAGCTGAACCGCATCGCCAGCCACCTGCTGTTCCTTGGAACGTTCGGCACGGACCTGGGCGCCACGACGATGCTGCTGTACGCGTTCCGCGAGCGCGAGGAGGCCCTGTCGCTGCTCGAGGAGATCACTGGGGCGAGGCTCACCTACAACTGGATCCGAGTGGGAGGCCTGCCAGACGACATGCCGGAGAACTGGGACAAGGGCGTGCTCGCGTTCTGCGACCTGCTCGAGTCTCGGCTTCCGGAGTACGATCGCCTGCTCACGAACAACCCGATCTTCCGCAGGCGCACCGAGGGGGTCGGCGTGATCCCGGTGGAGGACGCCAAAGCGTATGGTCTGACCGGGCCGACCCTGAGGGCCTCCGGCGTGGCGTACGACATTCGGCGTTGGGCGCCCTACGAGAAGTACTCCGAGATCGACTTCGATGTCGTGGTGCTGGAGGAGGGAGACACCTTCGCCCGCTACCTGGCGCGGCGGCTGGAGCTGCAGCAGAGCGTGCGAATCCTCCGCCAAGTGTTCGACAAGCTTCCGGAGGGGCCGATTGCGGCGAAGGTGGGGAAGGTGCTCAAGCCGCCGCCCGGCATCGCCTTCTCGCAGGTCGAGTCGCCCCGCGGCGAGCTCTCGTTCACCATGGTCTCCGACGGCTCGCCGAACCCCGTGCGGGTGCACATCCGAGCGCCCTCGTTCGCGAACCTCACAGTGCTGGCCGATCTGGTCGTGGGCAACAAGGTGGCAGACGTGGTGGCGATCTTGGGAAGCATCGACATCGTTCTGGGCGAGGTGGACCGGTGATCGAACAGGCGCTGGCGAACCCATGGATCCGTCAGCTCGTGAACGCCGCGATGCTGCTGGCGGTGATCAACCTCGGAGTACTCGTGCTGATCTACTTGGAGCGGAAGGTGGCCGGGTACATCCAGTCCAGGCTGGGCCCGGTGCACGTCGGCCCCAGAGGATGGTTGCAGTCGGTGGCCGATGCGCTGAAGCTGGTGCTGAAGGAGGACATCATTCCCGCCCCGGCCGACCGGTTCATGTTCGTGCTGGCGCCGTTCTTCGTGTTCGTGCCGGTGCTGGCGGTGTTCATCGTCCTCCCGTTCAACTCCGGGTGGATCGCCTACGACTTCAGCCTCGGAGCGCTGTACGTGATCGCAGCGGGAACCGTGGCGATCATGGGGATCGTGATGGCCGGGTGGGGCACCAACAACAAGTACTCGCTGCTCGGCGGTCTCCGGTCGGCGGCCCAGCTGATCAGCTACGAGGTGCCGGTGGTGCTGGCGATCCTCGCGGTGGTGTTCTTCGCCCAGTCGATGAGCACCGTGGACATCGTGGAGGCTCAGAGCGGGTTCCGCTGGTTCATCTTCCAGCCCCCGTTGCTGGTCGCCGCCTTCGTGTACATGATCGGCCAGCTGGCCGAGACGAACCGCACGCCGTTCGACCTTCCGGAGGCGGAGTCGGAGCTGGTGAGCGGCTTCCACACCGAATATTCCGGCATCCGGTTCGCGATGTTCTTCCTCGCGGAGTTCGCGAACACGTTCTTCGCATCGGCGCTGGCGGTGGTGCTGTTCTTCGGCGGATGGGACGGACTTCCGGGCCTGACGGGCGCGCTGTGGCTGGTGCTCAAGAGCTACGTGCTGGTGTTCGTGCTCATGTGGATCCGGTGGACGGTGCCGCGCGTGCGCGTGGACCAGCTGCTGGGCTTCGCGTGGAAGGTGCTGGTGCCGATCGGTTTGATCGTGGTGCTGTGGGCCGCCGCGACGGTCGTCTACGCTGGAGGTTCGCCCCGATGAATCCTCTGCAGTCGCTCTTCGGAGGCCTCTGGAAGATCTTCCAAGGGATGGGCCTCACCCTCCGGTGGTTCTTCCGCCCGAAGGTTACGGTCCGCTATCCGTACCAGCGCAGGCCGGTCAGCCGCCGCTACCGCGGGATGTTCTATCTGAAGTGGAACGAGGAGAAGCAGCGGCTGAACTGCGTGGGTTGCACGCTGTGCGCCCAGGCGTGCCCGACCGACGTGATCTCGATGAACAAGGTCGGCAAGGGCACCACCGCCGGCGTCGACGAGTTCGTGATGGACCTCGGGCGCTGCATGTTCTGCAACCTGTGTGTGGAGGCTTGCCCGTTCGACGCGATCTACATGGGCGATCAGTACGAGTTCGCCGTCACGCAGAAGGAGGGAAGCGTGCTGCGCATCGTCGATCTGGCGCAAGGCGGCCCCGAGAACGCCCGCAAGAACGTCGAGACGCTGATGCGCCTGCAGGAGGAGGCCGAGAAGGCAAAGTCCGCGGAGAAGGCGAAGCCCGCTGAGGCACCACCGAGCAAGCAGCCTCGGCCCGCGGAGGAGGGAGCATGAGCCAAGAGGTCGTGCTGTTCGCCCTGCTGAGCCTGATCACCCTGGTGTCGGGTTACTGGGTGGTTCGTTGCCGCAACTTGGTGCACGCCGCCTTCTGGCTGATGCCGACGTTCTTCGGCGTGGCGCTCCTGTTCCTGTTGCTGGGCAACGAGCTGCTGTTCACCGTGCAGCTGTTGATCTACTCGGGGGCCATTCCGATCACCGTGCTGTTCGTGCTGATGCTCACGCGCGAGGTGATGCGCCCCGATCGCACAGAGTTCAACCGCCTCGGGGCGTTCGGCGCGGCGGCCGCGGTGCTGTTCCTGGGACTCTGCCTGGCGGGAGCGAGAACCGCCGGGAACCCCGCGCCGCCGCCTTCGGTGCCCGCGGACCTGACCCGACGGGTCGGCGAGGGGTTTCTGACGGAGTACCTGTTGCCCTTCGAGGTGGCCTCGCTCATGCTGCTGGGGGCGCTGGTGGGAGCGGTGTATCTGGCTCGGTCGGACAAGAAGGCGCGGTCCGAGGTCGTCGGACTGCAACGGAAGAAGCTGATGGGACAGGCGAGGGAGGAGGAGAAGCATGCAGACGCTGCCCCTGCAGGCGTGGCTGACGGTCGCGGCGATTCTGTTTAGCCTCGGCCTTTACGGAGCGCTGGCGCGACGCAACGCCATCGCCGTTCTGATGGGCCTGGAGCTGATGTTCGCCGCCGCGAACCTGAACCTGCTCGCTTTCTGGCGGTACAAGTGGGTGCAGAGCCTGGAGGCGCCGGTGTTCGTCACCGTGATCATCCTGGTCGCGGCCTGCGAGACGGCGCTGGCTTTGGCGATCGTGCTGGGAGTCTTCCGAAGGTTCCGCAACGTGGACATTGAAGAAGTCGGAGGGATGCGCGGCTGATGGTCGCTTGGATTCCGCTCCTGCCCGCGTGCGCCGCGGCGGTCACGGCGCTGCTCTTCGTGCTGAGGAGGGACAACAGCCGCGCGTCGGCGTTCCCCGTGATCCTCGCTACGGCCGCCAGCCTGGCCCTGTCGCTGCTCGCCTTCTCGAACGTCAGGGCTTTCGGCGCGCAGACCGGTCAGATCGAGTGGCTCGCGATCGGCGGCTTTCGGGTGCCCGTCGGGTTCCTTCTGGACGGTCTGAGCGCGGCGATGCTCCTCGTCGTCGCAACCGTGGCGCTGCTCGTGCAGATCTTCTCGGTCGGCTACATGGAGGGCGACGACGGGTTCGCCCGCTTCTTCACGTACCTGGGACTGTTCGCCTCGGCGATGCTCGGGCTGGTGCTGGCGGACAACCTGCTGTTGGTTTACATCTGCTGGGAGCTGGTGGGCATCTGCTCGTACCTGCTGATCGGGTTCTGGTACCGCAATCGGGCTCCGGCGAACGCGGCCAAGAAGGCGTTCATCGTCACGAGGTTCGGAGACCTTGGACTGCTGCTGGCGATCGTGCTTCTCTGGCACTCGGCGCACACGTTCGAGATCGCGGCTCTGGAGAAGATCGTCCAGTCCGGGAACCTGAAGCCGATCCTGCTTTCGGCCGCGGCGTTCACCAATCTGGTTCCGCTGCTGGTGTTTCTCGGCGCGGTGGGGAAGAGCGCGCAGTTCCCATTGCACGTATGGCTACCGGACGCCATGGAGGGCCCGACACCCGTGTCGGCGCTGATCCACGCCGCCACCATGGTTGCCGCCGGAGTTTTCCTAGTGGCCAGGCTGTTCTTCCTGTTCCGCGCCGCGCCGACGGCGCTCGACACCGTCGCTTGGATCGGAGGCTTCACGGCCCTGATGGCGGCCACGATCGCGCTGGTGCAGACGGACATCAAGAAGGTGCTGGCGTACTCCACCATCAGCCAGCTCGGCTACATGATGCTGGGGCTCGCGCTGGGAGGCATCACGGTGGGGATGTTCCACCTGACGACCCACGCGTTCTTCAAGGCGCTGCTGTTTCTGGCCGCGGGCAGCGTGATCCACGCGTGCCACCACGAGCAGAACCTGCTGAACATGGGCGGTCTGCATCGGCGGATGCCGGTGACCTCTTGGACGACGATCGTCGGGGCTCTCGCGCTGGCTGGCGTGTTTCCCTTGGCCGGCTTCTGGTCGAAGGAAGAGATTCTGGCGAGCGCCCTGCAGAGGCCGGTCCTGTTCGGCGTTGCCCTGACGGTCGCGGCGATGACCGCCTTCTACATGACCCGCCTCTGGTTCTTGGCGTTCGCCGGGGAGGCGCGCACCGAGGCCTCTGCCCACGCGAGGGAGTCGTCGGCGTGGATGGTGGTTCCCCTTGCCCTGCTGGCGGTGGCCGCAGCGGCGGGAGGCGCGCTGAACTTGCCTGGGAGCCACTTCCTGCTGGGGCTGCTCGAGCCGGGTCGGCAGGCCCACGGCATGTCCATCCCCGTCGCCGTTGCGGGCACCGTGGCCGCACTGGCGGGCATCGCGCTGGGAGCGTCCCTGTACCGGCGCGATCCAGCGGCCGACGCCGTGACCCGCATGCCACGCGCTCTGTACAGCTTTCTGGAAAACAAGTGGTACATCGACGACTTCTACGAGAGGGGCGTGGCGAGAGCCGCGGTTGCATGGGGCGCGATGGTCGCGTGGTTCGACCGGAACGTCGTGGACAACCTGGTGAACCTGGCCGCTTGGATCTGTGCGTTGTTCGGAAGGCTGCTCGGTAGCTTCACCAACGGTCAGCCCCAGTTCTACGCGGCGGTTCTGGCGCTGATGGCGGTGGTCGCCGCTGCGCTGGTGGGCCTCGCCGCCACGGGCGCCCTGGGAGGGATCATGCCGTGAGCTGGGTTCTGGATCACCTGCTGTCGATCATCGTGCTCGCGCCGTTCGTCGGGTGCCTCGTTCTGCTGGCGCTGCCCCCAGAGTGGAAGACCGCCGCTCGCATCGTGGCGCTGCTTTCGGGGACGGTCAGCCTGGCGCTCTCGTGTGTAGCGTGGGCTTTGTACGACGGTTCGGCGGGAGGCTTCCAGTTCCGGGAGATCTACCCATGGATCCCCGGGCTGGACATCAAGTACAGCCTGGGTGCCGACGGCATCAGCATCTCAATGCTCCTGCTCACCGGCGTGATCATCGTCACCGGCGTTTTCGCCTCGTGGACTCTGGAGGAACGATGCAAGGAGTTCCTCACGCTCCTGATGTTCCTGGTGACGGGAGTGTTCGGGGTGTTCGTCGCCCTGGATCTGTTCTTCCTGTTCCTCTTCTACGAGATCGCCGTGTTGCCGATGTACCTGCTCATCGGCATCTGGGGCACCGGGCGGAAGGAGTATTCCGCGATGAAGCTGACGCTGTACCTGATGCTGGGCAGCGCCTTCATCCTGACGGGAATCCTCGCGCTGTACTATCTGGACCCGCGACGAACGTTCGACATGGTGGAGCTGGCCGGCGGCTCCCAGCTCTCCATCGGCCTGCAGCGAGCGTTGTTCTTGGCGTTCTATGTAGGTTTCGGCGTGCTGGCCGGCATCTTTCCGTTCCACACGTGGTCGCCAGACGGCCACGCGTCGGCTCCGACGGCCGTCTCGATGCTGCACGCGGGAGTGCTGATGAAGCTGGGTGCGTACGGCGTGATTCGGACCTGCGTGGCCATGTTTCCGGAGGTAGCCCCGAGCCTGATGCCCTTGGTGGCCACCATCGCCGCGATCAACATCGTGTATGGTGCGTTCTCCGCCATGGGGCAGACCGACCTCAAGTATGTGATCGCCTACTCCAGCGTGAGCCACATGGGCGTGGTGATGCTCGGCATCGCGAGCCTCACTCCCGTGGGAATGGCCGGCGCCGTGATGCAGATGGTGTCGCACGGCATCATGACCGGCCTGTTCTTCGCGCTGGTCGGGCTGGTGTACCAGAAGGCAAACACCAGGGACATCCTCGCGATGGGAGGCTTCGCCAAGCGAATGCCGGGGATCGCCGTCGCCTTCGCTGTGGGAGGTCTCGCCTCGTTCGGGCTGCCGGGAACCAGCGGGTTCGTGGCCGAGACGCTGGTGTTCCTAGGGACGTTCGGCAGCTACCCGCTGATCGTCACGATCGCCGTGACCGGCGTCGTCATCACGGCCGTTTACGTGCTCCGCTTGGTTCAAAAGGTGTTCCTCGGGCCGATGTCCGACAAATGGCACGACCTGACGGACGCCTCGAAGACCGAGTGGGTGGCGCTCGTGTCGCTGGCGTCGTTGCTGGTGGTGGTGGGTCTTTGGCCCAGACCGCTCATCGACCTGATCAACCACGGCCTGAGAACCCTGGGGATGGAGCTGTGAGCATGCCGCAAATCGACTGGACGCTGCTGGTCCCCCACTTGGTGCTCACGGGGGTGGCCTTGGTGGTGCTGCTGATGGCTGGAGCCCAAGGGGAGCGCCCCGGACCGAGCCCGCTGGCGGGCTGGGTCGCCTTCCTAGGCTCCTGCGCGACGGTCGCCTGTTGCCTGACGGTGCCGCGCCAGGGCAGTCTCTGGAACGGCATGTACGTGTGGGACGCGGCATCGGCGTTCTTCTGCGCGCTCTTCGCGGCGGCGTGCGCGCTGGTTTGCCTGGCTTCGATCAGTGGCCCATATCGGGGCGAGTACTACGCCCTGATGCTGATCTCCACGGTGGGCCTGATGTTTCTGGTCGCCTCCGGCAGCCTCCTGATGCTGTACCTCAGCCTCGAGGTCTCGACGCTCACGCTGTTCGTTTTGGCCGGCTACGACCGCAACCGCAACCGATCGGCGGAGGCCGCGCTCAAGTACCTGGTGGTGGCGGGCACCTCCAGCGCCGTGTTCCTCTTTGGCGTGAGTTGGGTTTTCGGGGCGGCCGGGTCGACCCGCTTTGAGGATCTGAAGGCCGTGTTCGACGGACTGGTTCCCGGCTACGCGTGGATCGGGATGGCGCTGATCCTGGTCGGGCTGGCGTTCAAGATCGCGGCGGCGCCGTTCCACCTTTGGGCACCCGACGTGTACGAGGGGGCCCCGTCGCCAGTTTCGGCGTACCTCTCCACGGCATCGAAGGCGGCGGGTTTCCTCGCCATCGGCAGGCTCCTGCTTTTGGTCCTGCCGCAGCGCGCCGAGGTGTGGGTGGTGTTCGTCGCGGGCCTCGCCGTGCTGTCGATGGCGTTCGGCAACTTCGTGGCGATCGTGCAGACCAACATTAAGCGGTTGCTGGCCTATTCCGGGATCGCCCAAGCCGGGTTCCTTCTGATCGCCGTAGCGGCGGCGGACGGTCAGGGGCTTTCTGCGGTCGGCCTGTACCTGTTGCTGTACGTGTTCGCGAACGTCGGGGCGTTCCTGTGTGTGTACGCCGTGGGCGAGGCCACGGACTCGCACGCGCTGGAGAACTACGACGGTCTGTCCCGACGGGCCCCCTTGCTGTCGTTCGCGATGCTTCTGTTTCTGCTTTCCTTGGCCGGCATCCCGCCGCTCGCGGGGTTCGTTGGGAAGTTTCTGCTGTTCGCGGCCGGCATGGGAGCGGGCCTCTGGTGGCTAGTGCTGATGGGTGCGGTCATGAGCACCGTGTCCCTGTATTACTACCTGCTGGTGGCCAAGCGGATGTACATCCATGCTCCGAGCGAGGGAGCCGGTCGGCTGAGGGTTCCGGCGCCGGTGTCAATCGCCATCGGCGTGTGCGCCGCGATGACCGCGATCATCGGTCTGTACCCTGGGCCGTGGATCGCATGGTCGGAGGCGGTGGGGGCGTTTCTGGCCGGTCTGTGATCGCCGGCCGTCAGCGGTTCGCCGGCAGAACCCGCACGAGCTTGGGCACGGTGACCTCGCGGAAGTCGCGGATCGCCCAGTCCACCTCGGGCCAACTCTGCAGCTCTTCGAGGGGATGGACCGTGGCGAGCGCCACCGACCCCATGCCGGCCCTGCGCGCGGCTTGAACGCCCGGTCTGCCGTCCTCGAACACCACGCACTCCGACGGATCGGCCTGCAGCTTGCTTGCGGCCAGCAGGAAGATGTCCGGCTCGGGCTTGCCCCTCTGGACCTCGGAGGCCCCGGCAACCGCGTCGAACTCGCTCTCCAAGTTCAGATGCTGCAGCGTAAACCGGATGTTGCGGTCGCCCGCCGCCGTGGCAAGACCGACCTTGCAGCCGTGAGCCTTCGCGTCCCGTAACAGACGCCTCAAGCCGGGAACCGGTTTGATATGGTCTTTGTACAAAAACCTGTACAGAAACTCCTTCTGGCGGGCCAAGCAGCGAATCTCGTCCTCGGGCAGGTCCGGCGAGATGAAGTGCCGCACGACCTCGGCGGACGTGAAGCCGGCGGTCTTGTAGAACTCCTCCTCGGTGGTGGGGCAGCCCTGATCCTCGAAGAGGGCCAGCCATGCGATCGCGTGCCACCGCATGTTGTCGACGATCGTGCCGTCCATGTCGAAGATGAGGGCTTTGGGTAAGCGCATGCCTCCGGGGATGCTACCCGCTAGGCCTCGCCCAGCACCGAAGGCCGCCGTCTCACCGTGGCCTCTGCCACCACAAGGCTTCCCAGGAGGCTTTCGGCGGCGGACAGCGCCGCGGCGTCCGTGGCGGCGTGAACCCGGAAGACCGGCTGGCGAGGCTCCACCCGGTCACCGACCTGCACCAGGACCTCGACTCCCACGCGAGGGTCGATTCGATCCGATTTGTGCAATCTTCCTGCTCCTAACCTCATCGCAACGGTGCCCACGATTCGGGCGTCCACACGGTGGACCCAGCCTGACGAGGGAGCCACGACGGTGTGCACCACCGATGCGGTTGGCAGTCCGCGGCCTTCGTCCAGGAGACGCAGGTCGGCTCCCTGCGCCTGCAGCCAAATCATCGCCTTTTCCCAAGCCGCGCCGCTGCGGAGGGACCTCTCCGCCAAGGACGGCTCCAGCCCGCAGAGGCGCAACGCTCGGTGGGCCAGGTCGAGGCAGAAGCGGGAGAAGCGGGTGTCGGCCTCGCCACGGAGCACCTCCAAGGCCTCGCGCACCTCGAGCGCGTTGCCGACGGTCCGGCCGAGGGGCTGGTCCATGTCGGTGATCACGGCACGAACCGTCAGGCCGATCTGGGCGCCGACCTCCAGCAGCGACCTCGCTAGCTCTCGCGCCTCCGCCAGGTCGCGGCGGAACGCTCCTGACCCGCACTTCACGTCGAGCAGCACGCGGGGGGATCCGCCAGCGAGCTTCTTGCTCAGGATGCTCGACACGATCAGAGGAACGGACCCGACCGTAGCCGTCACGTCGCGAAGCACGTAGAGCACGCCGTCGGCGGGAGCCAAGTCGGGCGACTGTCCGCACAGGGCCACGCCGATTCGACGAGCCTGGTCCTTCGCCTGCTCGGGAGTCAGGTCCGTCCGCACTCCGGGCACCGACTCGATCTTGTCCAGGGTGCCGCCGGTGATTCCCAAGCCGCGGCCGCTGAGCTTGACCATCGTCACGCCGCAGGACGCCAGCAAGGGGAGGAGCACCAGGGAAGTCTTGTCGCCGACCCCGCCCGTGCTGTGCTTGTCGAGCAAAGGCTCCGGCAGATCGGAGAGGTCGATCCGGCGACCGGTGTCGGCTAGGGCCAAGGTCAGCGCCGCGGTCTCTGGCGGCGATAGCGGGTTGAGGTAGGCGGCCATCAGCCAGGCTGCGAGCTGGTAATCGGGGATCTCGCCGCTCGCCGCTCCACGCGCCAGGAACCGAAGCTCCTCGGGATCGTGGGTCCCGCCATCCCGCCTTTTCGCCAAGATGTCCAATATGTTCATGATTCAAAACGGAAAGGTGGACGAAACACTCCCTGTTCGGTCACGATCGCCGACACGAGCGGACCGGGGGTGACGTCGAACGCCGGGTTCCATACCGGGCATCCGACCGGTGCGACGCGGATCCCATCGACCTCCGTCAGCTCTTCGGCGGAGCGCTCCTCGATGGGGATCGCGGCTCCGCTGGGAGTCGCCGGATCGATGGTCGAAGACGGGGCCGCCACGACGAAGGGGATTCCGTGGTGCTGCGAGGCCACGGCGAGGGCGTAGGTGCCGATCTTGTTCGCGGTGTCGCCGTTGGCGGCGATCCGGTCGGCGCCGACAACCACCAGGTCCACCCCGCCGCGCGCCATGAGCCAGGCCGCGGCCCCGTCCGCGATGCTCGAGAACGGGATTCCGTCCTGCAGCAGCTCCCAAGCGGTGAGCCGGAGGCCCTGTTGCCGCGGCCTCGTCTCGCAGGAGTACACGTGCCGCACCTTGCCCTGGGAGTGAGCGGTGCGGATGATGCCCAACGCCGTGCCGTGGCCGCTCGTCGCCAGCGACCCCGTGTTGCAGATCGTGAGGATCCGCGCATCCTGCGGCACCAGCGCTGCCCCGTGCTCCGCCAGGCGCAGGTTCATTTGCAGGTCCTCTTCCTCGATCGCTTGGGCCTCGGCGAGCACCCGCTCGAAGGTCCATTCCTCGAGCCGTCCGATCCGTTCGATCGCCCAGAAGAGGTTCACCGCGGTGGGCCGGGCAGCGGCCAGCGCCTCCGAAGCCGCTTCCCGGGGAACCCCCTGTCGGGCGGCCAACGCCAGGCCGTAGGCGGCGACGATGCCGATCGCCGGCGCTCCTCGCACCGCCATGTCGCGAATCGCTTCGGCGGCCTGCTCGTAGGAACGGATGTCCAGCCACAGTTCACGGTGGGGAAGGGCGCGCTGGTCCAGAAGCCGCAGGCGGCCGTCCTCCCAGCTGAAGGCACGCACGGGCATGGACCGAGGGTACCAGAGCATGAAGGTCGCGCTGTTCGAACCGAACCTGTTTTGGGACGCCAAGGCGAGGGCGGCTTTGGCCGCGGACGGATGGACGGTCGTCCCGGCCGAGGCCGAAGACTGGACCGACGTTCGGGCGGTGGTGGTGGGGCTGTACGCGCCGCCCGAGGACCTTCAAGCGGTCCTTGAGCGTGCAAGGCGCAACGGTCTGCCCGTGCTGGGCCATGCCGGACACAAGGAAAAGGAGCTTCTAGCTCTCGGTGGCGAGCTGGGATGCGAGAGGGTGATCTCCAACGGCGAGTTCGCACACCGACTGAAGACCCACCTCACGGCGCTGATCGGAAGTTCGCCCGGGGATGGCCACAAATCCGACGGATAATGGAGTCGTGGAGGCTGACTGAAGCCTCCCGAGGACAATCGAGCCATCGATTTTGGGGGATGCCTTCCGTAGGCGTCCCCCTTTCTTGCGTCAGCGCCGCGAGCCGAAGCGGTTCAGGGTCTTGTACACGTACGCCAGCACCTCGGCAACGGCCTGGAACAGCTCGCGCGGGATGAAATCCCCAACCTCGCAGGCGGCGTACAGCTGGCGCGCGAGCGGCGGGTTGGGGACGATCGGCACGTTCAGCTCCTTGGCAAGCTCCCGGATTCGCAGAGCCAACAGGTCCTTGCCCTTGGCCACCACCATCGGCGCGTGCATCTTGTCCTTGTCGTACTTTAGGGCTACGGCGTAGTGCGTCGGGTTGGTGACCACCACGTCCGAGGTCTTGACGGCGTCCTTCGTGCGCATCTTCGAGAGCTTGCGGCGGCGCTGGTTCATTGCGGACTTCAGCTCGGGCGCCTGCTCGGACTCGCGGAACTCCTGCTTGAGCTCCTCCTTGCTCATCCGGAGCATCCGGTCGATCTTCTTGCGCTGGTACAGGTAGTCGATCGCGGCGACGACCAGCCACGCCACGGCCACCTTGAGGACGATGGAGTGGGCCAGTTCCCCCACCGCGACCACCGCCGCGTGCGCCGACGTCAGCGAGAGGCCGAGGATCTGATCCCAGTTCGCGCGGATCGCCGTCCAAGCGACGTAAGCGAACACCGCCGTCTTGACCGTCGCCTTGCCGGCCTCGAACAGCGCGTCCCGGGAGACGAGGCGCTTGGCTCCCTCCAGCGGGTTGAGCTTGCCCAGATTCGGGGACATCGCTTCGGCGCTCACGACGAAGCCCACCTGGGCGAAGTTGCCCAGCAGGCCGATGGCCATGGCCACTGCGATGAGCGGCGTGAGCGCCGCCAGGCAAGGCAGAGCGAGGGACCACCAGTATCCGGAGATGCTGGCGAAGGAGGCGTCCTGAGGCAGTCCCGCCATTCCAGACCGCACGGAGAGCGCGAAAGCCCGACCGAGGCCTCCCACCACGCTGGGCAGCAGCAGGGCCAGCGCCAGCAGCACCACGGCATGCACCAGATCGGTCGACCGAACGACGGTGCCTTTCCGCCGGGCGCGCTCGCGCTTGCGTGGTGTGGCTTCCTCTGTCCTTTCCTGGGCGTCGTCGGCCATGGCATCCGCTCCTTAGCCTGCGGCCAGCACGCGCCACAGGGCTTCGAAACCCACCTCGACGGCGTTCCGCACCGCCACCGTGAAAGCCGGCAGGCCGACGCTCAAGGCCACGAGACCGGCGAGGATCTTCGCCGGAAGGCCGACCAGAAAGATCGGCATCTGGGGCACGGCCTTGTTGACCACGCCGAACGCCGTGTCCACCAGGATGCTGACAGCAAGCACCGGAGCGGCGATCTGCAGGGCCACCAGGGCGAGCTGCGCCAACAGCGCCACGCCGTTGGCTTGCAGAGAATCCCAGTGCTGCCATCCCCAAGCCGGGGCGAGCTGGAAGCTGCGCGCCAGCGCGGCCAGCATCAGGTGATGCCCGTTCGCGCAGAGGAACACGACGGTGGCCAGCAGGTGCTTGTACTCCGCCAGCAGCGTGTTGCTGGTGCCCGTGGCGGGGTTCATCACGTGCCCCATGCTCAGGCCCATTTGGAGGTCCATCACGCTGCCCGCCATCTGTGCCGCCGAGAGACACATCGACACCATCGCGCCGATCACCAACCCGATCAGCGCCTCGTTGGCGATGGCTAGGATCGCCCGCAACAGATCGGGGGGCACGTCGCCGGCCTGGGGGCGCAGGGCCACCGCCAAGGTTCCGGCGATCGCCACGGACAGGAACACACGAACCCGCACCGGCAACCCCGCGCCGCCGAACACCGGCGCGGCGGCCAGCATCGCCGAGCAGCGGACGAACACCAGAAAGAATGCGAACAGGAACGGGCCGTCGAGCCTCATCCTCCCACCCGCGCGGCCTGCTCGAAGCACATGTGCACGAAGCCGACCAGCGTGGACAGCATCCATCCGCCCATCAGCGACACCACGATGGCGATGCCGATCAGCTTCGGCACGAACGTCAGCGTCATCTCCTGAACCTGCGTGACCGCTTGGAACACGCTGATCAGCAACCCGAGGAACAGCGCGACTGCCAGCACGGGCAGGGACACCAGCAGCGCCACCTCCATGCCTCGGCGGCAAAGGTCCATCACCAGCGTCGGATCCATCTCAGCGGTACCCCGAAAGAATGGCGGCCACGAGCGTGCTCCACCCGTCGGCGAGCACGAACACCAGCAGCTTGGCGGGCAGCGACACCACGGTGGGCGGAAGCATCATCATGCCCATGCTCATTAGGGCGCTGGCCACGATCAGGTCGATGATGAGGAACGGAACGAAGATGTAGAAGCCCACGAGGAAGGCGGTCTTCAGCTCGCTGATCACAAAGGCGGGGATCAGCGTCGTCAGAGGCACGTTGTCCCGGGTGGGGTTCTTCTGCCCGCTCAGGTTCACGAACAGGATGAGGTCCTTCTCGTAGGTGTTCTTCAGCATGAACGCCCGAACCGGCCGCTCGGCGCGCGCCACCGCCTGCTCGAGGGGGATCTGCTTGGCGAGGTAGGGCTGGAGCGCGTCCCGCTGGATCTCTTGGTAGGTCGGGGCCATCACGAAGAACGTGAGGAACAGGCTCAGTCCGACGAGCACCTGGTTCGGCGGGATGGCGGGCGTGCCGAGCGCGGTGCGCACGAAGCTGAAGATGATCACGATGCGCGTGAACGCCGTCGTGAGGATGAGGATCGCCGGGGCGAGGCTGAGGACGGTGAGCAGGGCGAGGATCTGCAGCGACACCGCCACCTGGTCGCCCTGGGCCTGCTCCACGCCGATGCTGATCTTGGGCAGGCCGGTTGTCTGAGCCAGCGCGGCGCCGGCGAGGGTCAGGATCCCCGCCGCAGCCATGCCGCGTGCCCAGCCGCCGCCGATCCGGCTCATCCCGCCAGCCTCTCCAGCCTCTCGAGCACCTCGGCCAGCCGCTCCGGATCGGGCTCCGGATCCTCGACCTCGATCGCCGCCTGCTGGGGGGTCTCGGGCCGAGGCGGCTGCGCGGGCTCGGCCTCTTCGACCATCTCGGAGAAGGTCTTGGGCTGCGGCGGAACGTCGGTGAGGTCGGCGATCAGGTTGGCGCCCTGCGGCCCGGCCGCGATCAGAAGGGTCCTTCCGCGGACAGTCACCACGTGCAGCGTGCTGGTGCCGCAGGCGGCGGTCTCCTGCACGCGGATCGGACTGTCCACGGGCGTCGTCATTCGCTTGCCGAACGTTCGGATCCCCCACGGCAGGGCGTACTTGACGACGAGCAGAACGATCGCCAGGGCGACGGCCATCTGCAGCACCGGCATTACGCCCACCGCCTGGCCTCCGCCCGACGGGACCGGCTCGGCCTTGGTGCCGAGAAAGGTGTCCTGCGCGGCGGCCCACGATGCGATCGCCGAGGCCGCCAACATCCATGCGGCGCGCATCACGCCACCTCGCCCAGCTTCGACAGGCGCTCCTGCGGAGTGAGGATCTCGGTGATTCGGACCCCGAAGTTGTCCTCGATCACGACCACCTCGCCACGGGCCACCAAGCGGCCGTTGACCAGCACGTCCACCGGTTCGCCCGCGGCCTTGTCGATCTCGATGATCGATCCGGTGCCAAGCTCCACGACCTCCTTCACCAGCATCTTCACCCGGCCCAACTCCACGCTGATCTCCAGCGGGATGTCCAGCAGCAGCTCCAGGCTTCCGGGGTCGGAGGTCTTCGCCGCGGGCATCGCGGCCTGGGCGCTCGGCATGGTCTGCTGAAGGGTGCCGAAGGCGGGGGATTCGGCCTCCTCGTGCGGCATCTCGATGCCTAGGATGTGGTGCGCGGTTTCGCTGTCCACCAGCCAGATGGCTGTTCCGCTCTCGTCGTCGGCGGTGACCGCCACCTGGATGCGGAGCAGCTCGTCGGCCTTGAGCATGTTGGGCGGGAAGCTGAAGATCTGGTAGCGGATCGACAGCCCCGAGGCGACCACCGCCTCGTTCTTGGAGTTCCCGATCGCCATGCAGATGCCCTGCACGAGCCCCTCGAACATCGGCCGCAGCTCGGCGATCAGGTTGTCGTCGATTTCGGCGACCGTCTCGCCCTTGATGAGCGACGCTAGCCCCGCCACCGTCTCCTGGTTGATCAGGACCACGGTGGAGTTCTCGGGAAGGTTGGCCAGCGCGAACTGGATGACCAGCATCGGAGCGCCGATCTCGCTGTACAGGTCGCTGGTCTTCGTCGGCACGACGAGCGGGCTGGAGAAGTTCACCGCCATGTTGGCGGCCTCGCTCACGGTCAGGGAAGCGGTCTGCCAGATCTGGTTCTGTAGGGCGGTGAACTTGTTGACGGTTTCGACCGGGATGTTCGACATGGCTGGAAAAGAGGGGTCAGGGTTCGATGGGTTGCGAGACGGTGAAAACGAGCTTCTTGCCCTGCAGGGCCGGCTTGCCTTGGAACTTGGGGACGTTTCCCACCAAGAGCGTCAGGTCCTCGTCGGTCTCCCGCTCCAGGCGCACCACGTCGCCCACCTTCAGCGAGAGGAACCCGCCGATGCTGGTCTTGGCGCGTCCCAGCTCCACGGTGCACTCGACCGTGGCGTGGTTGATCTGGAACGCGAGCACCCGCTTCTGCGAGGGGCTCTGCTTGCGGTTGCTGTTGGCGAACCACTTTTGGGCGCTCAGCTTGGTGGTGATCGGCTTGAGCACCAGGTAGGGGATGCACAGACTCATCGCTCCCCTTTGCGAGCCGATCTTGACTTCGAACAGGATGGTCACCACGATGTCGCTGGGTGGGGCGATCTGCACGAACTGCGCGCTGGTCTCCATGCCCTCGATGCCCGGGTTGACGATCACCACGCCCTCCCAGGCGCTCTTCAGGCTGGCGAACATGCGCTCGATCATCTGCCGCACCAGGGGCCGCTCGATGTCGGTCAGGACGTTCCGGCTCAGCGCCTTGCCAGGGCCGCCGAGCACCCGGTCGATCATCGTGAACACCAGTCCGAACTCGATCTCCAAGACAGCCTGGCCCGAAAGCGGCGGCAGCGACAGGATGGTGAACACGGACTGGTTGATGCTGCGGAGGTACTCCTCGTACGGCACCTGCTCCAGCGAGATCAGGTCAATGTTCACCGGGGTTCGCAGGAACGCCGACAGGCCCGACCCTGCGAGCCTGGCGAACGTCTCGTGCAGCATCTGCAACGTCCGCAGCTGGTCCTTGCTGAACTTGTCGGGCCTGCGGAAGTCGTACACCTCGTAGGCGACGGTCCCCTTGGAGCCCGGGATGGTGGCGGGCGCGAAGATCGCGGGTCCCGCGGGGGACTTCGGCGCAGGCTCGGGGGTGGGCGCGGTCGCCGCAGGCTCCTCGCCGGTGAGCGAGCTCAGGAGCGCTTCGATTTCGGCTTGCGAGAGGATCTCCGACACAGGCTTGCCCCGAGGAGCCCTCCGCGCCGAGGCGCATGCGGGCTCATCAGCATTTGTATCGGGATTCGGGGCCGGTTCTTTAGGCTCCGCGCCTGCAGAACCTCACACTTTGCTCCAGGTTTCGCCCCATCATCGCCGCCCTACGATCCTCGGCCCGACGATCTGGATGAGCCGAAGCGTCAGCATCTCCAGGGCGTCGATGGCCGACACAGAGGCTGTCTGGCCCTTCAGCGCCCCATCGGCCCAGGCCAGGGCCTCGAAGCACCCGGCGAGCTGGTCTCGGGACAGCCGCGACGCCTGGCGGAAGGCCTTCTGCCTCTGCCAATCGCCCGTTGAGGCGAGGTTCGGCTTGCTCGGGAAGCTGCCCCGAACGTCCTCGGGGATCGCCCCCGGGGCTGCCCCGCGGTCGAGGCAGGTGCGGGCCTGCCAAAGGAGGCGGAACTGGTAGCGCAGGACGGGAAGCAGGCTGCGGATCGCCTCGGACTCCACGCGCGCCGAGCCGCCCGCCAGCTTGCGCATTTGGTTCAGCGCGGCGGTCGCGTTGCCGTCCAACACGGCGTCCACGAAGCGGAAGACCTCCCACTCGCTCGAGGCGATCACCAGATCCTGCACGTCGCGGGTGCCGATCGGCTGGCCCGGCCGGGCGAACAGCGCGAGCTTCGGCAACTCTTCCAGCGCTCGGCTCAGGCTCGCGCCGGTCATTTCGACCAAGAGGTCCAGAGCCGCCGGCTCCAGGCGCAGCCCGATCGCGTCGCACTCCGCCTTCACAGCGGCCCTGGCGGTTTTCGGGTCGCTCTTCACCGCGAACACGAAGCCCCCGGCCGCCTGCACGGCCTTCTCCCACGCGGAGGTCCCCTCGCGGCGCCTGCCCGCGCCGTCGTCGTCCCCATCGTCGGCCGGGCGGTCCCGGCCGGAGGCCGGCTTGGCCTCGTCGGCCACCAGGATCAGCAGGCCATGCTCGGGGACGCTATCGCGGGTGAGCCCTTTGGGGCCGAAGGCCGACTCCACCGACCTCTGACGCAGCAGGTTCCGCACCACGACCGTCCGGCGCTCGGAGAGGAAAGGCAGGGTGGCGAGAGCCGCGAGCCAGTCCGCGCCAGCGGTGTCCCCGGCGTCCATCACCTCGAGGTCGTAGTCGTCGCCCTCGGGAGCGACGCGTGCAAGCAGCGCGGAGAGGAACTGCCGGCGAGGGTACTCCTCCTCTCCGGCGATCAGGACGATGCGGTGCTGCAGCGCCTTGGCGACTTGAGAATCGAGGTCCAGTCGGGCCAACGGCGGATTATGGACCGAAAGGGCCGGTCAGTCCGAATCCTCGGCCGGCCGTCGGTCCACAATCTTTGTGCCGATGTTCTTCCGACGAGTCCCCGAGGTCGACCCGCGCCAGCTCGCCGATCTGCTCCGGACCGAGCCCAAGCCGCTCCTGCTGGACGTGCGGGAGCCCGACGAGACAGCCGTTTCGGTGCTGCCGGAAGCGCTGTGCGTGCCGATGGACACGCTGCCGGATCGCCTGTCGGAGCTCCCGAAGGATCGGGACATCGTGGTGGTCTGTCGTTCTGGAGCGCGCAGCGGCGCCTGCACCCGGTTCCTCCTAGACCAGGGCTTCGTCCGCGTGAAGAACCTGCGCGGCGGGATGATCGGTTGGGCCCGGACCGTGGATCCGAGCCTTCCCGTGGCCTGAGCGAGTCACGCTTTGCGCAGAGCGTCGAGAATCCGTCCGGTTTGGCGCACGTAGGCGGCGTCGCCGAACACGTGGACGTGGAGGAGCAGGGTGTTCAGCCAGTAGTACAGGCGGCGGACCTCGTAGCCGTCCCGCTCGGGCGCGACGTTGCGGTACGCCCGGAAGAACGGTTCGCCGACGGTTTGGAAGCACTCCAGGTAGGCGAGCTCGTACTCCTCATCCGCGAAATGCAGCGCGGGGTCCACCAGCCCGCTCACCATCCACCCTGCTGGGGAACGGCTCACCAGCACGTTGCCCGACCATACGTCGCCGTGCACGAGGACGGGTTGTGCCGGTCCGCCGCGGTCCCAAGCCTTGGCGATTTCCCCGATCCTACGCGCCGCAGTCCGCACCCAGTCGGCGGGCAACCTCGGCTCTGCCAGGCGCAGGTTCGTCTCCAGCATCGGCAGGAAGATCTGGAGCCAGCTCTCCTTGGGTGGTTCGCCGAATCGGCAGAAGCCCGTCGAGGTTTCCCGATGCAGGTGCAGCAGCAGGCGGGCGAGGTGTTCCTCCACTTGGCGCTGTCCGCCGGCATCCAGCGAGACCGCCCCCCAGTGCGTGCCCGGGAGCCGCTCCATCAGCAGGAACGCCGGGCCGTCGCCATCCGTGGGAGCCGTTGCCCACGGCTCGGGGCAAGGGAGCAGGCGGTTGCTCCACAGGTGCCGCAGCTCCCGAAACTCGCGACCGAACGGATCGCCGGGGGATGGGGACACCTTGATCACCGCGCGGCCCGGCTCTCCCGCGAGATCCAGCTCGAACACCGAGTGGATCATGCCGCCGTGGAGCGGCTTGGCGGCGATCACCCCGGCGAACTCCGGCAAGACGGCTCGGATCTTGGACTCGAGCCGATCCCAGTTCCAGGGTGCCTCGGGGAGCATGCTCAGTCGAACAGGGACTTGGCGAACTCGTCCGGCTTGAAGTCCTTCAGATCCTCCAGCTTCTCGCCGACCCCGATCAGCTTGATCGGCACCTTGTACCGCTCGTACACCCCGATCAGCGCTCCGCCGCGAGCGGTGCCGTCGAGCTTGGTGAGGACCAGCCCGGTGACGCCGGCGTGCTTGATGAACTCCTCGGCCTGACGGAGCGCGTTCTGACCCGTGTTGGCGTCCAGAACCAGCAGCACCTCCGTGGGCTTGTGCCCCAGCGCCTTCTGGATGACCCGAACAACCTTCTGGAGCTCCGCCATCAGGTTGGCCTTGCTGTGCTGCCGGCCTGCGGTGTCGGCCAGCACGAACTGAATGCCCCTCGCCTTGGCCGCTTGGATCGCGTCGAAGATCACCGCTCCCGAGTCTGCTCCCGGCTGGCTGCGCACGATCTCCACCCCGATGCGCTGAGCCCACACCTCCAGCTGCTCGATGGCGGCCGCCCGGAACGTGTCGCCGGCCGCCAACAGCACCGAGAAGCCCTTGCGCTTCAGCAGGGCGGCCACCTTGGCGATCGTCGTGGTCTTGCCGACCCCGTTCACCCCGACGAACAGGTACACGGTCGGACCCTCGGCCTCGACCGCCAAGCCCTCCGGCTGCTGGCTTCGGAAGCCGTCGGCGATGATCGACTGCAGGCGCTCCTTGATCCTCTCTGGCTCCTCGAGCCGCTCCTCCCGAACCGCCCTGCGCAGGTTGTCCAGGATCTTCTGCGCCACCGAAACGTGGGTGTCCGCCTCGATGAGCGCCTCCTCGAGACCCTCGAAGAACTCCTCATCGATCACACCCCGGCCGAGCAGCCGGTCAACCTGTTGCATCAGCCTGCGAAACATGGATGCCTAAGGGTAGCCGTTTGGCCGGATGGTTGGCAACGAGGCCCGGCCCTCCCGAGCCGCTCCGGCCAGAACGGCGTACAATGGAGACACCCCTCGACCGAGGGAGCCGGTGCCCGACCAGAAGGGAGAGTTCGCGGGAACGGGCCGGTGAAGCTTGGGCTGGCGGCCCGGAAGCCAGCCTCACTTTTCCGAGCCGAGGCGACGCTCCCAGACCAGGGCCTCGCCCGCACGCGGCCTCAACGTCAGCACGTTCATCCGAAGGCCGAAGTCGTATGAAAGGTCGGTCGGCTTCTCGCGTAGCACCTGGCCTCCGTGGTGCAGCCAATCGAACCGAAGCACCAGCGTCCGACCATGCTGCTCCCAACGGCCTTGGCCACCCGCCCGGAGGTCTCCGTCGCACACGAAGTCGAAGCGCTGCGTGGGGAAGAGACGGATGCGGCAATGCTCGCCGCCTGCGATGGGCAAGGGGCCGATCCAGCGGCCGGTCAGGTTGTAGCGTTGGCACCCGCAGAGGCTCAGAAACGCGAGGAGCGTCGGCCAAAATGGGCGCATGGCGATCACCATACCCGTGGCGCACGATTACATCTGCCCGTGGTGCTACATCGGTCTGTTCCAGGCCCAGAGGCTGCAGAGGGAGTTCGGCGTCCAGATCGAGTGGCTCGGCTACGAGCTGATGCCGGAGAACCTGCCTTGGCCCGAGCCCGGTCCCGCCAAGGAGACCGACCCGCGCCGGCCTCCCACGCCCTCGCGCCTGGACCTCGCCTTGGCGGCGATGGACCTGGAGCTGCCCAAGGTGGAGCGGCCCAAGCGCATGCGCAGCCACAACGCGCTGGAGGCCACCGAGCACGCCAAGGCGCTCGGCCTCGCGGACCCCTTCGTCGAGCGCCTTTACCGTGCCTATTGGGAGGAGGGGATCGAGATCAACGATCCAGAGGTTCTGGCGAAGCTCGCCGAACCGCTGTTCGATCCGAATCCGATGCTCGAGGCGATCCGCGAGCGCCACTACGCGGACCGCATCGTTCCCTTCGATGACGAAGCGTATTCCAGAGGCGTGTTCAACGTGCCGACATTCTTCATAGGCGGCGAGCGCTACGCCGAGCAGCCATACCGCGTGCTGGCCCGAGCCGTCCAGAGAGAGCTGCAATGATGGAGCCCTACGAAGACCTCGTTCTGCCGGAGCCGCCGGCCGATCGCCCTTACGTCGCCATCAACATGGTCGCCACGATCGACGGGAAGGTCGTCGTGCGCGACGACGGCAAGGAGATGGGCGAGCTGGGATCCGATGTGGACCACCGCGCGATGCGCCGCCTCGAGCGCCTGTGCGACGGCACGCTGATCGGCGCGGGCACGTTGAGGGGGGCGCCCCCCGGCTGGTGCCCGGAGACGCGCGTGCGCGCCACCGTCACCTCGTCGGGCTGGGTGCCCTACGACTACGCGTTCCTCAGCGCGTGCGAGGGCACGCCGGTCGTGTTCGCGGCCTCGAACGCCGTGCAGGCGCCGGAGGGCATCGAGGTCCGCCCGTTCCACGGCTGGGCCGAGGCGCTGGCTCTGTTGCGGTCGGAGTTCGGCGTGTCGCGGCTGATGGTCGAGGGCGGGCCGCCGCTGAACGCCGCGCTGATCGCCGAGGGGCTGGTGGACGAGCTGTTCCTGACCATCGCACCGAGGCTGAAGCTCGGGTCCGGGCCGACGCTGGCTTCGGGCGACCCGTTGCCTTTCGCCCGGATGCGCTCGGCCGAGCTGGTCTCGTGTCTGGCGGTCGGCTCCGAGGTTTTCCTGCGCTATCGGCTGGCCTGAGCCCCGTCGGCTTGGATCCAACGGAGGAAGGCGCGCTCCAGATCCGGAGCGCCGACCTGGCTGATCAGCTCGTCGACGGGTCCTTGGGCCACGAGGGCTCCGTTGTGGATGACCACAGCCCGCCTGCACAGGCGCTGCGCCTCATGCATCGCATGCGTGGAGTACAGCACGGTCCTGCCCGACTCGCAAGCCTCCTCCACGAATTCCAGCACCACCTGGCTGGTGAGCACATCCAGACCGCTGGTGGGCTCGTCGAACAGCAGCACCGGCGGATCATGCACCACCGTCCTTGCGATGGACACGCGCTGCTTCTGACCTGTGGAGAGCCGGTCGCAGAGGCGGTCCGCGAAAGGAGCGATCCCGAAACGCTCGATGGCGTCGTCCACTCGGCGGCGCAATTCTCCTCCACGAAAGCCGTTCAGCCGCGCGAACAGGGCGACCATCTCTCGCGCCGTGAGGCGCCCGAACACCGCCGTGCTGGCCGAAAGGAACCCGATGGAGGCGCGCACCGCCTGGGGCTCCGTGGCCACGTCGCGGCCCTGCACGGAGGCCCGGCCGGAGGTCGGCTGCAGCATCGTGGACAGCATCCGCAGGAGCGTCGTCTTGCCGGCGCCGTTCACGCCCAGCACTCCGAGCGCCTCGCCGGGGCGCGCCTCGAAGCTGACGTTCTGCACCGCGCGGACCTCTTGGCGCCCGTCGCGGAAGACCTTGCACAGGCTCTCCGCCACCACCATCCGGGCCAGTGTACGGCATCGGGCGCCATGGGATCGTTCGGTAGACTCGCCAAGTGCTCTGGGCCTACCTGGCTCTGTTCGTGGCACTCAGCGCGCTTGGCCTCCGCGAGGATGCTCGAAGGGGGCGCAGCCCCGCGTACTTGGCCCTGTGCGCTTCCACCGGCTTGGCGCTGTCGGTCGGCCTGGTCGTTGCGGCCTCGGGCTACCGGGACGAGACGTTCCTGCGCGTCTGGCGATGGGTGGCCGTGTACGCCGCCGTCACGTTCCTCATCGAAATGGGACACGACGTGATGTCCTATCAGCACGAAGGGGACGGAACCGAGGACCCCGAGACCCTGCGGCGCCGTGAGGCGGTCACGCTGGTGGTGGGAACGATCCTCGGGGTGGTCCTCTACCTGCCGGCCGTGTGGATCAACCTCGCCCTAGCCTACGGCCGCATCTAGCGATCCAGCCGCACGCGAAGGCGGCCCGTCAGCGAGTTCAGCCGAACCACCTCGCTCGCCGCGAGGGCCTCCTCCAGCGGGATTACGGCCTCGGTGAGCTCGCCGCGCGCCAGAAGCTGCTCCCGCAGGACGCCTGGCAGGACCCCGCAGGATAGCGGCGGTGTGACCCAGCGTCCGTCCCGTAGAGCCGCAAGGTTCCCATTGCAGAACTCGGTGGCTTCGCCGCGCTCGTTCCAAAGCAGGCACTCGTCGCATTCCCCGACCTCGGCGAGGCGCGCTCGGTACACCGAGCGGTACGTCGTCTTGACCTGCAGGGCGGGATCGTCGGAGCGAACGGGCCGCAGCGCCGGCCGTGCACGCAGCGGCTCCTGGGGAGGGACCAGCGGCCTCTGCTGGACCTCCAACTTGCCACCCGGGTGGAGCAGAAACCTCACACGTAGAGGGCCATCCCCGCCGGACCAGCGCGCCTCGGCATCGGACAGAGCGGCTTTCCAAGTGTCCGGGTCGCTCCGCCAGCCCAGCTCTCTGCAGGAGAGTTCGAGCCTCCGCAGGTGTGCCTCCAGCCGGACGAAACCCCTGACCGGCTCCCAACGCACCGTCTGCAGCAGGGCGAAGGGCTCCAGCCGCCGATCGAGCACCGACGTCTTCAGAAGAGCCTCGCTCCACTCGGACTCCGGGTCGGAGTCCCAGACGATGCCGCCGCCGGTACCGTACTCCAGGCTGCCGTCCGGGTAGCGCACGGCTGTTCGGATGGCCACGTTGAACCGGAAGTCTCCTCCGGGTGCGATCCAGCCGACTGCACCCGTGTAGACCCCCCTGGGCGAGGGCTCCAGCGCGGCGAGGATGCGAGTGGTCTCCACCTTCGGCGCGCCGACGATCGAGGCGCAGGGGAAGGCGGCTCGGAACAGGCTGACCAGATCGGCGTCGGTGTCGGCCTCCACCGTCGACGTCATCTGCAGCACCTCTCCGTGGTGCTCGATCGTGAACAGGGCGGGAACCCGCACCCCGCCCGGAGCAGCGACCCTCCCCAGGTCGTTGCGGACCATGTCGACGATCATCAGGTTCTCGGCGCGCTGCTTCTCCGACCCTCGGATCGCGTCCGCGTCGGCGCCCTTGGTTCCGGTTCCCTTCATCGGCCGGCACCGCACCGTCCGGCCAGAGCGCTCCAGGAAGAGCTCGGGGGACAGGCTGGCGATTTGGACCCCTGCGAGGTCGAGCCAAGCCGCGTGCCAAGGCGGTTCGGGCCCTGCGACGGAGGCGAACCAACCGGCGAGGTTCCCGGTCCACCGGCTTCGGAGGCGAAAGGTCAGGTTGGCTTGGTAGGTGTCCCCTGCCTCCAGACGCCGCCGAACGCCCTCGAACAAACGGACGTACTCGGCTCGAGCGATTTCTGGCTGCCAGTCGGGACGGTTGGCAAGCCTCCAAGCCCCAAGGAAGCGGACCTCAACAGGGTCCGAATCGTACAGCGCGAAGGCGGCCAGAGGACATCCCGGCCGACGCCGGGCCCCGATCGCGGGATCCCACGCAGGCCCCGAGTCGTAGGCGACGAACCCGACCGCCCATCCTCCCTCCAGCGCGTGGCGCTCGGCCGCCGCCAACACGGCCCGACAGTCGGGGGCGTGGTCGGCGCTAAGCTCGCGGCCAGGCCCCCGGAACCACAGCCATCGTTGGCGAGCCTCGTCCCAGCACAGGGCCTCGCCGGGCGACAGATCGTCGGCGTCGAGAAGCCAGCGCAAGGTCACACGCCCAGAATCGTTCCGCCCGGCCAGGCTTTCGCGTACTGGGCGATCATCGCATCCCAGCGTGCGTTTGCCTCCTCATCGACGACCTGTCGAGCGGGATCAGCCTCGAACCATCGGATGCAGCGCGCGACGCCATCCCGCCACGGCACCTTCGGCTGATAGTCCGGCACGAACGAGCGCAGCTTGCCCAGGTCGAACACGATGCTGTTCGCCTTGTCCCCCAGCAGCGAGCCCAGCTCCTTGCCGTCCATGGCGGCGATCAGGTCCGAGGGCATGTGCACCAGCTTGGCCTCCGCCCCGGCGGCCTGGGCGGCTTGCTGGTACAGCTGGTTCCACGTGAGGACCTCGTCCGACACCACGTGGAACGCGTGTCCGACCGTCGCCTCGTTGCCGAGCAGTGGGCAGAATCCGCGGGCGAAGTCGGTGTTGTGCGTCACGGTCCACAGCGACGTGCCGTCGCCCGGCACGATGACCGGCTTGCCCTTGCGCATGCGGTCGATGATCGTCCAAGGTTTGGACCAGCTGTTCACGCAGAGCGGGATCAGCCAGTCGGAATACGTGAGCGAGGGCCGGACGATGGTCGCTGGGAAGCCGACCTCGCGGTAAGCCCGCAGCAGCCTCTCTTCGCACGCGATCTTGTTCCGGGAGTACTCCCAGAACGGATTGGCCAGCGGCGTGTCCTCCCGAACGAAGGGCGACGCGGGAGGCTTCTGGTAGGCGCTGGCGGAGCTGATGAACACGAAGTGACGGGTTCTGCCTTGGAACCAGGCCAGGTCGCGCTCCACGTCGTCCGTGGTGAAGGCGATGAAGTCCGCGAGCGCGTCGAACCGCTCCGTCCGCAGCTCGTCGGGAAGGCCCGTGGCGGACCGAACGTCGCACGCCACGGTGCGCACGCCTGCGGGAGCGCGGCGGCTCGCGCCGCGGTTGACGTGCCACACCTCCACGCCCTGCTCCACCAGCCGTTCCGTGCAGGCGGAGCTGATGATGCCGGTCCCGCCGATGAACAGCACTCGCATGGACGGGAGCGTACCCGTGCAATCGAGCGCGCCTTGGCCCTAGAATGGTCGCATGGCGGGTTTTCGCATCGCTCTGGTGGGCGCGGGCAGCCGGTCGTTCGGGCCGGCCACGGTGCGCGACGTCCTGCTCAGCAGGCCTCTGGCCGAGGCAGGCGCCGAGCTGGTTCTGATGGACATCGACGAGCGGGCTGTGCAGGAGGTGGAGGCCTACGCGCGGTGGGCGGCGGAGCAGCTCCGTAGTCCGATCCCGATCCGTTCCACGACGCGGCTGGAGGAGGCTCTCGAGGGTGCTCGGGCCGTCGTGGACGCCATCGAGATCAGCCGCGACGTGTACTGGGCGATGGACTTCCACGTGCCGCGCCACTACGGCTTCCGACAGATCTACGGGGAGAACGGCGGGCCAGGAAGCCTGTTCCATGCTCTCCGCAACATGGGTCCCATCGTGGAGATCGCCCGCTCTATGGAGCGGCTGTGCCCCGACGCCCTGCTGCTGAACTACACCAACCCGATGCACAAGCTGTGCGAGGCGGCCACGCGCCTCACCGGGGTTCGGGTGGTTGGCTTGTGCCACGGCATCGCGATGGGGATCGGCCAGCTCTCCGCCATGCTCGGGGTGCCCGCCGAGGACCTGGAGGTGGAGGCCGCGGGCATCAACCACTGCACCTGGTTCACGAAGATCCGTCGCAAGTCGACGGGCGAGGACCTGTACCGGGCTCTGCGCGAGGCCGACCGGGACGGCGACCCGCTGTACGACTGGCACGAGGTGGGATTGTCGCGGATCCTCCTCCGACGGTTCGGCCTGTACCCTTCGCCGGGCGCCAACCACATCGGCGAGTACATCGGGTGGGCCGACGAGTTCTTCGCCAGCAACCTCCACTGGTACTACGACCCTTGCGACGGCCATCCTTGGGAGACCGGCCGCGCGCCCGAATTCGTGTACACCGTCGGCGCCGTGTTGACCCATCGTCCCCTGCGACGCGCCGCGTCCCACGAGGACCGTTCGATCCCTCGCGGAGAGATCCACCCGTCCGGCGAGAACGCCCAACCGATCCTGGAGGCCTTGGCGACCGGGGAGCCGCGCGAGATCGACGCGGTGAACGTGCCCAACCGTGGGTTCGTGCCGAACCTGCCGGAGGGGACGGTGGTGGAGGTTCCGGCGATCGCGGACGGCTCTGGGGTGCATCCGCGCCGCACGCAGGAGCTGCCCGAACCGGTGGCCGCGATCCTCCGCACGCAGGCGTCGATCCAACGGCTGCTGGTGGAGGCGTTCGCCGAGCGGTCCAAGGAGAAGCTCCTGCAGGCAGTTCTGCTCGAGCCGACCGTCGACTCGTACCGCCGCGCGGTGGCCATGGTCGACGAGATGCTGCGGCTGCAGAAGGACATCCTTCCTCCTTTGGAGTGACCGATGCGGGTGGTTGGGGTCGACATCGGCGGCACCAAGACGGCCCTCGGCCTGTTCGAGGGCCCGCGGTTGCTGGAGAGGGAGATGATCGAGACGGGCGGCTATGAGGCCACGCTGGACCGCATCGCTGATTGGATTCTGCGACGCCAACCTCGGGCCGTGGGGGTCGGCTGTCGGGGGCCTCTGGACGAGGAAACCGGCTATGTGGAGTGCGTCACGCCCACCGACTGGCATGAGCGGCCATTGGGTGCCGACCTCGGGGCGAGGCTGGGCCTGCCGCTGCGGATCGTGAACGACGCCGATGCGGCCCTGATGGGCGAGGTCGGGGAGGACGAGCGCGAACCGGTGTTGCTCCTCACGCTGGGAACTGGCGTGGGCGGCGCGTTCTGGACCGGCACGCACCGGTATCGGGGAGCGTTCGGCGAGCATCCTGAGATCGGCCACGTGCCGGTGTTCGAGGACGGCCCCGCCTGCGCCTGCGGCCTCCGCGGGTGCCTCGAGCACGTCCTCTGCCGCGGGGGGCTCGCCTACCAGGCGGACCAGTGCGGATTCGGCCGCGACATTGCCGCGTTTCTGGCGTCGGAACACCCGGGCGCCGAGAGGGTGCGCTCGGGGGTTTGGCGCGCGCTGGCGCTGTTCGCCTACGCGTTCCGGCCTCGGCGCATCGCGTTCGGCGGTGGTGTCACCGACGACTATGGACATCTGCTGATCCCGTTCGGCGCGATCGGAAGGGACCGACTGCCGTTCCTGATCCAGCCGGTGGAGGTGACCCGCGCCCGTCTCGGCAACTGGTCCGGCGTGCACGGGGCGGCGCGCATCGCGCGCGAAGCGTTCGAGGAGGGCTGAGCGTGCGTCTGTTCCGCTTGAGCGAGCGGGCAGTGCTGGTTCGCGGCTTGGCGGACCGCGTCCCCGCTGCCCTCGCCGAGGAGATTCAGCGGCAAGGCTGGGAGGAGCTGGAGGAGGCGGTCGCGGCCTATGAGAGCGTGGCGCTCTACTTCCGGTCGGCGATGTCCGATCTGGAGAGCCTCCGCCGACGTCTCGACCGCGTGGAAGCGACGCAGGCAAGCATCGGCAGGGTGTGGCGGATACCGGTGTGCTATGAGCTCGGCCCCGATCTGGAGGCTGCCGCGGCGCGCCTTGGACTGTCGGTTGCGGACGTGGCGGCCATGCATGCGGGCACGGAGTATCGCTGCTTCGCCGTGGGGTTCAGCGCCGGATTCCCTTACCTTGGGTACCTGCCGGACGAGCTGTGCGGACTGCCGCGGCTGGAGAGCCCTCGGCCGCGCGTTCCGGCGGGATCCGTGGGAGTCACGGGAAGGCAGACCTGCATCTATCCCAGCGAAACGCCCGGTGGCTGGTGGCTGATCGGCCGAACGCCGCTGCAGGTTGCTAGCCTCCAGCTGGAACGGTTCCCGATCCGCCCCGGCGACCGGGTCCGGTTCGTCCCGATCCAGCTGGAGCAGTTCGACGCCATGCTGGGGAGGCCGTTGTGGGAACAATCGACCTGAATGTGGACATCGGGGAGGGCCTGCCGTACGACGCCGACCTCCTGAGGTTCGCCACCTCGGCGAACGTTGGGTGCGGGGAGCACGCGGGTTCTCCAGCAGTCACGCGCGAGGTGGCGGCCATGTGCCGGGATCTCGGGGTGGTCTTCGGGGCGCACCCGGGCTATCCCGACCGCGCGACGTTCGGTCGGGCGGAGTGGGAGGATCCGTGGCGGGCCATCGACAGCCTAGCCGCCCAAGTGGAGTTCGCGGCGGGCTTGGGTGCCGTCTACCTGAAGCCACACGGCGCGCTGTACAACCAGTCCGCCCAGGGAGGGCCGGCCTTCGAGGTGTTGGTCGAGCTGCTCCGGCGCTTCCGGCTGCCGCTGCTGGGGCTGGGAGGGACGGCGCACCAGCGGGCGGCACAGGAAGCGGGAGTGCGCTTCGCGCGGGAGGGCTTCGCCGACCGTCGCATGCTGCCCGATGGGCTTCTGGCGCCCCGCTCGCAGGCGGGAGCTGTTCTCGCGGACCCCGAAGAGGTGTGCCGGAACGCTGTGGGGCTCGCCTCGAAAGTGGACTCGATCTGCCTGCACGGGGACACCGCCGGCTGCGTGGAGCTGGCTTCCGCCGTGCGGAGAGCCCTCGAGGATGCCGGGTTCGAGGTGCGACCGTGGGCTTGAGGATTCTTCGCGTGCAGGCCGGGTCGTCGCTGCAGGATCTCGGGAGACCTGGCTTCCGGCGGTACGGCGTTCCGCCGGGAGGGGCGTTCGACGAGCCGGCGCTTCGGCGGGGCAACGCTCTGCTGGGCAACCCGCCGGGGGCTCCCGGCCTCGAGCTGCTGCTGTTCGGGGGACGGTTCCGGGCCGAACGACGCCTTCGGGTCGTTGTGACGGGCGCCCCTTGCCCGATCCGGGTCGGAGGACGGGAAGCGCCGTGGGGGGCGCCGTTGGTGCTGGAAGACGGCGACGAGCTGGAGGTGGGGATGGCGCACGAAGGGCTGCGGGCGATGCTTTGCGTGGAGGGTGGCTTCGACGGCGAGCGGACCCTCGGATCGGTGTCCGGGGCGCCGGTTAGGCAGGGGGACCTTCTTCCCGTCGGCCGATCCGACGGTCCGTGCGTCGCCGCGGCCCCGCCGCCTTGGCGCGAGCGGCTGGAGATCGCGGTATGCCCCGGGCCAGACGCGCCGCTGTTGCCCCCGGGCTTCCTCGCCCGACGGTTCGAGGTTTCCCCGCACTCGAGCCGTGCCGGGGTTCGTCTGTCGTGCGGCGTGCCGCTCGCGCTGCCGGAGCTTCCGAGCGAACCCTGCGACCTGGGGGTCGTGCAGGCCACGCCGAGCGGCGAGCTGCTGGTGTTGGGTCCGGATGGCCCGACGGTCGGCGGATACCCCAAGGTTGCCTATGTGCCACAGAGCGACCTCTGGAAGGTCGGGCAGCTCCGCCCTGGCGAGACCGTGCGCCTGAAGCCCTTGGGTGCCAGCGGATAGAATTCCCCGCGATGCCGGAGCGCGTTCGGATCGCCGTCCTCGAGGCCGCCGACCGTCGGTTGGGCGCCGCCGTGGCCGCGGCCTTCGCGACCAGCTTCCCGGAGCGCCCGCTCGAGGTTCGCCTCCACGACCCGGATGCCGAGTTCCTGGACCTGATCGAGAGGCTCTGGCGCGTGTTGCTGGCGATCGAAAAGTCGCCGCACACCGTCTGGATCTGCCCCGACGCCGAAGAGGCGGTGCGCGATGCGCACGCGGTGCTCAGCCTGCGAGACTGCGGCACCGGCACCGAGGTGCCGATTCCATCGCCCGAGGAGTGGGTGGCCTGGCCCCAGCCGGAGGACCTCCGGTTCTGGCCGCACCAGATCCTTCGCTGGGTGCGCGCGGACGAGCACCCGCGGGAGCTGCTCCGGCTGCACTCTCGGACGCCGCTGCACGGGTGGATCGACGCCGTGGTGGCTCGGGCGTCCGCGCAGCGCTGACCCGCCCGTCCTGACGGCGCTCGTTCGCGTCGGATAGGATGGGCTCGTGTCTGCCGCCGAAACGAGCCTGCTCGCCCGAATTCCGGCTCTGCCGCATCCCGCCCTGCCGTCCGAGGGTCCGCTCGCGCCGATCGGCGCCGTGCTGGCGAACTACGCGTGGACTTGGATCCCCGAGTGCCGCCAGGCGGTCAGGGCGATCGACCCGGAGGCGGTCGACCGCGGCGAGAGTCCTATTCGGCTGCTGATGGATCCCACGCGCGCGGAGAGGCTCACCCAAAACCGGGAGTTCCTGCGGCTCTCCGCCGAGGCCGAGTCTGCCTTGCGTCGGTACCTAACGGAGTGCCCGGCCGTGCCGACGAGCTTCGACGAGCGTTCGCCCGTGGCCTACTTTTGCGCCGAGTTCGGGTTGCACGAGAGCTTTCCCCAGTACTGCGGGGGGCTGGGGATCCTCGCGGGGGACCACCTGCGGGAGGCCTCGGACATGGGCCTGCCGCTCGTTGGGGTGGGTCTCTTCTACCGCTTGGGGTTCTTCCTGCAGGCGCTGGAGCCCGATGGCCGGCAGCAGCACCTGTACCCTGGGCTCGACCCGCTGGAGCACCCGCTGCGGCGCGTGCTGGATCCAGGCACCGGCCAGCCGCTGACGGTCCGCCTTCGGTTTCCGCGGCGCGAGGTCTCCGCGGCGGTGTGGCTCGTTGCGGTCGGCCGGACGCCCCTGCTGCTCCTCGATACCGACCTGCCTGAGAACCGGCTTCGGGACCGGGCAGTAACTTGGAGGAAATATCGCTTTTTTGAAAGATTCTATCAGGCACTATCACTAGGCATTTGTGGTGTTAAGGCGCTCGCGACGCTAGAAATCGAACCGATCGTTTTCCACATGAACGGACAGCATTCTGCGTTGCTCCTCGTTGAGTTGATGTCGAAGCGGCTGGTTGACGGCGCTGCCTGGCGGAAAGCGAGCGAAGAGGTTCGGCAGCGGGCAATCTTGACGGTACACACGTTGCCACGGGACAGTGATCGCTTCGAAGTTGAGCGTGTAATTGAGCTGCTCAAGCCAACGATCGAGGGGACAGGAGCCAACCCATGGCGTTACCAAGTATTGGGCAAGGGGATGTTTAGCCACCGTAGCGTGTTCGACATGACGGCATTTGCACTCCGGCTTTCGAAGGCCGCCAACGGCGTGAGCCTCCTGCACGGGCGAACGGCGGACGGCACTTGGCGGCCGGTGACGGGGAAGCCCGTCGGCGCGGTGACCAGCGGCGTGCACCTGCCCACTTGGCTGGGGCCGGAGATGCGGGCGCTGTACGAACGGAACGGTTACCGCGTCGGGCAGGCCGAGAAGCCCCGGCTGGCTGTCCGTGAAGGGCGGCGGCCCCTCTGGGAGGGTTTGGAGAGTTTGGACGGCAGGGCCCTGTGGGACGCTCACCAGGCTCAGAAGCGGCGGCTGGTGGCGTTCGCCAACGACAGGCTGTTGAGGCAGCATGTGCGATTCGGCCGGAGCCCGGATGAGCTGGAGCGTGCGGAATCGGTGTTGAACCCGGACGCGTTCCTCGTGGGCTTCGTCCGCCGACCTGTTAGTTACGAGCGGCCGTCGCTATTTGGTGCCAACCCAAGCTATGTGGGGATGCTGGTGAGGAATTCTGAGCGGCCGATGCAAGTGCTATTTGCTGTGGAGGAACTACCGCTAGGCTCGGATGGTGGGCTGATGCTGACCCGGCTCTGCCGATTAACTCGAAGCCGGCATTGGAGGGGCCGCGTGTTCTGCCTGGAGGAGTATGACATTGCCGTGGCGCGACACTTGGTTCAGGGCGTGGATCTGTGGATCAGCGACCCGATTCGGCCGCTGGAGGCCAGCGGCACGAGCGGCATGAAGGCGGCCATCAACGGCGTGCCCAACGCGTCGGTGCTGGACGGATGGTGGGACGAGGGCTTCGAGGGCGACAACGGCTGGGCGGTCGGGGAGCGCGAGGCTCCGAACAACCCCCGCAAGCGCGACCGGCATCATGCAGAGGCGCTGTACAGGGCTCTCGAGGAGGCGAGCGCGCTCTTCTGGGACCGCACGGACGACGGGGTTCCCGAGGGCTGGGTTCGGATGATGAAGCGGGCGATCGCCTCCAGCGCCTGGGCCTTCTCCACGCGGAGGATGCTGGAGGACTACGCCGAGGGGATGTACCTCTGAGGCGTCAGAGGCCGAGCAGCCGCGCCGCCCTGGGGACGCCGGTGGACGCCGGCTCCGCGACGATCATCCAGCTCTCGGACAGATGGATCGGAGGACGGGGGTCGACGAGCACCAGCCGAGCGGCGGGCGGCGCGTACTGCGTGAGCAGGGCGGCGGGGTAGACCTGCAGGGAAGTGCCGACGACGACCATCGCGTCGCAGTCCGACACCGCCTCGGCCGCCTCCTCCATGCGTGGCACCGGCTCGCCGAACCAGACGACGTTCGGACGGATCTGGGTGCCGTCGGGGGCGAGGTCGCCCAGCCTCATGTCGCACGTCCACGGCACCACCAGCTCGGGGTCTCTGGAGCTGCGGCCCTCGAGGATGCTGCCGTGCAGATGCAGGACGTTCGTGGAGCCGGCTCGCTCGTGCAGGTCGTCGATGTTCTGGGTCACCACAACGACGCTGTGCCTCTCCTCCCATCGGGCGATCTCGCGGTGTCCCGCGTTCGGCTGCGCGGCCAGCACCGCGCGGCGCCGCTCGTTGTAGAAGCGGAGAACCAGCTCGGGGTTGCGGCGGAAAGCCTGGGGGGTGGCCACGTCCTCGACGCGGTGGTTCTCCCAGAGACCGTCCGAGTCGCGGAACGTCTTCAGCCCGCTCTCGGCGCTGATGCCCGCGCCCGAGAGCACGGCGATCCTCATGCCTTGCCGATCCGCTGGGCGGCGCGGAGCCGGTTCACCGCCCGCTCCATCTCTTGGACGGCCTCGACGGGCGTCACGCCGCTGACCTCGCCGCGGAGGGCCTTGCGCGCGTTCTCCAAAGCGCGCTGGGCGCGCTCCACGTCGATCTCCTGGGCACGCTCCGCCGCGTCCGCCAACACCACCACCCGGTCGCCCTGGACCTCGGCGAAGCCGCCGCTCACGGTGACGTAGTGGCGGTCGCCGCTGGGCGTCTCGTACTCGAGCAGACCCGCCTTCAACGCCGCGATCATCGGCATGTGCCCGGCCCAGACGCCGAAGTAACCCTGGCGTCCAGGAGCCACGACCGAGACCACGTCCTCTTCGACCACGCTGTGGTCCGGCGCGACGATCGACAGGTGGAACGGCTTGCCCGCCATGGAAACCTCCTCAGACGGCGGCCTGGAGCTTCTTGGCCTTCTCCATCACGTCCTCGAGGCCGCCGCAGTACAGGAACGCCTGCTCCGGCACGTCGTCCAGGTTCCCGTCCACGATCTCCTTGAACGAGCGCACGGTCTCGTCGATCGTCACGTACCGACCGGGGTTGCCGGTGAACTGCTCGGCCACGAAGTTCGGCTGGCTGAGGAAACGCTCGATCTTGCGGGCGCGGCTCACCAGCAGCTTGTCGTCGTCCGAAAGCTCGTCGATGCCGAGGATGGCGATGATGTCCTGGAGCTCGCGGTAGCGCTGCAGCGTCTGCTGCACGCGGCGGGCGACGTCGTAGTGCTCCTCGCCGACGATCTTCGGATCGAGGTTCTTGGACGTGGACGCCAGCGGGTCCACGGCCGGGTACAGGCCCTTCGCCGCGATGGACCGCTCCAGGTACACGTAGGCGTCCAGGTGCGAGAAGGTGGTGGCCGGCGCGGGGTCCGTGGGGTCGTCTGCCGGCACGTACACGGCCTGCACCGACGTGACCGAGCCCTTGTTCGTGGAGGTGATCCGGTCCTGCAGCAGGCCCATCTCGGTGGCGAGCGTCGGCTGGTAGCCCACCGCGCTGGGCATGCGGCCCAGAAGCGCCGACACCTCCGAACCCGCCTGCACGAAGCGGAAGATGTTGTCGATGAAGATCAGCACGTCGCTGCCGACCTGGTCGCGGAAGTACTCCGCCATGGTGAGCGCCGTGAGGGCCACCCGCAGGCGCGCTCCCGGCGGCTCGTTCATCTGGCCGAACACCATCGCGGTCTTGTCGATGACCCGCTTCTCGGTGCCGTCGACGTCCTTGAACTTAGCCTCCTTCATCTCGAGCCAGAGGTCGTTGCCCTCGCGGGTGCGCTCGCCCACCCCCGCGAACACCGACACGCCGGACGCCTCGACGGCGATGTTCCGGATCAGTTCCTGGATGAGAACCGTCTTGCCGAGGCCGGCGCCGCCGAACAGGCCGATCTTTCCGCCCTTGTTGAACGGAACCAGGAGGTCGATGACCTTCAGACCGGTCTGCAGGATCTCCACCTTCGTGCTCTGCTCGGTGAAGGCCGGGGGCTGGCGATGGATGGGGTGCCGCTCGGTCGCGTTCACCGGCCCGGCGTTGTCGATCGGCTCGCCCAGCAGGTTGAACACGCGGCCGAGAGTCTGCTCTCCGACCGGCACCGTGATCGGTCCGCCCGTATCGACGGCCTTCATGCCGCGGACCAGACCGTCGGTGGTGCTCAGAGCGACCGTCCGCACGACGTCGTCGCCCAGGTGCTGGGCCACCTCGCAGACCAGGTTGATGCCGCGATCCGCATCCTCGATGCGGATGGCGTTGTAGATCGGCGGCAGGTTCTCCGCGGAGAAGCGGCAGTCGACGACGGGTCCGAGGACTTGGATGACGGTGCCCTCTGCTGGCATGGCGTGCGGTGACTCCTTCTGGCGTGAAGGAGGGCGTCCCCCCCTCCCGCGGGCGGCAGTATACCTACGGCCCCGGGAGCCCAAGGGACGATGGCCCGTGCGGGACGTGTATACTGCGCGCAACCCGATCAGGAGGGACCGCCCAAACCGATGAAACGCTTCTTCCGATGGCTCAAGGCCCTGTTCAGCCGCGGCATGGATCGCCTCGAGGACCCGGACATCATGCTGGACCAAGCGCGCCGCGAGATGCAGGAGAACCTTGCGGCGAACCGCGAGAAGGCGGTCCAGGCGATCACCCAGAAGAACCGCTTGGAAAACATGCTCGACGACGCCCGCAAGCGCAGCGCCGACCTGGAGGCCAAGGCCGCCATGGCGCTGAAGCAGGGCAACCGCGACCTGGCCCGAACGTTCATCCGGGAGAAGGCCAACAACGACGCGGTGATCGCGTCGCTGGAGCAGAGTTATCAGCAGGCCGTTCAGACCGTGGAGGCCGTGAAGATTGCCTTCAAGCGCCAAGAGGAGGAGGTCCGCAAGAAGACCGCCGAGGCGCTGGCGATGAAGGCCCAGTGGAAGCAGGCGCAGATCCAGAACAGCATCGCCAAGGCGCTGGACGGCCTGACGTTCGAGTCCAGCTTCGGCAGCTTCGAGGCGGCCCAGGAACGCATCCGCGAGGCCCAGAGCGAGGCCGCGGCGCGGCAGGAGATGCTCGCGAGCAGCCTGCAGGGCAAGGTGATGGCCATGGAGGACCAGGCCATGGACTATCAAGCGGAGGAGGAGCTGCAGCAGCTGGAGGAGCGGCTCGGACTCCGTCCCGCCGCCCCGCAACAGGCCGAGACGCAGGTGGTGCAGCCGGTCGGCCCCGGCGCCCAGCCTGCCGAGCAGCCCAAGCCGGAAGACGTGCCCGCCAGCGAGGTGGACCAACAGCTGGAGGAGCTGGAGAAACGCCTGAGCGGGAACAAGGACGACAAGCCGGCTTTCTAGCCTTCAAACCTTGCGCCGCCGCCTCCCACCGTGGGTAGTCTCGCCGGCAACCCAACGGTGGGAGGATAGTGCATGAACCCTGTTCGCATTGGCATGATTGGTTGCGGGGGGCACGCCCGCTGGCACGTCTCGAATCTGTGCAAAGTGCCGGAAGCCCGCATCGTGGCTCTGGCCGACCCCAACCCGGCTCAGATCCAGCGGACGCAGGCGATGTTCCCTGCGTTGGCCAAGGCTCAGGCGTTCTCCGACTTCCACGCGCTGCTGGCGCAGGCCGAGCTGGACGCCGTCGTGATCTGCACGCCGCACACGCAACATGTGGACCAGGTCGTCGACGCGTTCGGCAGAGGGCTTCACGTGCTGGTGGAGAAGCCGATGGTGACCACCGTGCAGGACGCCCACCGGGTTCTGGACGCGCACCGCAAGGCTCCGGGCAAGGTCGGCGCCATCGGATACCAGAGGCACACGCAGGCCGAGTTCATCCGGCTCCGGCAGGAGATCGCCTCCGGGCGCTGGGGCGCGGTGACCTACATGGCGGCGCTGCAGTGCCAGGAGTGGAAGCGTCTGACGAAGGGTTCCTGGCGGCAGGATCCGCAACTGTCGGGCGGTGGGCAGCTGAACGACTCCGGCAGCCACCTCATCGACATCCTGCTGTGGGTGAGCGGCCTGCGGCCGGCCAGCGTCAGCGCGATCATCGACAACCTCGGCACGCCGGTCGACATCAACTCCAGCCTGAGCATCCGTTTCGCGGGCGGCGCCATGGCTTCGGTGTCCATCGTCGGGGACGCGCCCTGCTGGCACGAGGAGATCACGGTGTGGTGCGAGAAGGGCATGTTCCTGATCCGGAACGGCCACCTCTGCGTGGTGGAGGCCGACGGCACCAAGTCCGAGTTCCAGCGGATCGTCGGCGGAAGCGACCCGGACCGCAACTTCGTGGACGCGATTCTCGGCAGGGCGGAGGTGGCCGCCCCGCTCGAGTGCGGTCTGCGGGTGATCGAGCTCACCGAGGCCGCGTGGGAGTCGGGCCGGAACCAAGGCCTCCCGGTCCGCGTGCACCACGAGGACTGAGTCGCCAGCCAGGCCAAGAATCGGAGCCCGGCGGCCGTGCCGCCGGGCCCCTTGCGCTCAGTCCTTCTTAGCCGTCGCCGGCGGGGCCACGCCCCACCACTTGCGGACGAACTCCAGCACGATCTCGATCTGCTCGCGGTACCCGATGTCGCCTCCAAGGCCGTGCCCACCGGTCGGGTCGACCACCAGCTCGACGAGCGGCCCCTTGCCCCACTTCAGAAGCTCGCGGTAGACGGCCACCGTGTCCTGGAACAGAACGTTCAGGTCCTCCATGCCGTGGATGAGCAGCAGAGGCGACTTGAGGTTCTTGGCAAGGTGCGTCAGGGAGAACTTGTCCAGATCCTCCGGCTTGCCGATGCGCGACTTGCCGATCACTCCGCCCGAGTACCAGTTGTTGTAGTTCTGCCACTGGGTGGGTCCGGCCCCGGCGACACCGAGCGTGAACACTTCCGGCGCCGTGTACATGCACATCTGAGCCTGGAATCCGCCGAAGGACCAGCCGCTCACGGCGGTCTTGGCGGGGTCCGTGCCCCAAGTCTGCTGGATGTAGCGCACGCCGTCGACCAGGTCCTCCACCTGCGGCTTGCCCGGCTGGCCGAAGTTGGTCTTGCCGAACACGTTGCCGTAGCCGCTCTGGCCTCGCGGGTCGATCGTGGCCACCACCATCCCCAGGGTGTAGGCCATGTACACGTCCACCAGGCTGATCGCCCCGTCGTTCACCGACTTTCCGGTGGTCAGGGGCCCGCCGTACACGTTGATCCACAGCGGCCGCTTGTCCTCCTTGCGGTGTCCGGGCGGCAGATAGATGTAGCCGTAGATCGTCTGGCCGTGGCGGTTGACGTAGCTGAAGAGCTGCGGCTTCAGCTTGAAGACCTTCTCGAAGCCCTCGCGGTGGCTCGCGGTGAGCGTCTTCTCGCCGCCCTGCTTGCGCGCGTCCACTAGGACCAGTTCCGGTCGGAAGGTCCAGCTGCGGTGCATCGCGGCCGCCCACTGTCCGTTGTGCGAGAACGCCGGATCCTCGTAGACGCCATCCTTCGCGGTGAGGCGCCGCATCTCGCCGGTGGCCAGGTCCACGGCGTACAGATCCATGCGCGCCGGATGCTCCTTCTGGGCGTGCACGAACAGGGTCTTTCCATCCTGCGAGATCTGGTCCGGATACAGCTCGAACTCGCCCTTCGTCAGCTGCGTCGCGCCCTTCGTCCTCCGATCCAGAAGCCAGGCGTGCCGGAACCCGCTGAGGTCCATCAGCAGCAGAATCTTCGACCCGTCCGGCAGGTACATGGGATTGGCCAGCGTGGCGGTGGTGTGCTCCCCGTCCATCGTGGCCTTGTAGAGGCTCTCGAGCTTCTTCTCCGCCGGGTCGGCCTCGAACACCTCGAACGCCTTCTGGTCGCGCTTGTACGTCGCGAACACGAACCTCTTGGAGTCCGGCGACCACGGCTTCTCGCCGACGATGTCGTAGATCAGCTCCTCGCCGCCGGGGAACTTCCAGACCTCCCAAGGCTTGCCGTCCGACTTGGGGTCCTCGGCGGGACCGCGGTCGACGTCGGCGCAGTAGATCGTCGTTTCGTAGTTGAACGGGTCGTCGGCGACGTCGCGGTCCGTCTTCCGCGCCTGGGCGAAGCGGTCGCGGTACACGATGTAGTCCACCTGGCGGCTCGGGCCCTTCGACTTGCTCGACACGATGATCATGCGCGAGCCGTCCGGCGACAGCCAATAGCGGTCCACGTCCCCGCCGTTGGGCAGAGGCGGGTTGAGCTGCTGCACGAACGTGTCTCCGAACGCTCTGCGGTAGATGCCGCCCCCCTCCCGATAGAGGAACGCCTTGTCGTCGTCCACGAACTCCACCTGCGCTTCCTGGCCCCTGGTCTTGGTGAGCCGCACGGGCTTGGCGTCGGGCGACTTCAGGTGGTAAATGTCCCCCTTGTACACGAAGAGCACCTGGTTCGACTTCTTGCCCCAAGCGAACTCGGACACGCCGGGGTAGGAGGGCAGAGGCTCCTTGCGCTTCTCGTCCTCCTCGCGCTTCTTGATGCGGTACTCCCGATACTCGTCGTTGGACATCTTGAGAACCTTCTGCTCCTCCTCGGCCTCCTTCTTGTAGCGTTCGCGGGCCTTGGGGATGTCGCGGTCGAACGGTTCCATCGCCTCCATGGAGGTCAGCCGCAGGCTCTTGCCGGACTTGGTGTCGTACACCCACAGGTCGTAGCCCTTGTCGTCGTACGGGTTCCAGCGGTAGCCCAGGTAGCGGTCGTCGTGCGACCACGAGAGGCTCTGGGCGGATTTGCCGGTGTAGCCCTTGCGCGGGAAGATGTCGTCCAGCGTCAGCGGATCCTGGGAGAACGCCGCCGCGGGAATCGCCAGAGCGACGAGAATCGGAACGAGCGAGAGGGATCGGATCGGCACGGCGGCAGGTTTACCCCACAAGCGGCCGGCGGCAGCTCGCTGGACGGTGTGCCCACCCCGCAGAAATACCGGAACACGATCTGCGAAAACGCCATCAAAATGGACTGAGAGGCCCGGCATTTTGGACGGGGCGGGGGTGACCATGCTCGGCAAGCTGTTCGCGTTGTTTCTGTTGGGAGTCGGCGGCGGAGGGCCCCAGCAGCCTGCGATGCCCTCGCGGCCCGCGCTCGGCGCTCTGCCGATCCATCGCGGACCGAAGAACGAGACCGTTCCCGGATACGTCTTGCTGAAGACCGCACCGTCCGTCGCCCGCGCCGTGTCCGCCGTTTCGCTCCAGCCGATCCGACCGCCCGTGTCGCTGGTTCCGGGGGCCACCCTGGTCACGCGGATCGCGGACACAGGGTGGACGCTCTGGCGGCTCCGCCCCGGCCAGGCGGTCGAGGATGCGTTGCGGGAGGCTCGGCGGAACCCGTCTGTGGCGTACGCCCAGCCCCTCAACCGGATCTACCCGCTGATCGACGAGCCCAACGACCCGGACTTCCGTGCGATCGAGGACTCTCCGGATCTCATCTTGGGCTTGGAGGGCGAGGAAGGGGAGTTTCGGCGCCTGTGGCACCTCACCGACACCCTCGCCGAGGAGGCTTGGGCCGACTTCCCGGGCCACTGGTTCACGGCGCTCACCAAACCCGGAGGCCGCCCGGTCATCGCGGTAATCGACACGGGTTGCGACATGAACCACCCGGACTTCCGCAACGCCGGCGGCCTATCCAGCGACGTGAGCCAAGGCGGCCAATTGGATTGGAGCCGCTCCAAGCAGTTCCGCCTGGGAGCCGTCTACCCGTCCGGATCGCCGGAAGACCGCCACGGGCACGGAACGCACGTGGCAGGGTTGGCTCTGGCCGCGGGCAACAACGGCGGGTTTGACGGCCACGGCGTGATCGGGACTGGCTACAACGCCACCGGAATGATCCTGCGCGTGTTCGACGACGGTGGCACGGGCACCGACGCGGACGCCGCCGCGGCGATCTTCTACGCCGCCGACAACGGGGCGGACATCATCAACCTCAGCCTCGGCACCGAGAACTACTCGCAGATCTTCCAGGACGCGGTGACCTACGCGTTCCAGAAGGGGTGCCTGGTGGTCGCCGCGGGCAACGAGGACGGGAGCGGCGGCGGAGACCTCGGACCGATCTATCCGGCGGCGTGCAGCGGGTCCCTCGGGGTGTCCGCGAACGGACCGGACCTCATCCCCGCGGTGTCCACATACAGCGGCTTCGGCTACTACGTCGACGTGGCCGCGCCCGGCGGGGATGCCATCATCGCTCCGGATCTCAGCTCGTTCAAAATCCAGTTCGTTTTCTCCACGGCGATGCGCACGCCCGGTGCGCTCTGGAACCTCAGCCAGCAGGGGGTGCTGTACCCTCCGTACAACCTGAACTACGCCTACTTGGCTGGAACGAGCATGGCGACGCCCATCGTGGCCGGCGCAGCGGCGCTCTATCTCGACAAGTTCGGACTCCGGCGCGACTCCGGGTGGGCCAACGTGCGAACCTACCGAGCCATCGAGCGCTCTGCGATCGGCGTGATGGGTGCCCCGTACGGCGGCTGGGAGCCGTACCAGGGCTACGGGTCGCTCAACATCGCCGCCCTGCTGCAGGACGAGGATTTCCGCGGAGCCGAGACGGGCGCCATCGAGGGCATCGTGTACTACGGCGCGACGCCCGTGGCCAACGTTGCGGTGAAGGCGCGGAAGGTTTCCGGCGGACTCACCTACACCACCACGACGCAAAGGGACGGCACCTACCGCTTCGAGGCCCTCCCGCCCGGAGTCTACACCGTCACCGCGGCGCCGTTCGGCGCGGCCAAATCGAAGCGGACGGTGGTGCACGCAGGCTCGGACGCGCCCGGCGTCGATTTCTGGTGCGGCACGTCCACTTGGGACGAGACGAATCCGACGATCGCCCGATTCCAGCTTGGCGAGGACCCCGAGCCGCAGAGGCTGGTTCTGCGCCACTGGGCCTACGACACCGAAACCGGCATCGACCAGCTGGTGGTTCGCATCGGCACGACCGCGGGCGGCGACGACGTGCTCGCGGACCAGGAGGTGGTGATCGACGGCCCCGAGTTCGAGCTGACCGGGTTCACCCTTCCGAACCAGACGTGCTACCTGCGCGCCACCTACGTCGCAGGATCGGGGCGGACGGCCTCGGTGACCATCCCGATCCAGCTGTCCTCGGCAACCGCCGTCTCGGGCACCCTGGCGCTGGGCGACTACGCCGGACCCTTGCTGGGCGTTCCCGTGGAGGTTCAGGTCAGGAATCCCGGCAGCACCGTCGCTTTGGAGACCCACACGGTGCTCCTCGGCTCGCTCGGCCAGTTCAGCTTCACCACCACGCGAACGGGCACGTTCGACTTGGCGTTCAAGGCGAGCCACTGGCTCCGGAGCAAGGTGGCGGGCGTCGCGATGAACGGCTCGCCGGTGTCGGGGCTGGCGGTCTCGCTGACCAACGGGGACTGCAACGGCGACAACACGGTGAACCTCGCCGACCTGAACGCGGTGGGCCGCGCCTGGCGCTCGACGCCGGGCAGCCCGAACTGGGACCCGAACGCGGACCTGAACGGGGACGGGTCGGTGAACCTGGCGGACCGGAACATCGTGGCCCGGAATTGGCGTCTGTCCGGGGCTCCCTAAGGGAATCCGGCAGTTTTGCCGGGCCCAACCTCGTAGTACAGATGAAGGACAATGGAGGAGGGTGGGATCCGCCTCCCGCCCTGCTGAATCTGCCATGACTTCGAAAAGGAACCGCAGCCTGGCGTCGTTCGCGGCGCTGCTCCTCGTCGCGTTCGGATCCTCCCAGACGTTCACCAACGTTCCGGCCTTGCTGGAGCTCGCCAGCCGCCTTCAGAGGCTCGAAAGGAGCCAGCGGCTCACGGTGGGAACGCTGGCCCGCGCCCTCGCGGCGCCGCCTCTGATGCGTCTGCCCGACGGTCGGCTTGCGCAGCGCTTCTGGAGGTTCCCCGGCTGGGACGGCATGTACGTCACGTGCAATCTGAACGCGGCCCGGACGATGAACGTGGACAAGATCTGGCCGGGCGGCTCGACGGGTCTTGCGCTCAGTGGAAACGGCATCGAGCTGGGCGTGTGGGACGGCGGCAGCGCCCGCATCACCCACCGGGAGTTCGGCTCCAGGGCGGTGAACGTCGACGGTGTGGCCCACCAGTGGCACGCGACGCACGTCGCTGGGACGATGGTCGCCGCCGGGGTCGACCCTTCGGCGAAGGGCATGTCGTTCGAAGGTGCGCTCCTGAGCTTCGACTGGAACTACGATTCCTCGGAGATGGCGACGCGGGCGGCGGGCGGCCTGCGCGTCTCCAATCATTCGTACTCCATCCTGTACGACAACGGCGCGAACTGGATCTACGGCTTCTACGATCCGGAGGCGCAGACCTGGGACCAGCTGGCGTACGACGCGCCGTACTACACGATCGTCAAGGCGGCGGGCAACGACCAGTCTCGGAACACCAAAGGCGGCTACGACACCATCCCAACGAGCGGCACTGCGAAGAACGTGCTCACCATCGGGGCGGTGAGCAGCATCTCCGGCGGGTACACGGGGCCGTCCTCGGTGGTCATGAATACGTTCAGCAGCTGGGGACCGACGGACGACGGGCGGATCAAGCCCGACCTGGTGGCCCCGGGCGTGAACCTGTACTCGACGTACAACACGAGCGACAGCGCCTACGCCTACGCCAGCGGCACCTCCATGTCCGCGCCCGCCGCCGCGGGAGTGGTGGGTCTCCTTGTGCAGCACCGGAGGAACCTGAACCCGGGCCAAGACCTCTGGAGCTCGACCATGAAGGCCTTGCTGATCGCCACGGCCAACGAGGCCGGGCCGGCGGACGGCCCCGACTACAGGTTCGGCTGGGGGCTCATCGACGCCAGGCGCGCCGCCGAGGTCCTGCTCGCGAACTCGCAGACTCCAGGGGTCGTCGTCGAGGGCGTTCTGGGCAGCGGAGAGACGAAAACCTTCACCTACCAGTCGAACGGCTCGCCTGTGAGGGTGGCGATCGCCTGGACCGACCCGGCCGGGCCGGTGTCGGCGTATGGCACGAACGACTCCACGGACCTCCGGTTGGTGAACGACCTAGACCTGCGGGTGTTCGTGAACGGCACCGAGTGGAGGCCGTGGGTGCTGAACCCGGCCTCTCCCAGTTCGGCGGCCACGCGCGGCGACAACTTCCGAGACAACGTAGAGCGGGTGGACATTCCGACGCCGGGGAACGCCACCGTAGAGGTGCGGGTCACGCACAAGGGCTCCCTGCTGGGCGGCTCTCAGGCCTTCGGCCTTGTCGTGGTCGGGCTGCAGCCGGCCAGCCCGTCGAAAATCCAGAGCCTGACGGTCAATCCGTCGCAGGTGACCTCAGGGGAGACGGCGGAGGGGACCGTGACTCTGACCGCTCCGGCTCCTTCGGGAGGCGCCTTCGTGACGCTCTCCAGCTCGAACCCGTCGGTGGCTTCGGTCCCGTCCTCGGTGACCGTGGCGGCCGGGGCGACGCAGGCGACGTTCACCGTCTCGACCGGCACCGTCTCTTCGCAGACGGTCTGCACCATCCAAGGCACCTACGGCGGGGCGACCGCGTCGGCGGATCTGACGGTGGTCCCGGAGCAGGCTCTGGCGGGCACCGGCGAGCTGCAGGACTACTCCGGCAACCGGACCCTGGTGCCGATCACCCTGGAGATCCGCAATCCCGGCACAACCACGGTGGTGCAGAGCCTGACCGTGTTTCTGGACTCCTCGGGCGGGTTCCGCGTGCGGGCGAGCGTGACGCCGGGAACCTACGATCTCGCGTTCAAGGGCTCGACCTGGCTGCGCAAGGTGCTCCGGAACGTGCCGATCGCGGCGAACGGAGCCTCCGGGCTGTCGTTCTCTCTGCTCAACGGCGACGTGAACGGGGACAACACGATCAACCTGGTGGACCTGAACCGGATCTCCGCGGCGTGGCGCTCGCAGCCGGGTTCTTCGAACTGGGACCCCCAGGCCGACCTGAACGGCGACCTCCGGGTGAACCTGCTGGACCGCAACATCGTGGCGAAGAACTGGCGGCTGCGGGGGGACCCATGAGAAATCCGGTACCCATTCCCAGCTCCAAGCGGCGTTTTCTGAGTTATCCTGAAGAGGTAGGGGGGTGCGCCCTGTCGGAGTGGATTGGATCATGGTGAAGAGGGGATTTGCGAGCGCGATCGTCGCGGCGCTGGCGATGGCCGGCACGCAGGCTTGGGCCGTCGGCGTGGAGTTCTTCTTCACCGATCCTGCGGACTCCACGAACAGCCCTCTGAGCTACCTGCAGATCGGCGACGTGGGTTCGGAGTTCACGCTGAGCGTCTGGTTCAAGACGGTCGGCGGCTCGTGGGACCATCTCGGAGCGAACCTGTTCATCGGGTTCGACCGCACCTCGACGGCGGGACCGGGCGCTTCACCGACCGACGGCCTGCTGGGCTTGGCGGGCACGGCGACCACCTCGCACGCGAACGTGAACTCGCTGTACAGCCTCTTTCCGCCGAACACCGGCGTGCTGGGTGGTGGCACCGACCCAACGAGCGGCCCCGGGGAGCGGCCGTTCGGGATCGAGTACCTGTTGGTCCTGAACAGCGGCGTGGACACGCCCACCCCCGCCGACACGCCCGTGCACCTGCTGGACGTGAAGCTGAAGAACGTCGGCCTGTTGCCCGGCGAGTCCTACAACGTGGTTCTGTACGACGCCGGTCGGGACATCGAGGGCACGACCTTCCTTTACAACCTGAACACCGACGCCCTGAGGCCGGGTGGGTCCACCACCCTCCAAGTGGAGGCCGTGCCCGAGCCGGCGACCCTCGCGGCGCTGGGGGTGGGTTTGGCGTTTCTCGCCCGCCGTCGTCGCGCCGGCCGATAGCCGTCAGCGAAGTTAGCCGTGGTCGGCCCTCAGCTCCGAGGGCAGAAGCCCGAGGTACTCCTTGATCGACTCTCGGAGACCTTGGGCGGTGCCGAAGCCGCACGCCGCGGCGATCGATTCGATCGGTTCGTCGGTTGCCGTCAGCTTCCGCACAGCCATCTCCGTTCGGCAACGGTCGACGAACTCGTGGAAGCCGTAACCGACGAGTGTCTTGAACACCCTGGAGAAGTGGAACGGCGAGTAGCCGACGAAGTCGGCGCCGTCCTTCAGCGGCCAAGGGTGCTCCGGGTGCTCCTTCACGCGATCGATGAGCGCGATGAGCACCGGCGGCAGGTCGCTCGGCAGGGGCGTGAGTCCGACGGCGTCCTCGCCCTTCACGCACTCCGCAACGCCGCAGTGGGCGTACGAGAAGAACACGGGCAGAACCCAATCCGCACCCCGACGGGCGTCCGCCGCGAGGCGGTCGAGGTCCGCCTCCCTCACATGATGGAACGGCGTGGAGAACACCCCATGCAGCGGCTGCCCGGTCTTGACGGAGCGCCTCTCCCTCTGAACCCAGCGGTGCAACGCGGCGGCGGACTCGCCGTGCCACACCATCACGTACAACTTGTGGTCGCCTCTCGCCAGACTGACCGCCACCGGGGAAGGGCCGGACACGAAGCCGACGCTCTCAGGGGCAAGAACCGACCACCGCCCAGTCATTCCCCGGCGCACCAGGATCGTGCCCCGACAGACCCAAAGGAGGCAGTGCACGTCGGCGGGCAACTCCAGGCGAACCAAGGTGGCCTGTTGCACAGCCCCGGTCCTCAGCTCGAACAGCTCCTGCTCGGTGTGGTAGAGCTCGGTTCCGCTGAGCGGGCAGTCTTGGCCGAACCTCATCGCGTGTGTGGTCTCCCTCCCGGTTTCGTCGTTCCCGCCCCTCTTTGATTATGCTGTCTCTGGAGCAAGAAGCCAAGGTGTTCGGGACGTGTTTCGTACGGTTCGGGCCGTAAGCCGGACGACTTCGTCAGCGAGCGGTTCCGGCGATCGGGTATGAACCCCCGCGTATGGCAAGGCAGTTGAGCGTCGCGGTTCTGGGAGCGACCGGCGCCGTCGGCGGGGAGTTCCTCAGGCTCTTCGAGTCAAGAGGGTTTCCGGTCGGAAGTCTGCGCCTTCTCGCGAGCGAGCGTTCCGCGGGCAAGCGGCTAACGTTCCGCGGCGAGGAGGTCGAGGTCGAAGCGGTCCGGCCGGAGTCGTTTGAGGGCGTTGACGTCGCTTTCTTCAGCGCGGGGGCTTCGCGGAGCAGGGAGTTCGCGCCGCACGCCGTACGGGCGGGAGCGACGGTGATCGACAACTCCAGCGCGTTCCGGATGGAGCCGGACGTGCCGCTGGTGGTTCCCGAGATCAACTTCGACTCCATTCCGCAGGGGTGCCGTTTGATCGCCAACCCGAACTGCAGCGCGATCATCCTGCTGATGGCGGTCCATCCCCTCACGAAGCTGGGCCGGGTGGAGAGGCTGATCGTCAGCACGTACCAGAGCGCCAGCGGGGCCGGCGCGGCGGCCATGCGCGAGCTGGAGGAGCAGACGCGCGACGTTCTGGAGGGTCGCGAGCCCCAGCCCAAGGTGCTGCCGCACGTCTACGCCTTCAACCTGTTCAGCCACAACACCCCCATCAACGAGCACGGCTACAACGACGAGGAGTGGAAGGTGATCCACGAGAGCCGCAAGATCCTGGGCATGCCGGATCTGCGCATCAACGTGACCTGCGTGCGCGTTCCCGTGCTCCGGGCGCACAGCGAGTCGGTGACCGTGGAGTACGACGGAGAGGCTCCCTCGGAAGAGGCCGTGCGCGAGGCCGTTCGCACCGCTCCCGGGGTGCGGCTGGTGGACGACCGAGAACACAATCTGTTCCCGATGCCTCTCGCGGCGTCCGGCATCGCCGAGGTGCTGGTCGGTCGGATTCGCAGGGACATCAGCCACCCATCGGCCGTGTCGCTGTTCGTCGCGGGCGACCAGCTTCTGAAGGGGGCGGCCCTGAACGCCGTTCAGATCGCCGAACGCCTGCTGGAGGCGGGGCGCCTCTGAGAGACCCCCACCTAAGGAATGGCCCAGCAATTTTGCTGGGCCATTTCGCGTTTCTTTCGGTCCGGAACTTGGACATTTCCGGGGTGCGTGATACAGTAAAGGTATGGTGTTCCAGCATTCGATCCCGTTTGCGGCACCATCCCAGCTCCGGCTGGAGCTGGTGCCGGCCCCTGAGGTGGGCTGGGCTTGGCTCACGGTCGTGGACCAGTTCCACCACCCCATGGGCAACTTGTGTCATCTTTCTGTGAACGTCAACGAGCTGCTGGCGCTCGTGCATGGTCGCCGGCACATCGTGGATGCGTCTGGGGAGAAGGCCGCGTGCTGCCTGAAGGTCCCGAA
>FWWL01000598.1_pt1 | contig 97083 bp, 106 predicted proteins | sample 2228331 | NCBI WGS metagenome assembly FWWL01 (sample SAMEA103939775, study PRJEB20133) | metagenome | reverse complement strand
GGCGGGCGCGGCGGCCGGGACAGGCGCCGCCGCAGGCTTGGGCGCCTGGCCGACCTGCTCGAGCGCGGCCAGCAGATCGGGACGCGGCCGGGCCGGCTCGTCGTTGCGCGCGGCCGAGACCAGATCGGCGACTGCGTCCGAGCAGCGCAGGAACAGGGCGAAGGGGGCATCTTCGAGAGCGACGCGGCCGGAGCGGAGATGGTCGAGCGAGGCCTCGAACACATGCGCGAAGGAGACCAGCTCCGTGCAGCCGAATGCGCCTGCGCCACCCTTGATCGAGTGGATCGCCCGGAAGGCGGCGTTGACGTCCTCGGAGTCGGTCGAGCCTTCGTCGAGCGCCTGGAGCTTGAGTTCCAGTGCGCCGAGGAGTTCCTCGCACTCCTGGAAGAAGGTCTGTTTGAGTTCCGCCAACGGATCCATGGGGCCGCCTCAGTTCTGGTAGCGGGCGACGAGGCCGAGCAGCGTGTTGGGCTCGAAGGGCTTGACCATCCAGGCGCTGGCGCCGGCGCGGCGGCCTTCAGCCTTGATCTCGGCACCATTCTCCGTGGTCAGCACGATGATCGGCGTGTTCTGGCCGGCCGGCCTGGCGCGGCAGGCGCGGGTGAACTGGATACCGTCCATGATCGGCATGTTCAGGTCGGTGATGACGACGTCGGGCTTGAAAGCGTCGAACTGGGCCAACCCCTCCTCACCGTTTTCGGCGGAAGCCACCTCGTGCCCGGCGTTCTTCAACGTCAGGCACAGCAGGCTGAGCAGGGTCTTGGTGTCGTCGATGGCGAGGATTTTCATCCGTATCACTCCAGAACGAGAGCGCTTTGAGCGGGATCGAACCCGATCGCCTGCAGGGATTGGCGGCATTCCGCGGAGGCCGCCTTGAGCGACACGCTGAGGCCCTTGGCCTTGGCGCTTGCGGCTGCGGAATGGAGGAGCTGGATCCAGAGACTGGGCAGCGGCCCCGCCTCGGCGCATTCGACGCTGATGCTTTCCTTCTGCTCCAGCGCGACGAGCAACTGGTTGCGGAAGGCAGCGGCCTCGGAGCGGCCCAGGAAAGGCGGTAGGGAGACGGTAATGACCACGGCGGCGCGACCCATGAATGCTTCGCAGAGGATCGCGCCAGAATGGTAAAAATTTCGCTAATCCGGCTGCGCCTCGTCAACGTTTTGGGCGGTCCTGCAGCGGAATTGCGTCGATCGAGGCTCGCATTCGCCCGCTGTCGCACGACCGGGCAGGCAACTCAGAACATGCTGTTGCTGATCGCGCGCGGAACCAGCGAAATGCTGCCGCCGACATCCTTGTATTTGCGCGGTACGTTGATCACGCCCGACAGATGGATCCAGAGGTTGTTCGGCGAGATCGGCTTGGTGATGATCTCGTGGGCGCCGAGCTTGGCGGCGTGGACGACCGAGCGCCGGTCGGGCCGCTCCATCATCACCAGCACAGGCGCCTTGGCGAAGGGCGAGGTCTTGAAGGAGCGCATCGAGGCGAGGCACTTCATGCTGCCGGAATCCGGCAGGTCCCAGTCGAGTATGACGATATTGGGCTGCTTCTGGATGAACATGGTCGCGGCGGAGGCCAGGTCCGAGGCCTCGAAGATGCGGTGGAGCTGCGCCTGGTACAGCATCGTGCGGATGATCCGCCGGTAGTGCGGGCTGGGATCGATCAGCAGCACCGAGAGGTTGGGGAAGGATGGCGCGATATGCATGACGCTTGACCGACCAGCTCACTCGACACGACCAAACACAACGACAGGCAAAGCGCAGGTTGGACGGAGCGACAAGGCTCCGCGCCGCCTGCGCTCAGGTCTTCAATCCGAAGCGGAACCCGCCCCAGTGCCGCCCCTTGACCATGATCGGGGCCGACAGATCTTCCATCACCAGAAACTCGCCGCCGCCCATGTCGCGGCGATAGGTCTGCAGCAGGAAGGGCTTGCGGTTGCGCGCGGCCGCAAGCCCGGTGCGATCGTTGAAGATGCGCCGGTTGCGGCAGTTGGCGTTGTTCCAGACCGGGTCGCGCCCCTGCGGCTGCGAGTATTTGCGGTTATGCGTCGGCAGGAAGCCGTTCCGGTCCACGGCCGCGCAGAACACGATGCGCGCATTGGCTGCCAGCAGTTCTTCCTGGATCGGCGGCAGCAGCCGGTCGGTCAGCGCGACGAAACGCGTCATGTGCTGCAGCGGGTCGGAGCCTTCGACCGGCCGGTAGGCCTCGTCGAACAGGTCTGCCATGGTGATCTCGCCCCGCGCGAGCGCCTGCTCGAACAGCCCGCCGATCGTCGCGGCGGTCTCCATCGCGGTCGCGATAAGCTCGGACTGCGCGGTGCGCACGCCTGATGCCGCGATCGCGCCCAGGATAGCCTCGCTGATCGAGACGAGTTGATCGGTGCGCTGCGAGGCGCGCTCCAGATTGGCGCTGGACGCATCGACGCCGGAAACGAGATTGCGCAGATCCTTGCCGACCTCGGCGAAGGCGACGGCGTTCTCGCGCGTCGGGGCCGAGATCGCATCGATATTGCCGATCAGCCCGACGACCGACTTGCCGAAGCTGTCGAGCTCGCCGAGCTGCAGCGCGATACCCTGGCTTTGTTCGCTGGCGCGCCGCGCCGTCTCGGCGTTCTCCTGGCTCTTATGGGCCAAAAGATCGACCGCCTTGACCAGCGCGTCGAGCTGCTTTGCCCCGGTCGTCGTCGCCTCGCGGGTCTGTTCGGCGAGCTGCTTGACCGCCGCGGCGATGACCGCGAAGCCGCGCCCGGCCGTGCCGCTGCGGGCCGCCTCGACGCCGGCATTGATCGAGAGAAGCTGGATCTCGCGGGTGATCGACTGGATCGCGTCGCTCGAGGCGCGGGCCTTGTGCGCCTCGCCGACGGCATCCGCCAGCGCCGAGGCCAATGTGCTCGCTCCTTGAGTCAGCGCCTCGATGTCCGACTGCGCCACGTTGAGCCCGGCCTTGACCGATTCCGTCACGCGGGCAAGCCCGCTGCGGACCACGGACGCGGTCTGTTGGGCACCGTCGGCCGCCTGTTCGATAGAACGGTTGGCGCGCGACACCTGCTCGACGGCAACGACGAGCCGGTGAAGCCCGTCGGTCTGGCCTTCGAGCTGGCGCGTCACGTCGCCGATGCTGCCGGAGATGTCGGTGATTTCGGCGCCGAGCTTGCCGAAGCGCTCGGCGATCTCGCGCACCGCGCGCGCCGCGCCAGCGTCGGACGGCATGTCCTCATTGGCGGGTTCTGGCGCCTTCAGGGCGTGCGCTTGCATGGTCATCCGCTTTCAGGCCGGTCGGTTTCCGATCGGAACCTTAGCCAAAACGCGGTAAATTCGGCGTTAATGGCGCGATTGGCGCGCAACCAGCGGTTCAGCGCGGCCCGACGGCAGCAGGATCGCGCACGACGCCGCGACGATCAGCACCAGCCCGAGCCAGTCGCCCAGCAGCGGCCTCTCGCCCAGCAGCAGGACCGAGCCGAACGTGCCGACCGCCGGCACCATCAGCGTGCCGATGCTGGCGAGCCCGGCCGGCACCCGGGCGATTACCGTGAACCAGATGAAGTAGGCCAACGCCTGAGCGCCCAGAACATGGAAGGTCAGGGCCGCGATCGTACGCGGCTGCAACGGCGCGATCCGGGGCAACCCCTCGAAGACCAGCATGCCCATGCCGGCAATGAGGCCGCCGATCAGCAATTGCCAAGCCGCGACCGTGATCGCCGGAGCCGGGACCGGCCAGCGCTTACTGACGATCGTGCCGAGCGCCCAGCTCAGGCTGGCGATCAGCGCAAGCATCAACCCCGGAGTGAGCCCGCCGTCCCGCCAGAGCGGCAGACCGAGCGCGGCAAGGCCGGCGGCACCCAGCCCCAGCCCGAGAAACCTGCGCCGGTCGAGACGCTCAGCCAGCCAGAGCCACGCCATCAGCGTCGACCAGAGCGGCATGGTGAAGGTCAGGATGGCGGCCCGCGAGGTCGGCGCCATCAACTGCGCGAACGCGAGCAGGACGTTGAACGCGGCAATCGAGAGGAAGCCCGCCACCAGGAGAGGCAGCCAACAGGCGCGCGGGACATGCAGCGACTGCCCGCGCAAGACGGCGATCGCGAAAAGCGTCAGCCCGGCGAAGCCCATGCCGCCCGAGCGCAGCGTCCAGGGCGCGATTTCGCCGAGCGCGATGCGGACCGCAGGCCAATTGAACCCCCAGAGCAGTCCGAGCACTGGAACAAGGAAAAGCGTGCGCGATTGTGTCATGGGTTGAGTATGGCAAACCGACGCGCCGCATCGTCATGCGAAACACGGCGCGGCGTCGGGCTTTCGCCGCATCGATTGCAGTCGCGTTGACGAAAAAAACATCAAGCCGCGCATGGCCCGCTGCATCCGCACACCCGGCATGCGATTAACGCAACGGTAACGCCGGCGCACATGCCGTCGCCCCATGGAGGATGTCATGACGAACGCGACTTCGTTTTCCCGCCGCTCGCTGATCGGGCTCGGCGCCGCCGCCATCGCTGTCTCGGCCGCGCCGAAGGTCTGGGCCCAGGCCGCCGCGCCCGCACCTGCGGCCGGCCCGTTCTCGCTGCCCAAGCGCGCCTATGAGGCGGCCGCGCTGGAGCCCCATATCGACGCGATGACGATGGACATTCACTACACCCGCCATCACGCCGCTTTCGTCGCCGGTTTGAACGGCGTCGCCAAGGACCACGGCGTCGTCGCCTCGACCCCTCTCAACAAGCTGCTTGGCGACCTGATGTCGGTGCCGGAAGCCGTCCGCACCCCGGTGCGCAACGCTGGCGGCGGCCATGCCAACCACACCATGTTCTGGGAGGTCATGGGCCCGAATGGCGGCGGCGCGCCGACCGGCGACGTCGCAGCCGCGATCACCCGGGATCTCGGCGGCTTCGACAAGTTCAAGACCGATTTCGAGGCCGCCGGCCTGCGCGTCTTCGGCTCGGGCTGGGTCTTCGTCACGGTGGCCGCCGACGGCAAGCTCGCCATTGTTTCCAAGGCCGGACAGGACAACCCGCTGATGGACAAGCAGATGCCGCTCTTCGGCAACGACGTCTGGGAGCACGCCTACTACCTGAAGTACCAGAACCGCCGCGCCGACTATCTCAAGGGCTGGTGGAACACGGTCAACTGGGCCAAGGTCAACGAGCGCTACGCCGCCGCCAAGGCCGGCAAGCTGGCGATCTGACCGCAACGACCCGAAACAGCATTGAACCAGCATGCCCGGCCTCGCGGCCGGGCATCGTCGTTTCATGCCTTGCATCTGCAGGCTCCCGTCTCTAGTTTAGAATAATTATAAACTAGAGACACGCCATGCTTTCGCGCTTTTCGCTGCCGGCCTTGTCCGGCAAGCTCCGCTTCGCCGACCTGTCCGAGAAGGATGTTCTGGCGCTGGCCATCGCCTCGGAGGAGGAAGATGGCCGCATCTACGCGACCTACGCGCAGAGCCTGCGCGCCGCGTTCCCCGCCTCCGCAACGATCTTCGAGGCCATGGCCGAAGAAGAGAACGAGCACCGCAGGCGTCTGATCGAAGCCTACCGGCGGCGGTTCGGCGAGACCATCCAGCCGCTCCGTCGCGAGCACATCTCGGATTTTTACACACGCAAGCCGGTCTGGCTGGTCGAAAACCTCGGGCTCGATCGCATCAGGGCCGAGGCGCAGGAGATGGAACGTCAGGCGCGCGAATTCTATGTGGCGGCCGCCAGCCGGTCGAGTGACGCAGCCACACGTCAGCTGCTCGGCGAACTTGCGGCCGCCGAAGCAAAGCACGAAGGCAAGGCCCAGGCGCTGACCGAGACGCTTCTCGGCGGGGAGGTCCGCAAAGACGAGGACGCCGCCTCGCGCAAGCAATTCATCCTGACCTGGGTGCAGCCGGGCCTCGCCGGCCTGATGGATGGCTCCGTCTCGACGCTCGCGCCCATTTTCGCCACCGCCTTCGCGACGCAGAACCCCTGGACGACCTTCCTGATCGGCCTATCCGCTTCGGTGGGCGCCGGGATCTCGATGGGCTTCACCGAGGCCGCTCATGACGATGGCAAGCTCTCAGGGCGCGGCGCGCCGTGGAAACGCGGCCTGGCGTCAGGCCTGATGACCATGCTGGGCGGGCTCGGTCACGCCCTGCCCTATCTCATACCGCATTTCTGGACGGCGACGGCGATCGCGCTCGTGGTCGTCTTCATCGAACTCTGGGCGATCGTCTGGATCCAGAACCGCTTCATGGAAACGCCCTTCCTACGCGCCGCTTTCCAGGTGGTGCTCGGCGGCGGACTTGTCCTCGCGGCCGGTATCCTGATCGGCGGCGCGTAACCGATCAGGACAGCACCGGTGGCCGCGCCGCACACACGCCAGCCTGCTCCAGTGCGAACGCCGCCCGCAGGCACAGATCCTCGCGCCACGGCGCGGCGATGAGCTGGACGCCGATCGGCAGCCCCGGGCCGAGCACCGGCACGGCCGCGACGGGCAGTCCGATCGCGGAGATCGGCTGGGTGAAGATACCGAGATTGGGCCGCAGCGGCACTGTCTCGCCGCGCAGCTCCAGTGTCGTCTGGCCGATCAGCGGCGCGGGGCATGGCGTCGCCGGCGCGATGATCAGGTCGACATCCTCGAACGCGCGCATGACCTGATCGTGGAACCAGCGCCTGACCCGCTGGGCCTGGATGTACCAGGCGCTCGGCTGCATCGCCCCGGCCAAAAACCGGTCGCGCGTATCGGGGTCGAAATCATCGGCCCGCGCCCGCAACCGATCGAGGTGGAAGGCGGCGCTCTCGCCATTCGTGATCAGAAAGGCGGCGGCCCGGGCCAGCGCCGCACCCGCGAGGTCGATCGTACGGCTCGCGCCGAGCGCCTGCGCTACGGCTGCCACCGCGGCTAGCGCCTCCGGCATGCCCTCCGTCGAGAAATGCCCGGTTGCCACCGCGATCCGCAGACCCGCCGTGCCGGCGTTGAGACCGGGCAGGCATGGCTCTGCCGGTCGCTGCGCACAAGCCGGATCATGCGCGTCAGGCCCCTGCAACAGGTCGTACGCCAAAGCGAGGTCGGTCACATCGCGGGCGAACGGGCCGAGATGGTCGAGAGAATCGCAGAACGGAAAGGAGCGCGTGCGCGGCAGCCGGCCATAGGTCGGTTTCAGGCCGAAGATGCCGCAGAGCGAGGACGGCACGCGGATCGAGCCGTTGGTGTCGGAGCCCAAAGAAATCGGCGCAAGACCCGCCGCGGTCGCCGCCCCCGAGCCCGAGGACGAGCCGCCGGCCATGCGCGAAGGGTCGTGCGGATTGCGGCAGGCGCCGTCATGCGCGTTCTCGCCGGTGAAGTCATAGGCGTATTCGCCCATGTTGAGGCCGCCGAGCAGGACCGCGCCTGCCGCGCTCAGCCGCTCGACCAGTTCGCCGTCGCGGGTCGCGGGCGCGCGTTCGCGGTTGATCTTGGAGCCCGCCCGCGTCGGCAGGCCTTCGATGTCGAACAGGTTCTTGACCGCGAAAGGCACGCCGGCGAGCGGCCCGAGCGTCTCGCCCCGCGCCCGCGCCGCGTCGATGCCGCGCGCCTGCCCTAGGGCACGCTGCGCCGTAACGTCGGTGAAGGCGTTTATCGCCGGATTCAGCGTGGCGATACGGGCGAGATAATCGCCGGTCACGGTCTCGGCCGAGACCTCCCCTGCCCTGATGTGATCCGCTATGCGATGGGCCGGCGTGAAGGCGTCCAGACTCACCGCTGCATCTCCGGAGCCGGCAGCGGTTCCTTGACGGCGAGGCCCGGCCGAAAGGTCGCCGCCATCTCGAAGCCGCCATCGTCGAGGGCTGCACCCTGCACGATGGTCGCCATCCGGTTTGCGACCTCCAGAAATTGAAGCACGCCCGGGCACTGTTCGTCCGTGATCGTCAATCCGAGCGTCGGCGCCATCGCGTCGCAATGACGCGCCGCATCGAATGGCGGTTTGGCGAGGTTCATTCAGCAGGCTCCAGCTTGGCGCGCGGTTCGGTGGTCATGGTCTTGGTCGCGCCTTCCCCGGCAAGCTGGCGCGCGCAAAGCCAGAGGAATCCGGCCACCATCGCATAGGCAAGGCTGATCGACGGCGTGACGCCGAGCCCCTTGCCGACTCCGATCGCCTCGCCATGCATGAGTCCGAAATAGGTCAGCACCGCGCCCGCCGCCGCAAAGCCCGCAGCGTGCAGGAACTGCTTCTCGATGATGAAGACCGCAATCGCCCCGAGCACGAGACCCGAGAGGATCGCGCCGCCGCCCATCAGTTCGAGCCCGTGATAGAGCACGCCCATATTGGCCATCTTGTCGATGCCGACGGCAGCCGCATTGGTCCCGGCAGCCCCCAGCGCCCCGTCGATCTGCACCTTGGCCCAGGCTGCGAGATGCGGCGTCACGGCCAGCACGATCGCAGGCGCGTGGCTCGTCGGCGTCGTCTGGAAGGCCTGCGCGCCGATCAGCATGCCGATATAGAGCAGGATCGGTGAGATCGCGACGATCGGCACCAGCGCCAGCAGAAGCGCGATGATCCCGAACCAGCACAGCGCGATCACGATCAGGCCCGTGGCGGCCGAATAGCCGATCCGCCCGCCCATCGCCTTCCAGCCGGGATGGCCGATATAGACCGCGTTGATGAAGGGATTGCCCATCAGGCAGCCGATCAGCGAGACGACGCCGTCGGCGGTCAGCACCCGCGTCGTCGGGTAATGGTCGCCGGCAGCCTCCGCGCTCTCGACATTGTCCATCGCCTCGACGAGGTCGTAGATGCCGAAGGGAATCGCGGTGACGAGGATGATGCCGAGATAGTCGAAGCCCGAGAAGACGTGGTTGAAGGCCGGCACCGGCAGCGAGAAACCGAAGTTGGAGAAGGCCGCGCCGAGCTTTGCCAGCGACATGCCACCGACATCGAGCCCGAAGCCCGCCGCGCCCCAGGCGATGACCATACCGAAAGCGATGGCAACGAGCCCCGCCGGAATGCCTTTCGGATAACGCACGCCGCCAAACCAGCTCACCAGAATGATGGCGAGGCAGACGAGCCCGATCGCGGGGGTAAGAAAAATCTCCAGCGCCGGCCGCATCGAGATGAAGGCGATCGAGACTCCCGCCAGCGTGCCGAGCAGCGCCGCGCGCGGCGTGATCTTGCGGATGTAGGGCGCGATGAAGCCGCCCGCCATCAGGATGAAGCTCTGGAAGAAGACCCAGACCAGCCCCGCCTCCCAACCCTTGATCGGATCGCCGGTCATGCTCGCGATCGGCAGCATGATCACGAAGGTGACAACGAACATGTGCGGCACGCTGATGCCCGATGGCAGCGCGCAGACATCGTCACGGCCGGTTTCCCTGGCGAGCTTCCAGGCGAGGTAGGCGTAATAGCCCGTCGACAGGAACATCATCAGCCCGAGCGCGGGCAGGATGCGCCCGAAGACGATGTCGGACGGCATCTTCAGCACGAACTGCAGCAGCCCGGTCAGAACCAGCAGATTGACGAGGATGTTGGTTCCGAAGCCGAAGAGCGCGTTCCAGTCGCCCGGCGTCCAGAGTTTCGGCTGGAATCCGGAAGTCGCAGTCGTCGTCGCCATGTCCCCCTCCTTGCCGCTCAAGCCGCCTGCTCGCGCGCACCGAGCGCCGCCAGCACATCCCCCGTCGTCGAAACCCAGCCGAAGATCCCGCCCTGGGCCGCGATCATGCGAAGGCCCACCTCGTGGAACTCCGGGAAATACGAGGCGCAGGCATCGGCCAGCACGAGGCAGCGATAGCCCCGGTCATTAGCCTCGCGCACGGTGGTGTGGACGCAGACCTCTGTGGTGACGCCGGCCACCAGCAGCGTCTCGATGCCGCGATTGCGCAGCATCAGGTCGAGATCGGTCTGGTAGAAAGCGCCCTTGCCGGGCTTGTCGATCACCGGCTCGTCGGGAAGCGGCGCCAGATCGGCGATGATGTCGTGCCCGGCCTCGCCGCGGATCAGGATGCGCCCCATCGGCCCCGCCGCACCGATGCGCTTGGCGGGATCACCGCGCTGCACCTTGGCCGGGGGCGCGTCGGAGAGGTCGGGACGATGCCCCTCGCGGGTGTGGATCACCAGCAGACCAGCTTTGCGAGCACCGGCCAGCATCGCCTGGCACGGCCCGACGGCCTTCATCAGCAGAGACACGTCGTTGCCGAGTGCGGCTCCGAACCCGCCGGGCTCCAGAAAATCGCGCTGCATGTCGATGATGACCAGCGCGGTCCGCGTAAAGTCGACGCCAAGCGGGAAAGGCTGCGCGGGAATCTCGGAGCGGGTCATGCAAAGCCTCCGGTCGCTGGCGGACGGAATGGGCTTTGCAAGGGCTATGCCTGAGACGTACCGCCACCGCAGATAACGCGCAGGAGCAGGATGATCGACAACAAGCGATTGAATCGATGACGAGATTCGACGTCGGTGCGAGCCGCCTCTTCACGCGAGCAACGGATTTGACCGCCGGGATGAGACGAGACGCGCCCCGCATGCATAATCTTTGTATGCATCTAACCTGAAACTGCCTATCCGATAGGCTCGACCTCCAAGAGGCTTCCGTGACGACCCTGACCAGCCTGATCGCCGACCATTTAGACGGCCGCGTGACGATCGCCCGGACGATCGCAGCGGCCTATGCCCGACACCGCGAGCATGGCGACGAGGCGATGTTCATCAGCCTGAGGCCGGAAGCCGAGGTGCTGGCGGAGGCGGAAGCGCTGCAGGCCGAGGGCCCGCGCGGCCGCAAGCTCTGGGGCGTTCCCGTCGCGGTGAAGGACAACATCGACGTCGCCGGCCTTCCCACCACCGCCGCATGTCCCGCCTTCGCCAACACGCCCGAGCGGGATGCGACCGCCGTCGCGCGGCTCAGGGCGCAGGGTGCGATCATCATCGGCAAGACCAACCTCGACCAGTTCGCCACAGGCCTGAACGGCACGCGCTCGCCCTATGGCGTGCCCCGCAACGCGTTGCGCGCCGACCTCGTGCCGGGCGGCTCCAGTTCCGGCTCGGCCAGCGCGGTCGCGGCCGGCATTGTCCCGGTCGCGCTCGGCACGGATACGGCGGGATCCGGCCGCGTCCCGGCCGGCCTGCAGAACCTCGTCGGCCTCAAGCCCAGCGTCGGACTCGTGCCGAGCGCGGGCGTCGTCCCGGCCTGCCGCACGCTGGACTGCATCTCCATCTTCGCGCTGACCGTCGACGACGCCTGGACCGTACTCAATGTCATCGCCGGTCCCGACGCAGCCGATCCTTTCTCGCGCGCCCTGCCGCTTGGTCGGCCAGGCGCAGTCGCGCCGCATTTGAGGATCGGCGTTCCCCGCCCCGCCGACCTCGATTTCAACGGAGATGGTGCAGCGGCCGCCAGCTTTTCGATGGCGGTGGAGCGGGCGAAGGCGCTTGGCGCGACCATCGTCCCGCTCGACATGACGCCGTTCAACGACACGGCGCGCCTGCTCTATCACGGCCCCTGGGTCGCCGAACGCTGGCTCGCCATCCGGGACCTCCATGAACGCGATCCTGAGACGATCCTGCCCGTGATCCGCGAGGTCATCGCCGGCAAGCCGCTGCCCGATGCCGCCGAAACCTTCGCCGCGCGCTATCGCCTCGCCGAGCTGGCGCTGGCGACGAAAGCGGCCATGAACGGCTTCGACGCACTGATGGTGCCGACCGCGCCGCGCCCCGCAACGCTGGCGCAGATGGCTGCCGATCCGATCGGCCAGAACTCCATGCTCGGCCGCTACACCAATTTCGTGAACCTGCTCGATCTCTGCGCGCTCGCCGTCCCTGTTAGCCTGACAACCGACGGCACGGCTGCCGGCGTCACCTTCATCGCGCCCCGCGGCCATGACGCGGCGTTGGCCAGCCTCGGCCGCGCCTTCCATACGGCTTCCGGCCTGACCTTGGGCGCGACCGGCGCGGCCATGCCGGCTTTGCCCACGCTTCCTGATGCGCCAGCGCCCGGCATGATCGAGATCGCCGTCGTCGGCGCGCATCTCTCCGGCATGCCGCTCAACGGCGAACTGACCGCGCTCGGCGCGACCTTCCTGCGCGCAACGACCACCACTGCCGATTACAGGCTCTTCGCCCTGCCCGGCGGTCCACCGGCGCGGCCGGGACTGGTTCGCGTCGCGGAGGGCGGCGCAGCCGTCGCGCTCGAGGTCTGGGCGATGCCGCCGGAGGGCTTCGGCCGCCTCATTGCGGGCATCCCCTCCCCGCTTGGAATCGGCACGCTGGCGCTGGCGGACGGCACGAAGGTCAAGGGCTTCCTGTGCGAGGCGGTCGCGACGCAGGGCGCGCGCGACGTCACGAGCTTCGGCGGCTGGCGGGCGTTTGTGGCAGCTTGAGCCGGATCGCCTTGCCGCGATCGAGCATTCGCGTTATGTAGTCACCTGTAGTCACATAGGTGATCATCATGAGAGAAGTTCAACTGCGGGAGGCAAAGGCCTCGCTGTCCGCACTGCTTGATCGAGCCGTCGCAGGAGAACCTGCGCTCATCACGCGGCATGGCCGCAAGGAGGCGGTCGTTCTCTCATTCGCCGAGTACCAGCGGCTGTCGCGCGTACCGAGCTTCGGAGAGTTGCTGGCGGTCTTTCCGGGCGAACCTGACGACATTCCCGAGCGCGACCGTTCGCCTCCGCGTGATATCGATTTCTGATGTATCTGCTGGATACCGACGTGCTCTCGGCGGCGGTCCCGACAAAGGCGCAGCAGCGTCAAGATTGGCTGGAATGGCAGGTTCGCGCCAGCAGCCGGCTCTTTCTGTCGACCATGACGATCGCCGAGATCAAGCGCGGCATCAGTGGATGCTTGCGTCAAGGCGCGACGACAAAGGCCGCGCGACTGCGACGATGGATCGACGCGGTCGAGCACTTGTATGCTGATCGCATCTTGCCTTTCGATCTCAGGGTCGCTCATGAGGCGGGATCCATGCTCGACAACGCGCGCGGTCTCGGGACAGGATTTGCCGATATCGCCATCGCCGCCACGGCGGCAGCTCACGGTCTGACGCTCCTAACGGCAAACGAGCGACATTTCCGTCCGCTCGGAATAGCTTGGCTCAATCCTTTCGCAGAGCTCCCGCCGCTCTAAGCGCCCCTCACCGCGCCTCGGCATAGCTTCTGAACGCATCGCGCACGATGCCGATATGCGCCCGCATCGCCTCGACCGCGCCCGACTGGTCGCCGCGCAGGATCGCCTGCACGATCAGATCGTGCTCCTGATAGGAGCCGCCGAGCCGGCCGCTGGCGCGGAACTGCGCCCGGCGGAAGGGCGCGACGCGGGTGCGGGTCATCAGCGTGATCTCGGCAAGGTAGCCGTTATGGGAGCCCGCATAGATCGCGGCGTGAAAGGCCTCGTTCGTCTCGTGGTAGCGCGCCGGATCGCCCTTTTGAACCAGCACGCGCAGATCCTGATGCAAGCCCTCCAGCGCGCGCCGCTCCGGCACAGTCATGTTGCGGGCGGCAAGGCCGGCGCAGAGCGCCTCCAGCTCCGCCATCGCCTCGAACATGTCGTCGAGCTGGCGCGGCGTCGGCAGCGCCACGACCGCGCCGCGATGCGGCCGCACGCTCACGAGACCAGATGCCGAAAGCTGCCTGATCGCCTCGCGAACCGGGGTGCGCGAGACGCCAAAACGGGCGGCAAGCTCCTGTTCATCGAGCGGCGCGCCGGGTTCGAGAGCGCCCGAGACGATTTCGTCGGCGATCTGCAGCCGCAGGCTTTCCGTGCGTGTCCGCGGCCCCGCTTCCGGTCTGACGCGAGCGACTGGGGCGACGAGGCGCGTCGGCATGAATGTCAGAACCGGGAGAAGGGCGGAATCGCTTGCCTTTGAATAGCAGGCAAGAAGTCGCCCGTCATGGCGCAGCGCACGCGCGGCTCATTCGGGGATCATGCTGACATGGGCCGCGACCACCCGCCAGCCTTCCGGGAACTTGACCCAGGTCTGGCTCTGCCGGCCGATCTTGCCGGGGATGCTCTCGCGCCGGTAGAGCGTGTTGGCGGTTGCGAAGCTGTCGCCATAAGTCGTGATCACCGTTCGGTAGATTTCGCGCATCACGCCGATGGGCGAGCGCGCCGCGCGAAAGGCCGCAATCTCGGCATAGCCGTAGAGGTTCTCGGCCACACCGTAGCGCAGCGTCTCGGGCGCGTCCCTGAACAGCGTGTCCAGCACTGCAACGTCGTTGGTGGTCAGCGCCTTCTCATAAGTCGCGAAAGCGGCCTCGACTTCGGCAAGCACGGCGGGGTCGTTGATTTTCATTCCTGCCTTTTCCCTCTGTCTCACCTGCAACGTCATCCCGGGCAAGCGAAGCGTAGACCCGGAATCCATCTTAGAGCACCGTGGGTGCCTTGTGATGGATCCCGGATCGGCGCGGCTGCGCCGCTTGTCCGGGATGACGGCGGAGCGTGAACCACTCCTACAGCGGCGGATGCGGAATCGCGGCCAGCAGTTCCTTGGTATACGCCGCCTTGGGATCGCCGAGCACCTCCTCCGCCGTACCCTGCTCGACGATCGCACCCGTCTTCATCACGATGACCCGGTCGCAGAGCAGGCGCACCACGTTGAGATCGTGCGAGACGAAGAGGTAGCTCATCCCGAGCCGCCCCTTCAGCTCCTCCAGCAAATTGAGCACAACCGCTTGAACCGATACGTCGAGCGCCGCAGTCGGCTCGTCGAGAATGACGAGATCGGGCTCCAGCGCGATGGCGCGCGCGATGCCGACGCGCGCCTTCTGTCCGCCGGAAAGCTGGTGCGGAAAGCGGTCGATCAGCTCGACCGGCAGTCCAACCAGCTTGGCCAATTCTTCGCAGCGAGCCCGCAGGGCATCACGGCCCTTGATGGCGCCCATGCGCAGGATTGGATCGACGATCGCCCGCTCTGCGGTGAAGCGCGGGTTGAGACTGTCGGTCGGATCCTGGAACACCATCTGAATGCGCCGGCGATGCGGGGATGCGGCGAACTGCTTTGCGGGAATCGCGCCGATATCCGTCCCGTCGAAGACGATTCGGCCACCGCTCGGATCGATCAATCGCGTGATCATCAGCGAGGTCGTCGACTTGCCGCAGCCGGATTCGCCGACGAGGCCGAGCGTCTCTCCGCGAGCCAAGCTGAAGCTGATGCCGTCGACCGCGCGGAAGGCGGATTTTGGCGCTTCGCCCTTGCCCATCAGCTTGGCGAGGAAGGAGCCGGTTTCAGGCCGTGGATACTCTTTCACAAGACTCTCGACCCGCATCAGCGGCTCGGCTTCCACCGGTGCGGTGGCGAGCGCTTTCGCCTCGGCCGGCGGAGCCTCTGGCGCATCCGGCAACAGGTCCCGCAGGCTCATCCCCACGCGCGGCGTCGCCTGCATCAGCTTGCGTGTGTAGGGGTGCTGCGGATTGCGGAAGATTTCGCCGGCCAGCGCCGTCTCGACGACCCTGCCCTTCTCCATCACCACGACCCGGTCGCAATAGGCGGCGGCCAGCCCGAGATCATGCGTGATCAGGATCGTCGACATGCCCCGCTCGCGCGTCAGCTCGACGATCAAATCCATCACCGCCTTCTGCGTGGTGACGTCGAGCCCGGTCGTCGGCTCGTCGGCGATCAGGAGCTGCGGCTGGCAGGCGAGCGCGAGCGCGATCACGACGCGCTGGCACATGCCGCCCGAAAGCTCGAACGGATAGGCGTCGTAGCGCTCCTCGGGGCGGGCGATCCTGACCTTGGTCAGCGCCTCGATTGCTTTCTCCTTCGCGGTCGCGCGCGTCGCCTGGACATGCTGCAGGAGCACGTCCTCGATCTGCTTGCCGACCTTGCGGATGGGATTGAGCGCCGCGCGCGGGTTCTGGAAGATCATCGAGATCTCGCGCCCGCGCAGATCGCGCATCTGCGCCTCGCTGGCCGCGACGAGATCGACGCCCGAGAACGTGATCGAGCCCTCGGCCACCTTGCCTGCCCGGTCAAGGATGCGCACCACGGCATAGGAGGTCACGGATTTGCCCGAGCCGGATTCGCCGACGATCGCGACCGTCTCGCCCTTGCCGACCTCGATGTCGATCGCCTTGACCGCCTGCACCTTGCCGCGGCGGGTGGCGAACTCGACGGTGAGGTTCCGGATCTCGAGGAGCGGGGCGGTGGTCATGCTCAATTCCTCCGCTGCGGATCGACGAGGTCGCGCACGCCGTCGCCCAGCAGGTTGAAGCAGAACACGGCGATCATCAGCGCAAGACCGGGGAAGAAGGCGATCCACCATTCGCCCGAGACGATGAAGCTCGCGCCTTCCGCCACCATGATCCCCCATTCCGGCGTCGGCGGGCGCACGCCGAGTCCGATGAAGGAGAGGCCGGCGGCGTTCAGGATGGCGTAGCCCATGGTCAGCGACATCTGCACCGCCATGATCGGCATGATGTTGGGCAGGACCTGCGTCAACAGCAGCCGCCAGTCGGAATTTCCGGAGAGACGCGCCGCCTGCACGAAGCCGGCCTCGCGCCGGACGTTGGCCTCGGCCCGCGCCACGCGAGCATAGAGCGGGAAATTGATGATCGCGGTCGCCAGCACGATGTTGCCGACGGAATTGCCGAGCGCCGCCACGATGCCCATTGCCAGCACGAAGAGCGGGAACGCCATGATCGTGTCGGCGATCCGGCCTACGACCTTGTCGATCCAGCCGCCGAAGAAGCCCGCCATCACGCCCGCCAGCCCGCCCATGACGAAGACGAGCGCGACGGAGGCGACAGCGATGGTGAAGTCCAGCCGCGTCGCCACGATGACCCGGCTGAAGATGTCGCGCCCGAGTTGGTCGGTGCCGAACCAGTGCCGCGCGCTCGGCCCCTGCAACGCGGCATTGGTGTTGCTCGCCAGCGGGTCGTAGGGAACGATCGACGGCCCGAAGATCGCCGCGAACAGGATCAGCGCAAACAGCCCGAAGGCGAGCCCCGTGACCGGGTTTTCGGCGACGATGTGCCTGGCATGCGCCCAGATGCTGGTCGAGGGTGGGGCGTCGAAACGCAAGGCCACGACAGAGTCTGCCGCTGCGGCTTCGGCGGGCACGGGCTCGATCTTGCTCATATCGTTCACCGCTCAGCCCTCCAGCCGGACGCGGGGGTCGATCACGCCGTAGAGCACGTCGATCATCAGGTTCAGCGCGACGTAGAGGATCGCCATGGTGAGGACGAAGCCCTGGATCGGCGCATAGTCCGAGGCGATCAGCGCCTCGACCGCATAGGAGCCGACGCCGGGCCATGCGAAGACCTTCTCGACCAGCACGTTCGCGCCGAGCAGGAAGGAGAAGACCATGCCGAGCGTGGTCACGACCGGCAGCATCGCGTTCCTGAAGGCATAGGTGCCGATGACCTTGCTGCCGGAGAGCCCGCTGGCGCGGGCCGTGCGGACGAAATCGGCCCCGAGCACAGCCAGCATCGAGGCCCGCGTCATCCGGGTGATCGGCGCCAGCGAGAAGATGCCGAGCGTCAGCGCCGGCAGGATGAGCTGCGAGAAGGCGGCGCGAAAGGTCTCCCATTGGCCCGCCAGCAGGCTGTCGATCAGGAACAGCCCGGTGACGCGCGGCGGCTCGGAGGCGAAGACGTCGAGCCGGCCGAGCGGCGCCGGCGCCCAGCCGAGGAGGAAGTAGAACACATAAACCAGCAGAAGCCCGGTGAAGAACACTGGCAGCGAGACGCCGGCCGTCGCCACCACGCGGCAGAGATGATCTATCCAGGAGCCCTGCCTGACCGCCGCCAGCACGCCGAGCGGCAGCGCCACCGCCATGGCGAGGATCAGCCCGGCCAGCGTCAGTTCGGCCGAGGCCGGCAACCTCGCCGCCAGATCCTTCGTCACCGGCTGGCCCGTCGTCAGCGACTGGCCGAGATCGCCCTTCACCAGCGCCGAGACATAGGAGACGAACTGCACCGGCAAGGGCTGGTCGAGCCCGAGCTTCGAGCGGATTTCAATGATCGCCTGCGGCGAGGCGGCCGGCCCCGCGAAGTAAGCCGCCGTGTCGCCCGGCAGCACGCGGGTGAGCAGAAACGTGACGATGATGACGCCGATGATCGACGGGATCGTCGTCATCAGGCGCTGGCCGATCAGGCGGAGCATGGCGTCCCCATCTTATCGGCCGACAAGCCGTCATTGCGAGCGCAGCGAAGCAATCCAGAGGACGTGAAGAGCGCGGCCCTGAATTGCTTCGTCGGCTTCGCCTCCTCGCAATGACGGGCGATGCTCGTCACCGTCACACGCCCTTCGTCAAATACCGGAAATCCGGCTCGCGGCAGGGCTGGAACTGGTAGCCGCCGATCGACTTCTGCAGCGCGACGTCATGCGTCGGCTGGTTGATCGGCACCATCGGCACCTCGGCGTTCACCAGCTTGATGAACTCGACGACATTGGCGTCATAGGCCGCCTTGTCGGGCGCGAAGCGGGCGGCGTCGACAAGCTTGTCCAGCGCCGGATTCTGGTAGGCGGCGATATTGAAGATCGAGTTGTTGCCGTGCATCGTCCAGAACAGATAGTAGTCCGGATAGTCGAGCCAGCCGGCGAAGCGATTCAAGACCATCGGATTGGTCTTCTTGGCGATCTCGGTGCGGAAGTTCGCGCCCGGCACCTTGTTGATCTCGACCGTGATCCCGATCGTCGACAGCGCCTCCTTGATCAGCACCGCCATCGGCTCGGCGACCGTCGCGTTGCCGGCGTCGAAATAGAGCGTCGTCGAGAATGGGCCGCCGGCCGCATCGACCAGCGCCTTCGCCTTGGCTGTGTCGGAGGTGTAGGGAAACGGCTGCGGCCAGGCGACCTTCGGCGTCGTGCCGCCCGCCATCGAGACGCCACGGCCGAACAGCGAGGCCTGCAGGATCTTCTCGTAGGGCATCACCCAGGCGACGGCCTGGCGCAGCCGGACATCCTTGAACGGCCCAACCTGCGTGTTGAGGTAGCAGCCCCAGACGCCGTTGGGGATCGGCACGCCGACGACGTTGACCTTGCCGGCGTCGAGCAGATCCTTGAAGTCCTTCGGCGGCAGCCCGTATGAGACATCGGCGTCGCCGCGCTCCATCAGCGCGCGCCGCGTCGAGGGCGAGGCGATGTCGCGCGCGATGATGCGGCGCAGTTGCGGCAGCTTGCCGGATTTCCAGGCGTCGTTGCGGACATAGATCGTCTCGACGCCGGGCTTCCAGCTTTCGACCTTATAGGCGCCGCCGCCGGCGATGTTGTTCTTCAGATATTCCTTCGCATGCGGATCGCCGCCGGAATTGGCGATGGCGAGCTCCGAATCGAAAACGAACGGGATCGTGACCGCGAGATTCGGCAGGGTCATCTTGTCCTTACGGACGAAGTCGACCCGGAAGGTGTTGTCGTCGACGACGACGAACTGCTCGGGCTTCTCAAGCGAGCCGGCGTTCATCTGCGTGGTGGCGAAGCCGCCGATCGTGCAGGCCCGGTCAAGCGACCATTTGACGTCCTTGGCGGTCACCTTGCGGCCGGAATGGAAGGTCGCATCCCGCAGCTTGAAGGTGCAGCTCATGCCGTCGGACGCAACCTGCCAGCTCTCGGCCAGCTCGCCCTCGAGCTCGCCCATCGAGACCTGGTTGCCGCCGCCGGTCGGGATCGGCACCGGCTTGAAGCGCAGCAGCCGGTCGTAGCAGTTCAGCGCCACGCCGTTGACCGGCTGCGACGAGCCGATGCCCTGCATGTCGAGGCTGTTGGGGCCGTATTCCTGCACCAGCAGGAGGGTCTCGGCGCGGCTCGGTGCCTGCGCCTGCGCGCCGCCGGAGCGCGCGACGAAGGGCATGCTGAGGCCGGCGGCGATGGCGGTGCGGCGTGTGATGGTCATGCTCGTGCCCTTCGATGAACGTCTGGATTGGCGTGACTCTGCTCGATGGGGCTATGCACGGAGCATGCCGGACCATGCGCGATCACCAGCCGGCGTCAGAGCCGGCAGGTCGAAGGCGGGAGATTGGCCGAACATGGCGTGACCCCATCAGGCGAGGAAGACGCCATCGTCGAAGCACGGAACGTGCCAAAACTTATAATGTTGATATCAAAGAGAAAATTACAAAATCAACCAAGTTCGCCAGCATTCTCGCATGCAACATGTATGCATGTCGCCAAATTATGACTATTATTTAATCATACATGCACTCCGCGGCCGCCGAGGATGGCAGCTCAGGCTGGGTTTGGCGGCGTCGCGTCAGACCTCGCCGGCAAGGCCGCCCGGTCGCGTCCCGGCCATTGGGCGGCGACCACGATCAGCACGAGCGCGAGTCCGATCAGGTCGGTCACCCAGTCGGGCTTGACCAGGCAGAACGCTGTCGCGATCAGCACCGCGCGTTCCCACAGCGTCGCCCGGCGCAGCAGATAGCCATGCAGCCCGGCCGCGAGCAGCCCAATGCCGACAGTGGAGAGGATAAACCGCCAGATAATCGTCGGCCAGTCGCCGATCATCAGCAGCGCCGGCTCGTAGACGAACATGAAGGGCACGATGAAGCCCGCCGCGCCGATCTTGACGGCCGCCCAGCCGCTCGCCCAGAGATCGGCCTTGGCAAGTCCAGCGGCCGCATAGACCGCCAGCGCGACCGGCGGCGTAATCGCCGACAGGATCGCGAAATAGAACGCGAACATATGGGCGGCCGGCGTGACGACGCCGAGCTTGATCAGCGCCGGCACGAGCAGCGATGTCATTACGATATAGGCCGGCGTCGTCGGCATGCCCATGCCGAGCACGATACCGGCGACCGCCGTCAGCAGCAGCGCCAGAAGCAGGTAGTTCTGCGCCAGTCCCAGGACGGCTTGCGTGAAGACGATGCCGGCGCCCGTGAGCGCGACGACGCCGATGACGATGCCGGCGCAGGCGCAGGCCAGCGCCACGGCGAGCGCATTGCGCGCCCCGTCGATCATCGCGTCGATGATGATCGGGAGCCGGACGTTGACACGCGTCGAGGCCCGCAGCGCCGCGACCGGGAAGCACAGAAGCGTGCCCGCCAGCGCCGCCAGCGGCGCGCTGTAGCCCGAGTAGAGCACGACGAGGATCGTCGCCACCGGGATGAACAGGTGCCCGCGCTCGCGCAGAGTCGTCGACAGCACGGGCAGTTCGCTGCGTGGCACGCCCATGATGCCGTGGCGCTTGGCCTCGAAATGCACGGCGGCGAAACAGGCGACGTAATAGAGGATCGCCGGGATCAGCGCCCAGATGATGATCTGGCCATAGGAGACCGACAGGAACTCGGCCATGACGAAAGCGGCCGCCCCCATGATCGGCGGCATGATCTGCCCGCCCGTCGAGGCCACCGCCTCGACGCCGGCGGCGAAATGCGGCTTGAATCCGGTGCGTTTCATCAACGGAATGGAGATCGGCCCGTCGACCATGACATTGGCGACCGCGCTGCCCGAGATCGTGCCGAACAGGCTCGACGACACCACCGAGACCTTGCCCGGCCCGCCGGCCGTATGCCCGGTCAGCGACAGCGCGAAATCCATGAAGAGCTGGCCCGTGCCGGTGCGCTCCATGAAGGAGCCGAACAGCACGAAGATCATGACATAGGCCGCCGAGATGCCGAGCGGCGCGCCGAAGATGCCCTCTGTCGTCATGAAGAGCTGGTCGAGCAGCCGCTCCGGCTCGACCTTGGCGAAGAACAGGGCGTAGCAGAGGAAGACAATCGCCGTGATCGGCAGCGCCCAGCCGATCAGCCGCCTTGTCGCCTCCATGATCAGGACGACCAGCAGCACCGCCATCGCCTTGTCGGCAAGCGTCAGATCATCGACGTAGTAGATGCGGTTGACGATGTAGTCGTAGTTCCAGAACAGGTAGCTGACCGGTGCGACCGCCAATATCAGCAGCACATAGTCGAGCAGCGACGGCGCCGCGTTCGTCCCGGCCCTGCGATAGATCAGGAAGGTCAGCGCCAGCGCGAACAGCAGGTGCGTGCCGCGGAAGATGATCGCCTCCGGCGTGCCCTGCCCGCCCAGCGCCGGCGGCAGGATCACCCAGATATGATAGAGCGCCATTGACACGGCGATGACCGCCGTCACCAGCCGGATGATCCCGGCATGGCTCGGATCGAACCGGAATTCGGGTGTTGGAACTGCGATGTCCGCTTGCATCTTGTCCAAGGCGCATGGCTCCAAGGTGTATCCCGAAGCAGGGGCCGGCCACGCGCAAGGCGCGGCGGCGGGCCGCAGGGAAGCGGCCGGGTCCGTGCAAAAAAAGGGCGGAGAGAGCGCGCGGGTTGCCCGGCGCGCGCAGTCAGAGCGTCATCGGCCTGGTTACTTCGAGGCCACCGTGATCCCGGCTTCCTTGTAGAATCGGGCCGCGCCCGGATGGAACGGCACGCCGACATCCTCGGCCATGACCTTCGGCGTCAGGCCGGCCAGCGCCTTGCTGGTCGCGGTCAGCGCCGGCACGTTGTCGGCGATCGCCTTGGTCATGGCGTAGACCTGGTCGGCCGGCAGCTTGCAGGAGGCGACGATGTGGGTGGCGTAGCCGATCACCTTCACATCCTGCTCCTGCTTGGGATAGGTGCCCTTGGGCACCGTCACCAGCGTGTAGCCTGGGTTGAGCTTCTTCATGCCGTCGAGATCGGCCGAGAGATCGAGCAGCTTGATGTCGCGCGCCGAGGCGAGGTCCATGACCGCGCCCGATGGAATCGCGGTACCGAGCGAAAAGGCCTGGGCGTGGCCGTCCTTCACCTGTTCGACGGAGTCGGTGTAGGACACGAAGGACACCTTGACGTCGCTGTAGCTCAGGCCATGGACCTTGAGCAGTTGCCCGGTGATGAGCTCGCCGGTGTTGCCGCGCGGCTGGGTGGTGATCGCCTTGCCCTTCAGATCCTTGACCGTGTTTATCCCGGAATTCGCCGGCACCAGCATCTGGAAATACTGCGGGTAGAGCGACGCGATATTGCAGATGTTCTCGTGCTTCTTTGGGAACGGCGCGTTGCCGGCCAGCCCATCGACCGTCGAGATCGAGTTGCCGAAGCCGATTTCGGCCTTGCCGTCCTCGATGGCGCGGACATTGGCGATGCCGGCGCCGGGCAACGCCGAGACGCTGAGCCCCGGAACCGCCTTTTCCCACATGTCCTTGAGCTGACCGCCGAGCGGCACCCAGACGCCGCCCTGCGGGCCGGTCATCAACCGCATGTCGGCGGCCTGCGCGACGCCTGCCGTCGCGGCCAGACCAAGCGCAACGGCTGCAGCGATACGTATCCTGTTACAGATCGTCATGTCGTCATCCTCCCAGATGCCATGTTGTTCCGACGCCATGTCTTTGCATGCATGTGCGTTCGGTGACCGCGACGCACCGGAGTGCGACCGTTGCCATCACGCGGCTAAGCTACCGGCAGGCGACGGCGTGGCAAGGATTGTTTTGCGCGGGCGCACGCCGGCCAGCCGAAGTCTCGGCCGTGTACCGCGGCTGCGGCGGCCTTCAGGGCTGGCGGCCGATCAGCCTGTCCTCGACGTTCTGCAGATGTCGGCGCATGCCATCGGCGGCAGCCGCCGCCTCGCGATGAGCGATGGCGTCGACGATGCGCTCGTGGTCGGCGAAACTGTGATGATCGGCCGGCGGCCGCAGATGGCTCGGGCGTGGCCGGCCCCAGGTCACGGCGCGGCGTACCGCGTTCAGCGTCTCCAGCAGCGCAAGCAGGATCGGGTTGTGCGCGGCTTCCGCGATCTGGTGGTGGAAGCGCGCGTCATAGGCCTCGTATTCGCGCCAGGTCGCGGCCGCGCGGCAGGCGGCGTTCAGCTCGGCGAGCGTCGCGATCTCCATGGCCGTGGCGTTGATCGCGGCCAGCCGCGCGAGTTCGGGCTCCAGCCCGATACGCGCCCGCATCACCTGCAGCGGATTGCTGCGCTCGGCGAGGTCGGCGATGTCCAGAAGCTGCGGCGGACGCGGGCCGACGAACGTGCCCTTTCCGACCTGCCGCCAGAGCTGCCCTTCGCGCTCGAGCACCGCCAGACTGCGGCGTAGCTCCGTGCGCTTGACGCCGAGGAGTTCGGCGAGTTCGCGCTCGGGCGGCAGCCGCCCGTCCTCAGGCAGCTCGGCGGCGGCGAGATAGCCCGAGAGCTGCGTCAGCACGCCCGACATGGCGAGCGTGGGAGAGGCTTCGGCTTGTCTGTCCAGCATACGTGACCGGGTCCAACGAAGAGGGATTCTTGATTTCACGGATTCGCGGCGATTGCAACCATTCGCGGATTGGTTGGAGCAATTCTGCCGATCCTGTCGACTTTGGTGCGCTGCAACGCGTGTTTTCAGCCTTGACAGGATCAATTGCCGCTCTGACATTGGCCAAAATCAAATTGGTTGCAACCATAAGCGCCAATGAACAAGAACGCTCTGGGAGGAGCACCGACATGAAAGCGCCAGGAAAAAGGCTGTCCACAGCTCTGTACGCCGTCGCCATCGCGGCCGCCCTGACGGCAGGAAGCGCCGTCGCGCAGGCCCAGGAGAAGATCCGCGTCGCACTCGGCGACGTGCTCTCGACCGAGACGCTCTCGATGATCATCGCCCTGGAGCGCGCCAAGGAGAAGGGCGTCGACTATCAGGTCACGCATTTCTCCAAGGAAGATCTCGCCATCCAGGCCGTGATCAACGGTCAGGCCGATCTCGGCGTCGGCACGCCCTATGCGGTCGTTCAGAAGAGCAAGGCGCCGCTGCGCGTCCTGTTCCAGGGCACGCGGCTGGTGTTCTTTCCCGTAGCGGACAAGTCCTACAAGTCCTGGAAGGATCTGAACGGGCAGCCTTTCGTCTTCCACGCCCGCGCCACCGGCACCGAGGCGATCGGCAACATCATCGCCAAGCGCGAAGGCATCCAGTTCGGCGACCGCTCCTATGTGCCCGGCTCCGAGAACCGGATCATCGGCATGATGAAGGGGCAGATCAAGGCGACGATCGTCGATCTCGCCAACAAGAACCTGCTGCTGGAGAAGGCGGGCGACCGCTTCCATGTGCTGCCGGGCGTCTCTCAGCCGGCCTCGGACGAGACGCTGTTCGGGCAGATCGACTGGATCAAGAAGAACGAGGCGAAGGTCGATGTCGTCGTCACGGAGTTCATGCGGCTCTGGACGGAGATGGCTGCCAATCCGGCCGTGATCGAGCAGGAGCGCGCCAAGCGCAAGCTGATGGCCGACCAGCCGAAGGAAGTGCTGGAGGGCATCACGAAGTTCTACACCATGGCGACCAAGGAAGGCGTGTTCGCGCCTGGCGGCGGCAACGCCGAGATCGCGGCGTCCGATTTCGAATTCTACGTCGAAGCCGGCCAGATGCAGGGCCCGGCCAAGGATCTGAAGGTCGAAGACTTCTGGTACCTCGCGCCGCTTGAGCGCGCCCGCAAGGCGCTCGGCAGCTAGACCGGCACGCGCCGTTTCCGCCGCTCGCGGATGGGGCACCCTGCCCCGTCCGCCCAGCGCCCGCCGCTGACCGAAGCGAGGCTTTTCCCTTGCAGACTTCCGAACTCGCCCCCGCTCTGCCTGCGCTGCGCCAGACCCCCGCGCGCAACTGGCGCGACCTCGCTATCCACCCTCTGGTGCTGAGGCTGGTGTCGTTCTCGATCGCGCTGGCGCTGTGGGAATATGCCGGCCGGATCCCGCTGAGCCCGGCCTTCCCGACATTCCTCGAAACCCTCGCCGGCCTGGGCAGCCTGATCGCCGATGGCAGCCTGTTCAAGGCCTTTATGATCACGCTGCACCCGCTCGTCATCGGGCTCGCCGTCTCGGTCGTGCTCGGCGTCTCGCTCGGGGTGCTGATGGGCCTGCATCAGCCGTCGGAATGGCTGATCGCGCCGCTCTTCATCATCGCGCAGGCGGCGCCTCTGGCGGCCCTGATCCCGATCCTGACCTTCGCCTACGGCATCGGCCTGACCGCCAAGATCATGACGGTCTGCATCATGGCGATGCCGGTGATCGTGCTGAACACGCTCGGCGCGGTTCGGAACACGCCGCAATCGCTGCTGGAGATGAGCCGGTCCTTCCTCGCCACCCGCAGTCAGTCGATCCGCATGGTGATCCTGCCATCCGCGAGCCCGATGATCTTCGCAGGCCTGCGGCTCGGCTGCGCGGCGGCCTTCATCGGCGTCATCCTCGCCGAACTGCTGATCACGCCGACCGGCATCGGCGACCTGATCTCCTACAACCAGTCGGTCGCCGACTATCCGAAGATGTATGCGGCGATCCTCTCGATCATCCTGTTCTCGGTGCTCTTCATCGAGGCGCTGGAGCGGATCGAGCACACCCTGTTCCGCCCGGAGACGCGCGCATGAGCCTGAGCCCAGCAACAGCCGCGTCGCCGCGCGCGATCGAGCCCATTCCGGGCATGACGCGCCCGATCGTCGAGGTGAGGAGCGTCTCGAAGACCTATCCGGGCGGCGTCGAGGCGCTGAGCGGCATCTCGCTCGATTTCCCCGAGGGCAAGCTAACGACGCTGCTCGGCCCCTCGGGCTGCGGCAAGACCACGCTGCTCAAGATCATCGCCGGCCTGATCCCCCATAGCGGCGGGCAGGTTCTGGTGGACGGCCGCGAGGTCACCGGCCCCGGTCCGGAGCGGGCCTTCGTCTTCCAGGATTTCGCGCTGATGCCCTGGGCCAGCGTGATCCGCAACGTCGCCTTCGGGCTCGAGCTGCGCGGCGTCGCCCGCTCGCAGCGCGAGGCGGTCGCGGAGCGCCACATCGCGCGCGTCGGCCTCAAGGGCTTCGAGCAGAAATTCCCGCATGAACTCTCGGGCGGCATGCGCCAGCGCGTCGGGCTGGCCCGCGCGCTCGCGGTCGACGCCAAGGTCGTGCTGATGGACGAGCCCTTCTCGGCCGTCGACGAGCAGACGCGGCGCAAGTTCCAGGAGGAGTTGCTGGAACTCGTCGCCAACGAGGGCAAGAGCTTCATCTTCGTGACGCATTCGATCGAGGAGGCGGTCTACGTCTCCGATCGCATCGCGCTCCTGTCGCGCCGCCCGAGCCGCGTCTCGGCGATCATCGAGCCGAAGATCGTCCGTGGCGGCGACCCCGAGAAGATCAGGCGAGACTCCGCCTATCTCGATGTCGTCGAGGACATCTGGCAGCAGCTCAAGCATTATCTGGATTGATGGCCATGGTGATTTCAGGGTTTCGCCTGCCGATGGCCGCAGCGCTTCTGATCTGGATGGTGATCTGGGAGATCGCCGGCCACACCGATGCGGGCTTCATCCTGCCGCCGCTCTCGCGCATCGTCTGGCGCGTCGTCGAGATCGTCCCGACGCCGTCCTTCCTCGACGCGCTTCTGATAACCGGCCGCAGCTTCCTGCTCGGCAATGCGATCGCGATCGGCGTTGGCGTGCCGCTCGGGATGGTCATGGGGCGCTCCATCATCGCCGACCGGCTGCTGCTGCCCTGGGTGAACCTGTTCCTTTCGGCGCCGCTCAGCGCCCTCGTACCGGTCATCATGGTGCTGTTCGGGCTCGGCGAGACCACGATCGTGCTGACCGTGGTGCTGTTCTCGGTCTGGATCATCGTGCTCAATACGCGCGCCGGCGTGCGCGGCATCTCGCTGTCGCTGGTCGAGATGGCGCGCAGCTTCGGGGCGAGCCGCTGGCAGGCCTTCAGCCGCATCTATCTCTGGGCGGCGCTGCCCGAAATCCTCGCCGGAATCCGGCTCGGCATGATCCGCGCCGTCAAGGGCGTGGTCATCGGGCAATTGCTGGTCTCGGTCGTCGGCTTCGGCACGCTCTTCGAGATCTACCAGTCGCATTTCCTGATGGAGCATTTTTGGGCGCTGCTGCTGGTGCTCTTCGCCTTCGCCTTCACCCTCAACGAGGGGCTGGCGCGGCTCGAACGCAGCGTCGGCTACTACGCCGCCTCGCGCTGATCGCCTGTCACCTCTCACCACCACCGGCCGCCGCGCCTACGAAGGACCAGGAAAGATGAATATCGCCACCCCCCAGAGCCATGTCGTTCCGGCTCCCGCGCCCGTCTCGGTGCCCGTACGCGGCACGCAGAGCCGTTTTCCCGTCCACCGGATCTACTGCGTCGGCCGCAACTACGCCGCCCACACCATCGAAATGGGCGGCGACCCCAATCGCGAGGCGCCGTTCTTCTTCCAGAAGAACCCCGACAGCGTCGTGCTGGACGGCGGCGACTTCCCCTATCCTCCGCGAAGCCACAACGTCCATCACGAGATCGAACTGGTCGTGGCGCTATCCAAGGGCGGCAAGGATATCCCGATCGAGCGCGCGCTCGACCATGTCTATGGCTACGCCGTCGGCCTCGACATGACCCGGCGTGACCTGCAGGACGAGTGCAAGAAGGCGGGCCGCCCGTGGGAGATCGGCAAGGCCTTCGAGCATTCCGCGCCGATGGGCGAGATCGTGCCCGCCAGCACCATTGGCCACCCCGAGAACGGCGCGATCTGGCTGAAGGTCAATGGCGAGATGCGCCAGCAGGGCGACCTCAACCACATGATCTGGAAGGTGCCGGAGATGATCTCTTATCTCTCCGGCCTGTTTGAGCTCCAGCCCGGCGACCTTATCATGTCGGGCACGCCGTCGGGCGTCGGCGCGGTCGTGCGCGGCGACGTGATGGAAGGTCACATCGAGGGTGTCGGGACGCTGACGACGAAGGTCGCCTGACCTGCTGGCGGCCGCTGGTGGGGGCGGCAGGACTCGAACCTGCAACCAGACCGTTATGAGCGGTCGGCTCTAACCATTGAGCTACGCCCCCCGGGCGCACGGCGCTCGTTATCACACGAGATGTGCGCAGGACCAGCCGGGCACGAACAGGAAAAAGGACCGTCGCTGTGGCGACGGGCCTTTTTTCCCTCAAGTATTCGAACAATCGCCGCGCTCAGGCCGCCTGCGCGACGAGATGCTCGTCCTCATGCTGCGCCACATGGCCCTCGCGGAACTTGAAGCGGCCGATATGCTCGGTCAGGGCGCGCGTCTGCTCGTCGGTCAGCGCCAGCGCCGCGTTGGTCTCCTCGACGAGAGCCGCGTTCTGGTGCGCCATGGTGCCAATGCCGTCGATCTCGTTGCTGATCGTCGAGACGTCGTTGGCCTGGTTGCGGGCGGTCAGCGAGATGCCGTTCATCAGTCCCGTCAGGTCATTGACCGAGGATACGATCGCCTCGAACATCGCCGAGGTCTCCTCGACCAGGCCGACACCGACCTGCACGTCGCCATGGGCGGCCTGGACCAGCTTCTTGACGTCGTTTGAGGCGTCGGCCGAGCGCTTGGCCAGGCTGCGAACCTCCGAGGCGACGACGGCGAAGCCACGTCCCGCATCGCCGGCCCGCGCCGCCTCCACGGCCGCGTTGAGCGCCAGCAGATTGGTCTGGAAGGCGATCTCGTCGATCATCGCGATGACCTCGGAAATCTTGTTGGACGAGGTCTTGATGCGCTGCATCGCTTCCAGCGCCGAGGCGACGACCTTCTCGCCCTGCTGGGCGCGGGCCTCTGCCCCTTCGGCCATGCCCATCGCCTGGGCGGCCTCGGTCGCGGTCTTCTTGACCGTTCCGGCAAACGCGCCGAGCTGGTTGGTCGCCATCGAGACGGCGTTGCTCTCCTCGCTGGTGCGCTCCGCCAGGTCGGTGACGCCGTCGAGGATTTCAGACGTCGCGCTGCGCACGGCCGAAACGGTGTCCGACAGCCGCGCCAGCGTGCTCTCGAACTCGTCGGCGAGGCTGTTGGTGCCGGTCTTCAGCTCGGCGAATGCACCCTGATACATCCCCTCGACGCGGGTCGAGAGATGCCCGGCCGAAAGCTCGGCCAGAACCTCGCAGGTTTCCGAAAGCCCGGTCTGCACGGTCTCCAGCAGCGTATTGACTGCCTCGGCGAGAGCATTGAGTTCGGCGTCGGCGAAGGTCGCCGAGACGCGCTGGCTGAAATCGCCGGCGGCGGCCGCGCTCACCACCGCGCCGAAGGCGGCTCCGAGTTCCTGCATCATCTCGCGGCGCTGCTCGAGCGCGCGGGCCTCGTCCTCGACCTTGGCCGCCTCGGCGGCGCGCAGCGCCACCGCATTGTCGCGGAAGAGCAGCACGCTCTTCGAGATGTCGGAAATCTCATCATTGCCCTTGGCGTCGACCACCGTCTCGAGCTGGCCGTCTGCGATCGCCCGCGTCGCCGACCAGAGCCGGTTGAGACGGCCCACGATCATCGGGCGGACATAGAGCAGCGACAGCATGAGCGCGGCCAGAAGCGAACCAACGCCGATCGCGCCCAGCCACATCTTGCTCTGCTGGATCATGGCCGAGGTCGAGGCGCTGGCGGCAACTGCGTCGGTGCGGGCGGATTTGACGAGCTTTTCGACCTCGGCGCGCATATTGGTGGCGGCCTGATCGATATCGCGCAGGCCGGCATTGATCGCATCCTGGGTCACGATATCGCGCTGGCGGACCTCGACCACGCCGCTCGAACCTTCGCCGACATCGACCACGGCGTTGATCGAGCGCGTCCGGGCCGGATTGGGAACGATCTTGTCGGCGGCGGCCATGTCCTTGCGGATGCGCAGCACCACGGCGTTGAAGCGTTCGCGCGCGATGCCGAGCTGCGACTTGTCGGCGATCTGCACGACTTCGCGCAGCAGGCCGATCAGCTCGTTGACCTGCGCCTCCAGTTTGCGGGCGAGATCGAATGCGGGGAATTCGAGTTCGCTGATGCCCTTCAGGGCTTCGTCGAGCTGCGGACCCGTCAGCCCCTTGACGCTTTCGATACCGAGCACGACGTTGAACTGGCGCTCGTCGGCTTCCGCGCCCACCGCCTTGACGAAGTCCTCGCGCACCTTGTTGAGCTGCTCCAGCGAAGCGACCATTTCGGCAGCGTTGCGCAGACGCTCGCCGGTCAGGTCGTTGATATCGTTGATCTGGCGCGACAGTTCATCGACGGCCTTCTGGACCGGCTTCATGTCGACGCCGCCGACTGCGGCGACGCGCCGGATCAGGTCGAACTGCCTGGCTTCGATCGCGTCGAGTTCGGAGGTCAGCTTGGCGCGCTGCTGGACGGTCTGGACGCTCATGAAGCGTGGCGCCAGCGCGGTCGACTGCGTCGCCGCCTGGGAGAGTTCGAGCGCAAGCTCCACCACGGGCATCTTGCGCTCGACCATCTCGCTGACGGTCTGGTTGACGCGGTCATAGGAGAGCCAGGCGACGGCCGACGCCACGAGCGTCAGCGTGGTCAGGACGCCGAGCGCGGCATAGATGCGCGCAGCGATGCCGATGCGCAGCGGCGCGCGCTGGCGCGCCGGCTTCTTGGCCTTCGTCATGTCACTCTCCGGGATGCAACGCGGAAGATTTCAGGCTCAGGCGGTCAGCGAGCTGACCGACTTGAACTTGCCGTCGGAGCCGATCACCGTCAGGTAGACGTCGTCGGAGCCGCGGTTGTCGTTGGGGCCGAAGGTCATCTTGAACCCGCCGAAGTCATAGGAACCGCTGGTCAGCGCTTCCATGAAGGCCTTGCGCGTCGGCTCCTTGCCGGCCTTCTCCAGCGCGGCGATCACGGTGCGGCCAACGAGATAGCCTTCGAGCGAGACGAAGCCCGGCTTCTTGTCCTTGGCCTCGCTGGCGGCGAGCGCGGCCTGATAGGCCTTGACCACCGGGATCGAGGCGTCGCTCGGCAGCGGCACGACCTGCGTGACATAGACGCCGCTGCCGGCTTCGCCGAGTTCAGCCGCGAGCGCGTCCGATCCGACGAAGGAGATGTTCATGAACACCGGCTCGAACTTCACCTGCTTGCATAGCTTGATGAATTCGGCGCAGGGCTTGTAGGGGCCGACCATCACGACGGCTTCCGGATTGGCCTTGCGGATTTCGAGCAGCGCGGAGCGGACAGCAACCGTGTTGCGCTCGAAGGTGCCCTCGGCCACGAGGTTCATCTTGCGGGCGTCCATCGCCTTCTTGACGCCGGCGAGGCCGGCGCGGCCGAAGGCGTCGTCCTGATAGAAGATCGCGATCTTGGAGAAACCCTTGTCCTTGACGAGGCGCTCGATCCAGACCTCGGTCTCCTGGAAATAGGAGGCGCGGACGTTGACGACATGCGGCAGATAGGGCTCGCGCAGGCCTTCCGCGCCGGTGAAGGCGCCGATGAAGGGCAGGCCGGCTTCCTTGGCGATCGGGTGGGCGGCCATGGCGGTCGGCGTTCCGACCGGGCCGACGAGCGCGAACACGTCCTTGGCGATCAGCGCCTTGGTCGCCTCGACGGATTTGCCGGGCTCGTAGCCGTCGTCCTGCGTCAGCAGTTCGAGCTTCCGGCCACCGACGCCGCCCTTGGCGTTGATCTCGGCGAAAGCGGCGGTCAGGCCGTCGCGCATGCCCAAGCCCAGCGCGCTGGCGGGGCCTTCGAACACGGCCGCCTGGCCGAGGATGATCTTGTCGGCCATGACGCCGGTCTCGGCGAGGACGCGACCGGGAATGAGCGAAGCGGCGGAGGCGCAGGCAAGGCCGGTCAGGACGTCACGACGTTTGATCATGAAAGGTATCCCCCATTTGTTCTTGACGGTCAGTTGGGTTAGGCCATCTGACCGACAGAATGCGGGAGATGCGCTTAATGAACGTTTAAGCGCCTGGATTCTTCTGAATCAGTCCTGATTCTCGTCATTAGCGGATCGTTAGCAGATGGCTGACCGCCGCTCAGCGCGAGATGCGGAGCGAGTTGATCTCCTGCGCGATCGCCCGGAAGGCGTCGCGCAGCGCCGTGCCGCTGCTCGGCAGATACGCGTGGGTTGTGCTCGTGGCGCATGTCTGCATCAGGTTGCGCGCGTTCTGGGAATTCAGGTTGAACCCCACAGTGTAGAGGATGATGCCCTGCTGCTTGATGGCGCTGCACAGGGACACCGCCTGATTGTGCGAGGAGCCATTTGTGGCGTTCTTATTGATCTGCAGGTCGTTGTTCCCGAAGCCGGAGTCGTTCGAGAGCACGCCATCGGCATGGGCCGTGTTGAACTCGCCATCGGTCATCAGGATGACGACCTTGATCAGTTCGCGCGTGCCATAGGCGGCGGGCCGGCTCGCGGCATCGCCCCAGAGGTATCCGAAGTTCGGCGACACCATGTACCAGGCCGATGCAAGCCCGATATGGCCTGCAGTCGAGCCCGCCGCCGTATAGGCGTCGATGCTGTTCTTGAGCGCTGTGCGGTTCGTCGATAACGGCAGGATGCTCGATGAAATGCAGAGATTGGCGTCGCCGCTGCGTGCGCCGATATAGTGTCGGCCGAGGCGCGTTGTCGCGAGATTGGGCGCAGCATCCGTGTAGGCGGCGGTTCCGGTCCGCTCCGTCACGCAGGTCGAAGCGTCGTAGGTCTGCCGGGTGCCGCTTGCATTGTAGAAGCGGTACTGCTGGCAGCCGGGCGTGTCGCAGCGTCCGTTCGACAATGTGCCGCGTACATCGCCGGCCAAAGTGCCGTAATTGACCGCATTCGAATACGGCACCAGCGCCACCTTCGAATAATGCGGCGTCTGCTGATCCTTGACGATGAGATCGACGAGTTCCTTTGCGGCCGTCTTCATCTGGGCGAGCGGCGTGCCCGACATCGACCCGGTCACGTCGAGAGCGATGCCCACTTCGATGTTGTTGGAACTGCGCGCGACCTCCGCAAGCGTGTTCACTGTCAGCGAGGCGCGACCGACGAGGCTCGATATCGTCACCGGCACGTCTAGGGACGCTGTCCCGGTGACGCGCAGGTCCTGGCTCAGCGTGAATTGCGCTGACGAAACGGATGGGGAGCCGCTGGCCTGCTGATTGGCGTTCAGCACTCGGAGACCGAGGGCCTGGATCTCCGAACTGCTGGTGAGGTTCGATTTGGCGACATAGAGCGTCGCGGCGTCGAGGCTGTTCTGAAGGTTTGTGCGCGCCGTGACGCCGCGCGTATGATCCACAAGGACCAGGAACAGCGTGAGCACGACGGGGAGCGCCGCAGCGAAGAGGATGATCACGACGCCGCGTTCGTCCGAACGCAGGCTGGTCGCGAGAGCGGCGATCTTCCGTAGAGTCAGAAATGGCTCGTGACGCATGGTGCGGTGGTCCTCGGATATCGATCCGGGCACCAGTCAAACACCGCCGCCTGTCACAAACGTTAACGCTTTGCTTCGACTTCGAAGAGCGGTGAACAGTGGCTTAGCGTCATCTTAGGATTCTTCGCATGTTCTAAGCCGAACGGGATAGATCGGGCACCGGCCTCGGCCGGCCCTCCTCGTCGATGGCGACGAAGGTGAAGCTCGCATCCGTGACCTTCTCGTGCAGCGTGGTGCGGAAGCGCCGGGCCCAGGCCTCGACATGGATCTTCATCGAGGTCCGGCCGACATGCTCGACCTCGGTATAGACGCTGAGCACATCGCCGACCTTGACCGGGCGGAAGAACGTCATCGCGTCGACCGCGATCGTCACCACCCGCCCCTGCGCCCGATCGACGCCGGCGATCCCACCGGCCGCGTCCATCCGCGACATCACCCACCCGCCGAAGATGTCGCCATTGGCGTTGGTGTCGGCCGGCATGGCGTTGATCCGGACGGTCAGGTTGCCGCGTGGCGTCTCGGCAGGCGTTGGCCCCGGCTTAGTCATCGTTGCGCGTCCCCTGTTCGACATGGAAGGAGTGGAGCACACGATGCAGCACCGGTGCCAGCACGAAGCCTGTGGCGATCACCACGAACAGTCCCGAGAACAGGGCGTAGAAGCCGGCGAAGATCTTGCCGGCTTCCGTCTTCAGCTCGGCGACCGGCCCCATGCCGGACAGGATCATCGCCGCGTTGACGAAGGCGTCGGTCGCGCTCATCCCTTCGGTCAGGCCGTAGCCCGCCATGCCGATCACCATGCCGATGACGGCCAGCCCGAGATAGATCAGCACCGCCCGCCCGAGCCGCGCCGCGAAGCGTCGCGCCGGGATGACCGGCTGCCGGCGATGCTCGAAGCGGGTGACGCCCTTCATCACTTACCTCAGCCGGCGTGGCCGAGCTCCCGGCGCACTAGCGCAGCGCCAGCCGCCAGCGCCGCGAGCTTGCCATAGGCGACATCGAACGACATCGGCGCGAGCCCGCAATTGGTGCAGGGGAAGAGCTTCTCGGGCGAAACGAATTTCAGGACGTCCCGGATCGTGGCGGCGACCTCCTCGGGCGTCTCGATTGCATCCGACGCCACGTCGATCGCACCAGCGAGCACATCCTTGCCATCGAGCAGCCTGATCAGGTCGAGCGGAACCTTGGAATTGCGGCATTCCAGCGAAACCTGACCGATCGAGCTCTTCGCGATCGCTGGGAAGGTCTGTTCGTAATGGCGCCACTGCTCGCCGAGCGTCGCCTTCCAGTCGATATTGGCCTTGATGCCGTAGCCATAACAGATATGGACGGCGGTGGTCGCGGTCAGCCCGCGCGCCGCGCGTTCCAGGCAGGCGATGCCCCAGTCGGCGACCGCTTCCATATAGACATTATAGGCCGGCTCGTCGAACTGGATCACATCGACCCCGATGGCCTGAAGCTCGTGTGCTTCCTCGTTCAGCGCCTCGGCGAAGGCCATGGCGAGGTCCTCGCGCCGGCCGTAATGCTCATCGGCGATGGTGTCGACGATGGTCATCGGCCCCGGCAGCGTGAATTTCAGCTTGCGCGCGGTGTGGGCGCGAGCGGCCATCGCCTCCATGCGATGCACCGCGCCCTTGCGCCGGATCGCACCCGTGACGGTCGGCACTTCGGCCTTGTAGCGATCGTTGCGGATGCCCATGATCGTCTTCTTGCCGAAATCGATGCCGTCGAGATTGGCGAGGAACCCATGGACGAAATGCACCCGCGCCTGCTCGCCATCGCCGACGATGTCGAGGCCCGCATCCTCCTGCAGCTTCACCGCCAGGATCGTCGCGTCGCGCTTGCCGGCCTCCAGCGCCTCGCCCTCGAGCCGCCACGGGGCCCACAGCCTTTCGGGCTCGGCCAGCCAGAGGGGCTTCGGCAGGCTGCCGGCGAGCGTGGTCTTGAGCATGGGCGTGTCCTCGGGTGACGTTTCGTCGTTGAGCCGACATCGACCAGCGCGTCGACTACGTCAAGCGAGACAAGCCGGCCTTGCGCTGTCTCTCAAGCCACCGCCAGCCTGGGCCGCGCCCGCAGCATCAGCCACGCCACGACCGCGAGGTTGAGCATGTTCCACGCCAGACCGTTGAGGAATGCCGCCCGGTAGGACGCCGTGAAATCGAAGATCGCGCCCGAGACATAGCCGCCAAACGCCATGCCGACGATCGTCGACGCCATCACGAGGCCGATGCGCGCGCCGGCTTCGCGAGCGGGCAGGAACTCGCGGATGATCACGGCGTACATCGGCACGATGCCGCCCTGGAACAGGCCGAAGATCGCGGTGACGATGTAGAGCGAGGTCAGCCCGTCGAACCAGAGATACAAGAAAAGCGCCACGCCCTGCATCACCGAGCCCAGCGCCAGCGTCGCCGTGCCGCCGATGCGGTCCGAGACGAAGCCCGAGCCGATGCGGCTGACGATGCCCAGAAGCAGCATCAGCGAGAGCATGTCGGCGCCGCGCGCCACGCCGTAGCCGAGATCGCCGCAATAGGCGACGATATGCACCTGCGGCATCGCCATGGCGACGCAGCAGGAGAAACCCGCGACGCAGAGCAGCGCGGTGAGCTGGTTCGGCGTCAGGCCGAGATCGCCGCGCGCACTAGTGCTCGAGGCCTCGGCGGCCGCGAAGGATGCTGCGTTCGGCCGGCGCCGGAAGAACAGGGCGAGCGGCAGCATCACCGCCAGCGCCACCATGCCGATGCCGATATGGGTGGCGCGCCAGCCATGGTTGTTCAGGCCCCAGGTAATGACCTGCGGCCAGATCGTCCCCGCGAGATAGCTGCCTGAGGCGCCGAAGACGACGGCGAGCCCGCGATGCTTGTGGAACCAGTGCGAGAGGTCGGCGATCAGCGGCGCGAAGCCCGCCGCGCCGCCGATGCCGATCAGCAGCCCATGCGCCAGCGCAAACTGCCACAGCGAGCCTGACATCCCCGCCAACGTGAAGCCCAGCCCCAGGCACAGCGCGCCGATGACGATCGGCACCACGATGCCGTAACGGTCGGCGATCCGGCCCATCATGATGTTGCCGAAGCCGAAACCGAGCATCACGGCGGTGTAGGGTAGCGAAGCCCCAGCCCGGAGCGTGCCGAACTCGGCCTGCACCGTCGGCAGCACCACCACGACAGACCATGTGCCGACGCAGGCGACCGTGCCGAGCAGCAGCGACAGCGCCAGCCGGAGCCAGGCATAGGAGGAGTCCGGCGCAAAGCGCGGATCGTCGGAGACCATGTTTCCTCGCAAGCGCCGCTTCTGGATGGCGGCGTTCTGCTGCGAGGATTAGGTGGGTGCGAGACACCGCACAAGCGCATCGGCGGCGGGGCAGCCCGGCGTCGATAGCGGTCGTCGCGGTAAAGGCGACGCTGCAAAGAGAAAGGGCCTCCCGGCTGAGGGAGGCCCTTGGTGGCGGGCTTCAACCATGCGCCGCTGGGTGCCTCAGGCCGCTATGCGCTCGTGGCGCCCCTCGTTCACTTCCTCGATAATCTTGGCGACGAAAGCCGGCAGGTCGTCGGGGTTTCGCGAGGTCACGACGCCCTTATCGGCGACAACTGTGCTGTCCTCCCATTGCGCGCCGGCATTGACCATATCCTGCTTGATCGTCTTGTAGGACGTCAGTCTGCGGCCCTCGGCTATGCCGGTGTCGATCAGCAGCCAGGGCGCGTGGCAGACCGCAGCGACCACCTTGCCCTGATTGAAGAAGCTCTTGATCAGCGCCAATGCTTCCGGCTCGCCGCGCAGGGTGTCGGGATTCATTTGACCGCCTGGCAGGACGATCGCGTCATAGGCATCGGCGCTGACCTCACCGAGTGTCTTGTCGACCTTGACCGCCCTGCCCCAGTCCGTCTTGGCCCAGCCTTTGATTTCGCCGGCCTTGAGCGACGCGACATGTACCGACGCGCCGGCCTCTTTCAGCTTCGCATGCGGCACATCCAGTTCGGATTGCTCGAACCCGTCCGTGGCGAGTATCAGAATCGATTTTCCTGTGAGGGCGCTCATCGGCATCACTCCTTGGTTGATGGGCTATGCTCATCAACCGGTGCGGGCCGGCATCGTTCCCCGGCCGCGCCGGGATTCCGCGCCTTCACGCCGCTGTGGCGACACGCCAGGCCTCGGCCTCCAGCGGCCGACCGAGCAGGAAACCCTGCGTCAGGTCGCAGCCCTCCTGGATCAGGAAATCGAGCTGCTCGGGCGTCTCGACCCCTTCCGCCACCACCTCGATGCCAAGCGCATGGCCGAGCTGGATGACGGCGCGCGTGATCGCGACCGATTCCAGCGTTACGCCGAGCTTGGCGACGAAGCTCTTGTCGATCTTCAGCGTCGTCAGCGGAAATCGGTGCAGATAGGACAGCGAGGAATAGCCGGTGCCGAAATCGTCGAGCGCGATGCGCACGCCCAGCGCCCTGAGACGGGCAAAGGTCGCCATGGCGCGGTCGGCATCGGTGACCATGACGCCTTCGGTGATCTCCAGTTCCAGCCGCTCCGGATCAAGCCCGCTCTCGGCGAGCGTCGCCTCGACGCGCGCCACGAGATCGCCCGACTGGAATTCCAGCGCCGAGACATTGACCGAGATGCGCAGCGGCTGGCCCCAGCCGGCGGCCTCGCGGCAGGCCTCCCGCAGCACAAGCGAGTCGAGCGCGGCGATCAGCCCGCCCTCCTCCGCCGCAGGGATGAAGCTCGCAGGGGCCACCTCGCCGCGCCGCGGATCGAACCAGCGCGCCAGCGCTTCGAAACCCGCGATCGTACCATCGGCCCGAAACAGCGGCTGATAGTGAACCCTGATGGCGTCGGCCGCGATCGCCTCGGCCAGATCGCGCCGGAAGCTCAGGCGCTGCTGCTCGCGCTCCTGCTCGGCCACATCGAACATCCGCACGCAGCCAGGTCCTTCCGGCTTGGCCAGATGGAGCGCCGCATTCGCCGCCGAAACCAGCCTGATCTCGGTGTCGCCATCGCGCGGAAAGCGGGCGCAGCCGGCGCTGAAACTGACGCGGAAGGCCTTGTCGTCGAACAGGAATGGCGTGGCGAAAGCCCCGCGCACGCGCTCGGCCATGGCGCCGATCTCCGCGTCGGCCTGCCCGGCGCCCGAAACCAGCACGAATTCGTCGCCGCCTATCCGCGCAAGGAAGGCATCGCCGCCGACGCCACGCAAGCGCTCGGCCGCTTCCACCAGGATCGCGTCGCCGAGCACGTGGCCATGCTCGTCGTTCAGCGCCTTGAAGCCGTCGAGATCAAGCCGCATCACGACAAAGCCCGCCGGCTCCTGTCCGGTTTGCGACATGCGCTGGGCCAGATGGGCGCTGAGCGCCGGCCGGTTGGGCAGTCCGGTCAGCATGTCGCGCCGGCGCGCCTCGGCCAGCCGCTTCTCGGCCTGCTTGCGCTCGCTGATGTCGAGCAGCAGGTTGAAGCCGCCGATCATCAGGCCGTCCGCGTCGAAGATCGGCGTCGGAAACGGCATGAACGGCACCCGTACGCCGTCAGGACGCTCCAGCAGCGCCTCCACGCCGCGCACCGCGCGTCCCTCGCGCAGCGAAACCGCCATCGGGCAGTCCTCATGGGCGAGCGGCGCGCCGTCCAACGTGAACAGACGGTGCGTCACGCACCACCGGTCCTCGCCGAGCACAGGCTCACGCCCGGCCATCGCCACGGCGGCACGGTTGAAATATGTGATCCTGCCTTCGGGATCGGTCATATAGACGCAGGCCGGCAGATGTTCGAGCACATCCGAGAACCACGACGGCGACAGGCCGGCGACCGACGCCGCCCCCGCCGGAGCAAGGCCGCACTCGGTCAGCATATCGAGACCCGACGCGACGCGACGCGCGAGCAAAACCGCGTCGCGATCGGAAGCGTCAGATTCAGCCGCCGCCTCGGGCATGGCAACATTCCATCGGGCAATGAAAGCAGGGCAACCTGTGCATCAAGGCAGCAGATATGAAAACATTTCATTAAAAAACCAACGACAAGCCCGATGCCTGCCGTCAGCGGCAAGACCGCAGCCTGAAATACAACCGCATCGCTCCATGGTCACGACCGGCCATGAGCTTCTGGAACCGGAGATAAATTGGAAGCCTACTCAAAATTGAGCGCTATCTTCCCGAACGTCAAGTTCAATACTGGAGCCTAAAAAACAAGGAGCTCACTTGAAGATCGTTTCGCCTTGCTGATCGATCAGTTGTTGCCCCTTCACCAGAGCAAAATCGGCCGCCTCCTCCGCACCGGGAAAACGGTCCGCCCTGACGAAACGGTGCGACCGCAGCACGCCGTCGATCTCCTTCTCCACCACCCCGCAAAGCTGATACTGCCCGGCCTCCTGATAGGGCGTCGCGTGGATGGTGAAGCCGGCATGTTCCAGGCTTTTGAGGGGCCCGGCAGGGGCAGCCGGGGCCTTCGAGCCGCCGAAGAGGGATTTCAGGAAGGACATCGGCGCGGCTCCGGTCTGCAAGTCAAGTCGATCTGCGTTCCAGTATAGCCGCGGCGGCGCGGTTGCCCAGATGCGGCAGCGGTCAGCGCATCGCGGCGCGCTGGCGCACGAGCGCGAGAATAACCTGCGAGATCGGAACGGGCACATCGACCCAGCCGGCCATCTCGACGACGGCGCCAAGCAAGGCCTCGATCTCGAGCGGGCGGCCCGTCTCGAGATCCTGCAGCATCGAGGTCTTGTGTCGCCCGACCTCGGCTGCGCCCTCGATGCGCTTGTCGACGTCGATGGAGAAGCGCACGCCGAGCGCCTCCGCCACCGCCTGCCCTTCCAGCATCATGGCGCGCGCCGCGGCCCGCGTGCCGGCATCGCCGACGACGACGTCGAGCGTCGCGCCCGTGAGCGCGCTCAGCGGATTGAACGCCATGTTGCCCCAGAGCTTGACCCAGAGGTCGTCGCGGATGCGCGGCCTGACCGGCGCCTTTAGTCCGGCCTTGATCATCAGCGCGGACAATGTTCCGGCCCGCTCGGAGCGGCTGCCATCGGGCTCGCCGAGCGTGAAGCGGTCGCCATAGGTGTGATGGATCACGCCAGGCTCGGCGATTTCGGCGGCGGGATAGACGATGCAACCCAGCGCCTGCGACGGGGGCAATTCGCGCCAGAGCCTGCCGTCGGGATCGACCGAGGTGACGATCCTGTCCCGGAACGGGCCTTCGAGCCTGTAGGCATACCACCACGGTACGCCGTTGACGCCCGAGACGATCGTGGTTTGCGGGCCGACCAGCGGTGCGAGCTGAGCCAGCGCCGGTTCGATCGAATGCGCCTTGAGCGTGATGAAGAGATAGTCCTGCGGGCCGACCGCTGCCGGATCGTCGGCGACGCGGGGCTTCGTCGCCAGCGTCTCGCCCCCGCTGACGAGGGTGAGCCCGCGCGCGCGCATCGCCTCCAGATGCGCGCCCCGCGCGATCACCGTGACCGGCGTGCCCGACGCTTCCAGCCTCGCCGCGAGAAAGCCGCCGATCGCGCCGGCCCCGAAGATGCAGATCGAAGGCGAGGCGCTCACGCGGCGGCCTCCGCGCCGAGGCCCAGCTTCTGCGCCAGGCCGACGCGCTGCAGCTTGCCGGTCGCGCCCTTGGGGATCTCATCGACGAAGAGAACGCGGCGCGGCGTCTTGAAATCGGCCAGGCGCGCGCCTGCGAAATCGCGAATCTCGCGCTCGGTCGCGCTCATGCCTTCGCGCAGCACCACCACGGCGGCAACCTCCTCGCCGAGCTTGGGATGGGGCATGGCGAAGGTGACGACCTGCGCCACCGCCGGATGGTCCATCAGGACGGTGTCGACCTCCAGCGGGCTGACCTTCTCGCCGCCGCGGTTTATGATCTCCTTCAGCCGCCCGGTCAGGAAGAGATAGCCCTCCTCGTCAAGCCTGCCCTGGTCGCCGGTGCGGAACCAGCCTCCAGCGAAAGCCTTCAGATTGGCGTCCGGGTTCGAGGCATAGCCCGGCGTCACATTCGGGCCACGGATCACCACCTCGCCGGTTTCGCCCTGCGCCAGAAGCGCGCCTGCGTCGTCCATGATCGCGACCTCCGGACCGGCGGCGACGCCGACCGAGCCGGGCTTGCGCGCGCGCGGCGGCAACGGATTGGCGCACATCTGGTGCGTGGCCTCGGTCATGCCATAGGCCTCGATCACCGGGCAGCCGAATGCGGCCTCGAGTTCCGCCATCACCTGCGGCGGCAACGAGGCCGAGGAGGAGCGCACGAAGCGAAGCGGCGCAGATCGGACCCGCTCGGCATTGTGGGCGGCGCGGCCCAGAATCGCCTGATGCATGGTCGGCACGGCGGTGTACCAGGTGGGCTTCACCTCTTCGAGCCAGCCGAAGACCTTGAGCGCGTTGAAACCGGGCGTGCAGCAGACGCACGCGCCCGCCCCGAGCGAACTCAGCACCGCCGCGATCAGCCCGTGGATGTGGAACAGCGGCATGATATTGAGGCAGAGATCCTCGGGCATCAGTGCGAGCGAGGTCGCGATATGGCGGGCCGAGGCCGCGAGATTGGCGTTGCTCAGCGGCACGATCTTTGGCCGCGCCGTCGTGCCCGACGTGTGCAGCACCAGTGCGATGTCGTCGGCCTGAGCCGGCCCGCCGGCAGCCGCTGCAGCGGGTGCGAGCGCGCTCGTGTCGAGCCGGTAGCGACCGGCCGGGCCGCCGGCCTCGGGATGCAGCGAAATCACGGCGACGCCGAGCTTGTCCGCCACCGCGCGCGCCGGCGTCTCGTCGCCCTCCTGCACGATCAACGCCTTGGGCTGAAGATCGGAGAGATAGAACTCGAACTCCTCGGCCCGGTAGCCGGGATTGAGCGGGGCGGCAGTCGCTGCGCCCGCAACCGCGACGAAGCAGGACGCCATCGTCGGCCCGTTCGGCAGTACGATCGCGACCCGGTCGCCCCGCCCGATCCCGACGCCGTTGAGAGCGGCGAGCGTTTCGGCCGCAAGCCTTCGCAACTCACCGAAACTCAGCGACGCCTGCCCCGGCGCGCCGATCGCGGGCGCATCTGCCGCGCCACGCTGGAGAATGTCGTGCATCGTCGCTGTCGTTTGACCGGCCATGGCTGCTCGCTCGCTTGGTTTCCTCTGAGCGGCAGGATCAGCGTTCCGGTTGACCCCAGACGCCTCGCGCCGCACAGGAGGGAGAGGATCATGGCGGGCGGGGGAAGGCAAATCGGACTGCCGAGCCCGCGCGCTATGCGTCCAATGCGAAAAGGGCGCCCCCGGGGCGCCCTCCTGCAAGTCTCAATTATCCAGAAAGCTCCTGAGTTTACGGCTCCTGCTCGGATGCTTCAGCTTGCGCAGCGCCTTGGCTTCGATCTGCCGGATGCGCTCGCGCGTCACCGAGAACTGCTGGCCGACCTCTTCCAGCGTGTGGTCGGTGTTCATGCCGATGCCGAAGCGCATGCGCAGCACGCGCTCCTCGCGCGGCGTGAGCGAGGCGAGCACCCGCGTCGTCGTCTCGCGCAGATTGCTCTGGATCGCGGCGTCGATCGGCAGGATCGCGTTCTTGTCCTCGATGAAGTCGCCGAGATGGCTGTCTTCCTCGTCGCCGATCGGCGTCTCGAGCGAGATCGGTTCCTTGGCGATTTTGAGGACCTTGCGCACCTTCTCCAGCGGCATGGCGAGCTTTTCGGCCAGTTCCTCCGGGGTCGGCTCGCGGCCGATCTCGTGCAGCATCTGGCGCGAGGTCCGGACGATCTTATTGATCGTCTCGATCATATGGACCGGGATGCGGATGGTGCGGGCCTGATCGGCGATCGAGCGGGTGATCGCCTGCCTGATCCACCAGGTCGCATAGGTCGAGAACTTGTAGCCGCGGCGGTACTCGAACTTGTCGACCGCCTTCATCAGGCCGATGTTCCCCTCCTGGATCAGATCGAGGAACTGCAGGCCGCGATTGGTGTATTTCTTGGCGATCGAGATCACGAGGCGTAAGTTCGCCTCGATCATCTCCTTCTTGGCCTGCCTGGCCTCGCGCTCGCCCTTCTGGACCATCAGCACGATCTTGCGGAACTCCTGGATTTCCAGCCCGGTTTCCGAGGCCAGCGTATGGATGTCCTCGCGCAGGTCCTTGATCCGGTCCTTCTCCATGGCGACGAATTCGCGCCAGCCGCGCGAACCGAGCTTGGAAACGCGCAGAACCCATTTTGGGTCGAGCTCACCGCCGACATGCTGCTTGAGGAAATCCTCGCGGCCGACGCCATAGCTCTCCGCCAGGCGCAGCAGGCGCGTCTCGTGGCTGATCAGCCGCTTGTTGATGTCGTAGAGCTGCTCGACCAGCGCCTCGATGCGGTTATTGTTCAGCGAGAGCGACTTCACCGCGGTGATGATGTCGTCCTTGAGCTTGCGGTATTTGCGGTCCTGCGCCGGCGAGAGTTTCGTGTTTTCCAGCCGGTTGGCGATGTCCTGGTCCTGCAGGCGGCGCAGCTTCTTGTAGTTGTCGGCGATCGAATCGAACGTTTCCAGCACGCGCGGCTTGAGCTCGGCCTCCATGGCCGAGAGCGAGACGTTGTTCTCCATGTCGTCGTCGTCGAGATCGGACGGCAACTCGCCTTCGGGAACCTCACCCTCGGGCGTCGCGGGCGCAGCCTCGCCGGGCAGGCCAGGTGCGCCGGGCTCCCCGCCCTCGCCCGGCAGCACGACCGGGTTCTTGCCGTCGGGGCCGGCATAGGTCGCCTCGAGATCGATGATGTCGCGCAGCAGAACCTTGCCGTCGACCAGCTCGTCGCGCCAGATGATGATCGCCTGGAAGGTCAGCGGGCTCTCGCAGAGCCCGGCGATCATCGCCTCGCGGCCGGCCTCGATGCGCTTGGCGATGGCGATCTCGCCCTCGCGCGACAGAAGCTCGACCGAGCCCATCTCGCGCAGATACATCCGCACCGGATCGTCGGTGCGCTCGGTCGGCTCCAGATTGCGCTTGACCTCGACGGGCAGCGCCGAGCGCTGGGTTTCGGCCAGTTCGCCGTCGCTCTCGTCGTCGGCGGCGTCGTCTTTGCCGCGCGCCGCCTTCTCCTCGCCGGAGGCGTCCGGGTCCTCGTTATCGACGACGTTGATGCCCTGTTCGCTGAGCTGGCCCAGCACGTCCTCGATCTGCTCCGAGGAAAACTCCTCGGAAGGTAGGACCTCGTTCAGTTCGTCATAGGTGACATAGCCGCGCTTCTTGGCGAGCTTGATCATGCGCCTGACGGCCTGATCCGTCAGATCGAGCAACGGGCCGTCGGAAGTCGGAGGGGCTTCCGGCGCGACCTGGTCGGTCTTGTCCCGTTCGCTCACTTTTGTCGCCATGGATCAGCGCTCCGCAGTCACCGCGCCCCGGCATGGCGCCATGAAGGCCCCATGCAGACGCATAAAAGGGCGACGCGGCCGCTGGTCCGGCGCGCTCACCCCACCCAAATCACCTCGGCCAGATGGCCCCGGTCACCCTTGATGAACCGTTAACCATCCACGCGTCCGCGCATTCCGTGACGAAACCTCGAGCCTGGCCTGTCAATCACCGGACATGGCCTCCGTCCCCTCGATCGTCTCGAGGCGGGCCTTGACGTCCTTGATCCAGGCGAAATTGGCTTCGGTCGCTTCGTCAGCCAATGCGCGCTCGGCTGCCTTCAGCTCGCTATGTAGCGTCCGCGCGCGATGATGCAAGACGACAGCCTGACGAATCGAGTCGAAAACCGATTCAGGATCAGCGCTTTGCGCGAGCTTCAGCCGCTCGGCCGGCCCGGTCACGGCCATCAGCGCGGCCTGCGCCTCGCCGACGCGCGGTTGCGCCAGCCGCTCGGCAAGGGTCGCGGCGTCGAAGCCTTCCTCCATGGCCGCGTCAAGCAGCGCCTGCCGGAAGCGCTCGGCCGCAGGCCCGTCGAGCGCCAGCTCCGCGATCTCGTCGGCGCAGCGCGGGATCAGGTCTGGATGGCTCGCCAGCGCCAGCAGGATGAAGGCCTCGCGCGTGTCCTCGCCGCGCTTGCGCGCGATCATCTTCGAAGCCGCGAGTTGGCTCGACGCCTTCAGCAGCCCGGTCGCCCATGGCGGCGCGGCTGGCTGCCAGCCGCGCCCGCTGCCGCGCCTCTGGCCCTGACTGCGCTGGAAGCCGCCTGCCCCGCGCTCGCCTCGGGCCGGCGCGGCGCTGGCGAAGAGCTGCGCCAGCCGCTCGTCCATTTCGCGGCGGTAGTGCCTGCGCGTCGCCTCGTCCCGGATCTGGCCGAGCGGCTCCTTCAGCCGGCGCTCGAAGGCGGCGCGGCGCTCGGGCGTATCGAGCGGGCCGGCCTCGACCTCCCGCGTCCAGAGCATGTCGACGAGCGGACGCGCCGCGCCCAGCACCTCGCCGACGGCGGCCTTGCCGCCCGAACGCGCGAGGTCGTCGGGATCCTGCCCGTCCGGCAAGGTCGCGAAGGAGAGCGATTTTCCGGGCTCCAGCAGCGGCAGCGCGATGTCGATGGCGCGGCTCGCCGCCTTGCGACCGGCCTTGTCGCCGTCGAGGCAGATCACCGGCTCATCGGCCATGCGCCAGAGCAGAGCAAGCTGGTCCTCGGTCAGTGCCGTGCCGAGCGGCGCAACCGTCTGCGGAAAGCCCGCAAGGCTCATCGCGATGACATCGACATAGCCTTCGACGACGATGACCTGCCCGGTGTCATGCGCCGCCTTGCGGGCATTGTGGTGGTTGAACAGCAGCGAGCCCTTGTGGAAGAGCGGCGTCTCCGGCGAGTTGAGATACTTTGCCGCGACCTCCGAACTCATCGCTCGGCCCCCGAACGCGACGACGCGGCCGCGCCCATCATGGATCGGGAACATGATCCGGTCGCGGAAGCGGTCATAGGGCACCGCGATCTCCTCGCCATGCACCAGCAGCCCGGTCTCCATCATCAGCGCTGCATCGACGCCCTTGCCCGCAAGGTGGTCGCGCAGCGCGAAACGGTCCGGCGGTCCATAGCCGATGCGGAACGCCTTGCGCGCCTCGCTTTCCAGCCCGCGCCCCGACAGATAGCGCCGAGCGGCGGCACCGCGATCGCCCGCAAGCTCGGTCTCGAAGAAGCGCGCAGCGAGTTCGACCACCTCGTGCAGCCCCTTGCGGCGCTCCTCCTGAGCCTGCGCCTCGACGGTGACCTTCGGAAGCGTGACGCCGGCCTCGTAGGCCAATTTCTCGACCGCCTCCGGAAAGGAAAGCCCCTCCGTCTCCATCACGAACTTGAAGATGTCGCCGTTCTTGCCGGAGGAGAAATCGAAGAACGAGCCCTTCTGGTCGTTGACGAAGAAGGACGGCGTCTTCTCGGCGTTGAAGGGCGAAAGCCCTTTCCATTCGCGGCCCGATTTCGCCAGCCGAACGCGCTTGCCCACGACCACCGAAACGGGGAGCCGCGCTTTGATCTCTTCCAGGACGGAGGGCGGGAATTTCATGGATTTCTATGTGGGCGCGGATGGGCCGGAAGCCAATCGCTGATGTGGCACGAGGCCGGGTTGTTGGCGCAATTCACAGCGCCATGATAAAGAAAGCGCCGAAAAAGGAAGACGGCGATGGCGCTCAACATCAAGGATCCGGAAACTGAGAAGGCGGTGCGCACGCTGGCGAAGCGGCGCGGGCTGACATTGACGCAGGCCGTTCGCCACGCCGTCAGGAGCGAACTCGACAAGGACGATCTGTCCGAGGCGGAAAAGGCCCGTCGCGTTGCGGAGGCGCGGGCTCGAATGCAGGCGCTTTACAAGAAGTACAATATCAAGCCGGCCGAGCGATCGATGACCAAGGAAGAAATGGATGATTTCGTGGGCTACGACGAGAATGGCCTTTGGTCGTGATTGTGGTCGATACGTCCGCGGTCGTCGCCTGTCTGGCCGAAGAGCGCGAGGCTGACGAATTCACTAAAAGAATAGCGCTGGCCAAGCGTTGCATCATGTCGAGCGTCAACTTGTTGGAGGCGCGCCTCGTTCTGGTCTTTGCGAAGGGCATTCCCGTCGGCATCGTCGATGATTTTGTGACGAACGAGCAGATCGAGATTATTCCTTTCGACGAAACCCTCTCCAATCTCGCCTTCGACGCCTATCGCCGCTTCGGCAAGGGCCGCCATCCCGCGAAACTCAACATGGGCGACTGCGCGGCCTATGCGCTCGCAACCTCGCGCGGCTGGCCGCTGCTGTTCAAGGGCGATGATTTTGCGCGGACGGATGTGGAGCGGGCCTAATCGCAGGTGAGCGGATCGTCCTTCAGCGCCTCATCTGCGCTTTGCGCGGAAAAAACCAGAGTCGCGCCGGCAGCCCTGACCTCGATCGTCTTCGCCTTGCGCAGCGCCGCGACCACCGGCCTCATGCTGGCGGTGCCGAAGCTGGAACCGGGCGTCCAGACGAATGCAAGCATGTCGTTGTCATGCTCGGCCCTGACCGGCACGCGAGTCGCCTTGTCATCGACCACGATCTCGACGGAGCGGGCTTGCGCCTGCATCGCTTTTGCCTTCGGCATGGCGACGGTCAGGGACGGTCCGCCCTTGCCGGGGTCTACACGGGCGTTGCGGCCAGCGCATGAGAACGTCAGCCGCGTCTTGTCGATATTGGAAACGCCGGCATAGGACTGGCCCATCTGATAGCCCGAGCCCCAGCCGCTGTCCTGCGCGCCGACGGCCCCGGCCGCGATGATAACGAGGCCGGCGGCGACGAGAGCGATCTGGCGATGACTGCGCATGGCAGGTCTCCTTTGCGGACAACCTCGCCGAGCGATGTGGCGGAATTGGCGCGGAGACCCTCAACCGCCGAGCATGCCCTTCACCAATGGGCTGACCTTGCCGAAATCCATCTGGCCGGCATAGGCGGCCCGCAGCGACCCGATGACCTTGCCCATATCCTTCACCGAGCCAGCCCCGGTCTCGGAGATCGCCGCCTCGATGGCCGCTCTCACCTCGGTCTCCGACATCTGCTTTGGCAGATAGGTCTCGATCACCGCGACCTCCGCCCGCTCGCCTTCTGCAAGTTCCGGGCGGCCATTGGCGTCGTAGATCGCGATCGATTCCTGGCGCTGCTTCACCATCTTCTGCAGAAGGGCGAGAATCTCGTCGGGTGTCGTCTCGGGCTTGCCGAGGCCGCGCGCCTCGATGTCCTTGTCCTTCAGCGCCGAGGTGATCAGCCGGATGGTCGAGACCTTGCCCTTCTCGCCGGCCTTCATCGCCTCCTTGAGATCGGCCGTGAAGCGCTCTCGCAGGCTGGTCATGGTGGATAGTCCCTCTTCTGGCGGCAGGCCCGCGCCGGCGTCGATTGACGGCATGGGGCTGCGTCTTTAAGCGTCGCGCTCCAGACTAAGGCGAGCGTCAAGCCGCTGCCCGCCCTGAAACGTTGCCGCGCCTCGCGCGGCCTGGACCGAGACATAGACATGAGCGCTTCCGAAGGAAACCCCGCGACGAGCGGCTGGAGCGAACCGCGCGCGACCGCGTTGCTGGTTCTGGCCGACGGCACCGTGCTGGAAGGCTTCGGCCTCGGCGCGACCGGCGAGGCGCCGGGCGAGGTCTGCTTCAACACGGCGATGACGGGCTACCAGGAAATCCTGACCGACCCGTCCTATGCCGGGCAGATCATCACCTTCACCTTCCCCCATATCGGCAATACCGGCGTCAACGACGAGGACACCGAGACGGTCAATGCGGCGGCCTCCTCGGGCGTGCGCGGTGTGGTGCTGCATGCCGCCATCACCCAGCCCTCGAACTGGCGCGCGAACCGCCATTTCGACGCCTGGCTCAAAGCGCGCAACATCGTTGGAATCTGCGGCGTCGATACGCGCGCCCTGACAGCGCTGATCCGCGACGGCGGCATGCCCAACGCCATGCTGGCCCACAGCCCCGACGGCGTCTTCGACATCCCCCGGCTGAAAAAGCTCGCAGCCGAGCTGCCCGACATGGCCGGCCTCGACCTCGTGCCGCTGGTCACCTCGGCGCAGCGCTATGGCTGGAACGAAACCCACTGGGTCTGGCCGGCCGGCTACGGCACGCGCGACAAGGCCGCCCACAAGGTCGTCGCGATAGACTACGGCGTGAAGCGCAACATCCTGCGCCTTCTCTCCAAGGCGGGTTGCGACGTCACCGTGGTGCCTTCCACCGCTTCGGCTGACGACATCATGGCGCTGAAGCCCGACGGCATCTTCCTCTCGAACGGCCCGGGCGACCCGGCCGCGACCGGCGAGTACGCCGTGCCCGTCATCAAGGCGCTGCTCGACAGGAAGATCCCCACCTTCGGCATCTGCCTCGGCCATCAGATGCTGGCGCTCGCCATCGGCGGCCAGACCATGAAGATGAAGCAGGGCCACCACGGCGCGAACCACCCGGTCCAGGACAAGACCACCGGCAAGGTGGAGATCGTCTCGATGAACCACGGCTTCGCGGTCGATCCCGCCTCGCTGCCGAGCCATGCGGTCGAGACCCACGTCTCGCTCTTCGATGGTTCCAACAGCGGCATCGCGCTCACCGACCGCCCGGCCTTCAGCGTGCAGCATCATCCGGAGGCCTCGCCCGGCCCGCAGGACAGCCATTATCTGTTCCAGCGCTTCGTCGACATGATGGAATCCGAGAAGGCCAAGGCTTGATGGCTCGCCTGCTGTTCGCCAGCCTTTCTCTGACCTTGCTCGGCTCGCCCGCCTTTTCGCAGGCGCTCTGCGACGAGATGTGGGGCGAGCGCAACGCGATCTATTTCGACGCCGGCTACTGCTTCAAGACCGCCCGCGCAAAAGCTGCCTTCGGCGACAATGCCGACTGCAAGTACGAACGGCTCGAGGACGTGCCGCTGAGCGCGCGCCAGCGCGCCGACATCGCCGCGATACAGGCGCGGGAACGCAGGAACGGCTGCCCGCGCTGAGTATTGCCAGTCACGCCGCCTTCAGAAACCTCGCCAGTTCTCCCTCGGCGAGCCCCGCCTCGGCTGCGATACGCCGTGCCAGCGCCACCGCCGCCGGGCGCGGCTGACCGAGCGGACGGTCGAGCCAGTAGGAGACCGGATTGAGCGCGAGCCCCGCATCGACCATCGCGACGCGGCCTGCCTTCACCTGCGCCTGCGCCAAAGGCGGCCGGGCCAGCGCGACGCCGAGCCCGCAAGCCGCGGCGTCGAGCACGAGGTTGTAGTCCTCGAAGCGCCGATCCTGCGGGCGCGGGCGGTAGTCCAGACCATGCGCGGCGAACCACGCCCGCCAGCCCGCCGCATCCGAATCATGGATCAGCGGCTTTCCGAGCAGGCGCTGAGGCTCGCCTTCTCCGATCGCGCGCGCCAACTCCGGCGAGGCGATCGGATAGCACCATTCCTCGAAGAGCTGCACCGAGACGCGGCCCGGAGCGCCGCCACGCCCGCAGCGAATGGCAAGGTCGATGCCTTCCTCGTCGAGATCAACGCGGCGATGGTCGATCTGCAGAACGATCCTGAGCGGCGGCTCGCCCTCCTCCAGCCTCTGCCAGCGCGGCATCAGCCACAGCGAGCAGACCGAAGGCGTCGCGCTGAAACGCACCACGGCCGCGCCGCGCTGCTCACTCCAGCGGTCGGCTGTGTCGGCGATCAGCGAGAACGCTTCCTGCGTCCGCTGCAGCAATCGCTGGCCCTCGGGCGTCAGCGCGACGCCGCGCGCCTGCCGCAGGAAAACGCGCAAGCCCAGCCAGCGCTCCAGCTTGGCGACCTGCCGGCTGACCGCGCCATGGGTCAGGTTCAGCCCATCGGCCGCAGCCGAGAAGCTGCCGGTGCGGGCTGCAGCCTCGAAAGCGCGCAAAGTGTCGAGCGGCGGCAGCTGCAAGCTGTGATCCATACTCACAGCTCATCAGCGAATTGCTCGTTTGTCAATCAGCTCAAGGAGGCGTCTATCAGATCGATCACAAGCCATCCGGGATCAGCCCCATGTCATCCGCCTGCCCTCCTGTCAGCGCCAGGCCCGCGATCGGCCTCGATCCGCTGCTGATCTTCACAGTCAGCTTCACGGTCCTTGCCTGGGCCTCGTCCTTCCCGGCGATCCGGGCAGGCCTTGACGGTTTCGGCCCGGCCGAGATGGCGTCGCTGCGCTTCACGATCGCCGGCGTGCCGGCCGCACTTTTCCTGATCATGACCAGGGCAGCGTTGCCCTCACGCGCCGACCTCTGGCGTTTTCTCGTCGGCGGCGTCGTCTTCATCGCAGCCTATGCGTTGCTCTTGAACTTCGGCCAGCTCGTCGTACCGGCGGGCCCCGCGAGCTTCATCATCAACACCAACCCGATCATGACGGCGGGCCTGGCGATGCTGCTGCTCGGGGAACGTTTCAGCCTGATGGCCTGGCTTGGGACCGCGCTCTCCTTCGCCGGCATCGGCGTCATCGCGCTGGGCAAGGGGCTCGATGTCGAAATCGGCGTCAGTGTGCTGCTGATCCTGGGCGCGGCGTTCTGCAATGCCATCAGCACGGTGGTGCAGAAGCCGCTCTTTGCCAGCCACAAGCCTCTTTCGGTCGCGGCCTGGAACATGGCCATCGGAGGCGTCGTGCTGCTGCCCTTCCTGCCCTCGGCGATCGGCCAGGCGCAGACCGCATCCACGGTCTCGCTGCTGTCGGTCGTCTATCTCGCTATCGTGCCGAGCCTGATCGCCTACGGAACCTGGGCGATTACCCTGTCGAGGCTGCCGGCGGGACGCGCCTCGAACTTCCAGTATTGCGTGCCGCCGGTCGCCACACTGATCAGCTTCCTCTGGCTCGGCGAGGTCCCGACAGCATTCGGTCTGATCGGCGGCGCGATGGCGCTCGGCGGCGTCGTGCTGGTCAATCTGAAGCGGTGAGCGACGGGCTCAGCCCGCCGGCCTGACGCGGAGCACCTTCCCGCCATCGTCGCTGAGCAGGTAGATGAAGCCGTCCGGCCCCTGCCTGACGTCGCGGATGCGCTCACCGAGATTTGTCAGCAGACGCTCCTGACCGGTCACCGCCTCGCCGCTGGTCGAGAGCCTGACAAGCATCTGGCCGGCGAGCGCGCCGACGAAGAGCGAGTTCTTCCAGGCCGGCCAGGCAGCGCCGGTATAGAAGGCTGCGCCCGAGGGCGCGATCGAGGGGTCCCAATAAAACAGCGGCTGCTCCATGCCGGCTTTCTGCGTGCCCTCGCCGAGCTTCGCGCCGGAATAATCGACGCCATAGGTGATCACCGGCCAGCCATAGTTCTTGCCCGCTTTCGGCGTGTTGACCTCGTCGCCACCGCGCGCGCCGTGCTCGGCCGTCCAGAGCTGGCCCGTCTCCGGATGCAGCGCCGCGCCCTGTACGTTGCGATGGCCGATCGACCACAGTTCCGGCTGCCAGCCCGATATCTTGGGATTGTCGGTCGGTGCCCCGCCCTCGGGGCGGATGCGGATGACCTTGCCGATATGGTTGGCCGGATTCTGCGCCTCGTCCTTCTGCCCGTAGCGGTCGCCGGCCGTGACGAAAAGCGCGCCCGTGCGGTCGAAGACAAGCCGCGAGCCGAAATGGGCGCTACTCTGGATCGTCGGCATCTGCCGGAAGATCACGGTGGCGTTTTCCAGAGCCGTGCCGCGTTCATTCAGCTTTCCGCGCACGACGCTGGTGCCGTTGCCGCCCGAGCGCGGCTCGGCGAAGGAGAGATAGACCATTCGGTTCTGCGCAAAATCCGGATCGAGCGCGACGTCGAGCAACCCGCCCTGCCCGCGCGCGGCGACGTTTGGCACGCCAGTGATCGGGGCCGATAGCTTGCCGTCAGCCGTAACCAGCCTGAGCCGACCGGGCCGCTCTGTCACGAGCATGCGCCCATCGGGCAGGAAAGCAAGGCCCCACGGGTTCTCCAGCCCGCTCGCCACCGTCTCGACGCGCAAGGGACCCGCGCTCGAGGGAAAGCTCTGCTGGGCCACTGCGGGAGCCACGCTGGCCAGCAGCACGGCGAGGAACAGGTGTCGGGCGGATTTGCGCATCTCGGCTCCTTGGGTCTCGAGCCCCCCTCGACTGAGATAGGGTGAAAGAGCGCGGGCGCAACGCGTGATTGACGCCTCAACGGCTCATTGCGCCGCAGGCGGTCTCGTCACTGCGGCTGAAGCCGTCCGACCGTCGTCATGGCGCCGTCAGCCGCGCGCCTGAGTACGACGATCTCGCCCGAGCGCGGGAAGACCCCGGTCAGGGCGGTGATATTGACCTGATGGGTCACCATCACGACGGTCGCGGCGTCCGCCGGCAACGCCGCGAGGCGGCGGCGCAGCGCGGTGGTGGCGGCCTCCCTCTCGCCCGGTCGGCCGAAGAAGGAATTCAGCGCGGCAGGCTCCTCGACCAGCTGTCCCAGCGCCATCAATTCGGCGGTCTCGCGTGCCCGGCACCACTGGCTCGTCAGCACCTGCGAGACGACGATGATGCGCTTGCGGAATTCAGCGCCGAGCGCGCGCGCCTGATTGCGGCCGCGCTCGCCGAGATTGCGCTGGGTCGCGCAGTCGCCGATCTTGAAGCCAGCGGGATCGCCGGTGCCCGGCGCATCGGCATGGCGCATCAGCGCGACATGGCCGGGCTGCGCCAGGGCAGTCCAGAGCGCGTCGGCCGGTCCGGCGGCGCGGCCGGCGGAGGCGCAGGCGAGAAGCACGAGACCGGCGAGACATCCACGGATCGACAATCTCACCTGCATCGCCTGCTCCAGATCACCTCATTCCGGCTTCACCCCGGAATCCCTGATGATCTTTTCCCACGTCGCGATTTCGGCAAGGTGGTAGGGCCTGAATGCCGCAGGGTCGCGGACCTTCAGCGTGAAGCCGAGCTTCAGGATCTGCTCGGTCACCGCGGGCCTGGCGATCGACGCCATTACAGCCTTGGACAGCGCCTCCAGCACGGGAGCGGGCGTCGCCGCGGGCGCGAAAAAGGCCGCCCAGCTATCGGCGTCTGCGTCGCTCACGCCCTGCTCGCGCAGCGTCGGGATGTCCTTGGCGCGGCCGTTGCGTTCGGGGCTCGCCAGCGCGATGGCGCGCAGATTGCCGGCGGTGATCTGCTCCAGAACCGAAGGCAGCGTCGAATTGGCGATATCGATGCGCCCGCCGATGATCTCCTGCACCAGCGGCGCGGCGCCGCGGAACGGCACATGCGTCATCCTGATGCCGGTGCGCGCCATGAACAGCTCCATGGCGAGATGCGAGCCCGAGCCGATGCCGGTCGAGCCGTAGTTCAGCTTGCCCGGATCGGCCTTGGCGAGCGCGATCAGCTCCTTGATGTCCTTGGCCGGCAGATCCTTGCGCACGACGAAGGCGTGCTCGAACGCGCCAACGCCGCAGAGCGGGGCGAAATCCTTCACCGCATCGTAGCCCGGTTCCTTGAGCAGGAACATGTTGTTCCCATGCGTCTGGTTGTTGCCGAAGATGATGGTGTGGCCGTCCGGATCGGCCTTGGCGACGGCCCGTGTGCCGACCGCGCCAGACGCGCCGGCCCGGTTGTCGACCACGACGCTCTGGCCGATCGAGGCCGACAGATCCTGCGCGACGAAACGCGCGATCGCGTCGGTCGGCCCGCCCGCCGGATAGGGCACGACCAGTGTGATCGCCTTCGAAGGAAAGTTTTGGGCGCGTACGAGCGAGGGGGCGCAGACGGCCCCGGCGATGAGCCCGAGCGCGGAACGGCGGCTGAACGACATGAAAATCCTCCCGAAAGCCCCTTCTTGGAGAAGGGCTTGATCGGCTGAGGATTACGGACAAAGCGGCATTGCGTCCAGAGGCGGATGCACGCGCTGCACGGGGCTGTAGGCTGCACATCGCCAACACCTCCGGAGGATTATCCATGACGGTCCGCATCGAACGCGACGGCAAGGTCGCGACCGTGATCCACAGCCGAATCGAGGCGCGCAACGCCATGGATCCCGACAGCGCCGTCGCACTGACCGAGGCGTTCATGACGCTCGACGCCGACACGGAGACGTCGGCAATCGTATTCTGGGGCGAAGGCGGGGCCTTCTGCGCCGGCTGGGATCTGAAATACGCGCAGGCCTTCACTGAAGCCGACCGCTTCGAGGCGGAGATCGTCCAGGGCCTCGCCTTCTCGCAAACCGGCGGCCCTGATCCGCGCGGTCCGATGGGCCCGTCCCGGCTGGAGATGAGCAAGCCGCTGATCGCCGCCGTGGAGGGGCCGGCGGTGGCCGGCGGCATGGAGCTCGCGCTCTGGTGCGACGTGCGGGTAATGGCGGAAGACGCCTATTTCGGCGTCTATTGCCGGCGCTGGGGCATCCCGCTGATTGATGGCGGCACGGTGCGCCTGCCGCGACTGGTCGGCCAGGGCCGCGCACTGGAAATCATCATGACCGGGCGAAAGGTCGAAGCCGAGGAGGCGCTGCGCATCGGTCTCTGCGAGAAAGTCGTGCCGAAGGGCGGCGCGCGGGCGGCCGCCGAAGCGATGGCCCAGGAGATCGCCCGCTTCCCGCAGGGCGCGATGCTGGCCGACAGGGCGAGCGCCATTTCGGGGCACGGCCTCACCGTCCGCGAGGCGCTGGCGCGCGAATGGGAGGGCGGCGTCCGCACGATCGCGACCGAAGGCGCGGCCGGCGCGGGCCGTTTCGCGAGCGGCAAGGGCCGCGGCGGGGATTTCTCGAGCATCTGAGCGGGCCGCAGTCTTCCCTCACTTACCCAACCCCGCCCGCTTCAGCCGCTGGATTGCAACATCCAGCGACTGCAGGAAGGCCGAGCGGTCGCGCGGCGAAAACGGCTTCGGTCCGCCGCCGACGGTCCCCATGGCGCGCAGATCCTCCATCATATCCCGCGTCGCCAGCGCCATGCCGATCGAGGCCTCGGTGAAGGGCTTTCCGGTCGGCCCGATGACGTCGGCGCCGGCCTTGAGGCAGCGATCGGCGAGCGGAATGTCCGAGGTGACGACGATCGCGCCCCGTGCGACGCGCTGCGCGATCCAGTCATCGGCCGCGTCGAAACCGTCGGAGACGACGACGCGTTCGATCCAGGGTTCGCGCGGCACGGCCATGAAGCTGTTGGCGACGACGAAGACGTGTAGCCGGTGCCGTTCGGCGACCTTGTAGATCTCCGGCTTCACCGGGCAGGCGTCGGCATCGACATAGATCGCGATCGGGCTCGTCATAGCGCCATGCCCATCGCAGGGACGCAAACCCGACGCAAGCTGCATTTATGCGGGCTTTATGCAGGCGCTCGTCTTCCGCATGGCGAGCTTAGTATGGTCGGACCTACATCATCTGCATCGATGGAGGTCGATGCAGATGACGACGCAGACCCATAACAGCCACAACAGCCACGGCCGTCGCGCCCGGGCCGTCTATGCCTCGCAGCGCAGATGCGGACCGGTCGCCGGCCTGGTCGCGACGCAGCTTGGTATCCTCGCCGTCTTGACGCTGGCGATCGCCTGCGTCGTCGGTCTGCGCGCCTGGCTTTCGCTCTGAGGCGGTCATGGGCCAATCGACCCCGCTCCGCGCCGCTCCCGAAAACGCGAGCCACCTTTTCATCGTCGGCCAGTCCAAAGGCGGCTTCTGGGTCGCCCGTGATCTCGAAGGCCGCTCGGAGGGCGTCTTCCGCGACAAGAAGGAAGCGATCCGCTTCGCCTTATTCGAGGGCGGCCATCCCAACGCCGTGATGCTCTCGCCCAACGCCGTCGAGCCGAGTTTCGGCGTGGGGGTCCACTGAGCCGCACCGGTGAGGCGGCCCGGAGCCACCGCCGCCTTGACCGCGATCTGGCGGAGATCGCGCAGCGCGGCCGCCGAGCTGATCGAACAGTTGCGCGGGGTCGGCATCGACGACCCCGCCGACATCGCCCGAAGGCTCACCCGGCGCAGCTTTCCGCTCTATGGCCGCAGCCGCTGGAGCACCGCGGCCGTGCGCACGATCATGCGGCACTACGCCGGCGAAGAAAGCGCGTGCGCCGGCAACCGCTCTGGCCTAGGCTCACGCTCTGCTTCGGGATGACGAGGCCCGGATCGGCCGGGCCCGCGCGGCAGGCGCAAGCAGGCCGCCCGTCCAGCCGAGGAACCCGACCATGTCCAAAGAACAGCGCGGCAATCGCGAGGCCAAGAAGCCCAAGCAGGTCAAGCCGAAGACCATTGCGGCCGCGCCCTCGACCTTCTCGGCCGTCGTCGCCAAGGCCGCCGCGAGCGGACCGAAGAAGAAATGATCCGCTTCAGGACGATCGACCCGGCCAAGGACGGAACATCGACGCCGACGACGGCAGCAAAGCCGGCGGCGCCGGTCGCCGTCGTCGAGACCGGCGCTGGCCCTGCCGACGAGCCGGAGCCCGAGCCGAAGGGTTCGAAAACGGGCAAAGGCATGACCCGCAAGACGCCTATTCGGGCCAAGAAGCAAGGCGCGGCGAGGACGTTTCGGGACTAGCTGCCCTCCGCGTCGCCGGCCGCAGCCGCATCGAGCATGGCGACCGTCTCGTCGAGGTCTTCCTTCACGACGAGATGGAAGTCCTTGCGGAAGGCGATGATCGTGTCGGGCGGCTCGCCCTTGAATGCGTAGACAACGCTGACCTGAGCAGGATTGACGTAGATCGGCTTGCCGTCGCTCGGCGAGGTGAATTTCACGAGTTTCGACATGGGTTCCCGGCTCCAGCGCGGCTGCGATCCTGCGAGCCCTACCCTTCCTCGACCTCGTCGGTCCAGACCTTGAAGCCCGTCAGCGTGTTCGGCCCGAAGGTCGTGGCGATGGCGACGTCGGCCGCGTCCCGCCCGCGCGCGATCAGCACCCGGCCGATGCGCGGTACGTTGTTGCGGGGATCGAACATCTGCCAGCCGCCCTGCAGATAGGCCTCGAAGGAGGCCGCGAAATCTCCTGGCGGATAAGGCGGCGGCGTGCCGACATCGCCGAGATAGCAGGTGCAGTAGCGCGCCGGGATGTTCATCGCCCGGCAGACGGCAATGGCCAGATGCGCATAGTCGCGGCACACGCCCCGGCCTTCCGCATAGGCGTCCGACGCCGTGCGGGTGACGCTGGCGTCGTTGTAGTTGAAGGCGATGCGCTGGTGGACGAAATCGCAGATCGCCTGGACGCGGGCAGCGCCGGGCCGGGTGTGCCCGAAGAGCTGCCAGGCGAGATCGAGCAGACGGTCGCTGTCGCAGAAGCGGCTGGCGAGCAGAAAGACGAGGCACTCCTCCGGCAGATGCTCGACGGGAACCTGCCCGGCGCTGCGGTCGAAAGCCTCCGGCAGTCCGCTATCGGAAACAACCGCGTCGGCCGTGATCCGCATCCGCCCCTGCGGGGCGAGCAGCCGCGAGCACCAGTTGCCGAACCCGTCGCGATAGGCGCTGACCGGCACGGACGGGCTGATGCGCATATGGTCTGGCTCGGCAAGGTCCGAGACCCGGCTGAAATGTACATGCAGCATCAGGATGACGGGGGTGGGTTGCGGAAATTCGTAGTCGAGCTCGTAGCCGATCCTGAGTTTCACGACATGCTTTCCGCGCGGCGCATTGCGCGCTGGTGATAGGTGGCCCCTCAGCCGGTGAAAGCACTATGCATGTTTCCGGCCAGCCATGCGCGGCGAATGACGGAACGCCGCCATTCAGTTGTCGGGCACGATCGGCCGCTTTGCGGCCTCCTCCACCTCGCGCCTGATGACGTCCCATCTGAAAGGCGCCCTCGCCGGCTTGCCCGAGGGTTGCGCGGGCGTGTCGAGCCAGGCTGGGCGGCGGGGGCAGAGCGAGGTCATCGCATGGACGGAATCGCCGGGAAGCGCCGGCCGTGTCGTATTGTAGTCGGTGCGGCGGTGGGTCCAGGCGGCCTCGACATAGCCGATTTCCTCCCGCTCCGCGCCGACGCCGCTGTCGGCGGGATAGCTCAGCGCCGGGTCTGACAGCAGAATGGAAACCTCGGCGATGGCGTAGAGCCCGCTCGGCGAGCCGGTTCGGCCCGTATCCCAACTGTTGCGCCGGCCGCCGCCCATGAGCGCCGGGCCGGACAGGCCGACCTCGCGCTTGTCGAGCGCGTAGACGAAGCGCTCGGCGCGCGGCGGCAGCGGCGGCTTGGCGTATTGAGGAAATGCCCGCTCATAGGCTTCCCAGCCCGGCATCTTGATAGGCTCGCGCGGCCGCAGGGTGGTCTGCGACAACAGCACGGCCTTGTTGGCGCGCATCACCGCATGCATCGCCATCATGCGGCCGATCATGTCCGGCCCGGCGACCTTCTGGACGGCGTCGATCCGCTCCCTCAGCACGCGCTCGAAGCAGTCGCCCGGCAAAGTGACATCCTTGCACCCGCCGCTGCCGCGCCCGCCCTCGCGCGCGACCCGTCCGATCAGCGCGCGGAAAGCGTTCTCGTCATAGGAACCGAGCGCGCAGGTCTCGGTCATTTCGGGCCGGTTTGTTCCCGAGGTGACGAAACGATACCAGAGCCCGATGCTCAGGCCGACTGTCACGAAAGCACCCAGCAGGAGCGGTCCGAAGGCCCAATCCGGCAGGCGACGCCAGAGTTCGGCGACACGGCTCATCGCAAGGCCGCTTCGCCGCGAGGGGAGGCTTTTGCTGGGCCAGACATTGCCGGCACGGGCTGGCTCCTTCAGATCACCCGTCGGAGAGTATTCACCACACGCACGGCCACCATCAAGGACTCTGGCTTGCGATGCCGACGCTTGCACCCTAAACCTCGCCCGCGCCTGCTTAAGACGGCGCAGCCCCTCCCGAGATCCGGAGAACCTGCCATGGCCTTCCTTGCCGACGCCCTGAAGCGCGTGAAGCCCTCTGCGACCATCACCATCACGCAGAAGGCACGCGACCTGAAAGCGCAGGGCAGGGACGTGATCTCGCTCTCCGTCGGCGAGCCCGATTTCGACACGCCCGACAACATCAAGCAGGCGGCGATCGCGGCGATCAACCGCGGCGAGACCAAATACACGCCGGTGCCCGGCATCCCGCAATTGCGCGAGGCGATCGCGCGCAAGTTCAAGCGCGAGAACGAACTCGACTACAAGGCGAGCCAGGTCATCGTCTCGACCGGCGGCAAGCACGTCATTTACAACGCGCTGCTCGCCACGCTGAACCCCGGCGACGAGGTCATCTGCGTCTCGCCCTATTGGGTCAGCTACCCCGAGATGGTGGCGCTCTGCGGCGGCACGGCGACCTTCGCCGAGACGACGCTGGCCAACAACTTCAAGCTCCAGCCGGCCGAACTCGAGGCCGCGATCACGCCGAAGACCAAGTGGGTGATCCTGAACTCGCCTTCGAACCCCTCGGGCGCGGCCTACAGCCATGCCGAGCTGAAGGCGCTGACCGACGTGCTGATGCGCCACCCACATGTCTGGGTGCTGACCGACGACATGTACGAGCATCTGGTCTATGGCGACTTCAAATTCGTCACGCCCTGCCAGGTGGAGCCCGGCCTCTACGAGCGCACGCTGACCATGAACGGCGTGTCCAAGTCCTATGCCATGACGGGCTGGCGCATCGGCTACGCGGCGGGTCCGCAGCATCTGATCAACGCCATGGACCTGGTCCAGGGCCAGCAGACCTCGGCGACCTCCTCGATCTCGCAATGGGCCGCCGTCGAGGCGCTGGACGGCACCCAGGCGCATCTGCCGGTGTTCCGGAAGGCCTTCGAGCGCCGGCGCGACCTCGTCGTCTCGATGCTGAACCAGACGCGCGGCCTCAAATGCCCGACGCCGGAGGGCGCCTTCTACGTCTATCCCGATTGCTCGGAGCTGATCGGCAGGAAGCTGCCCAACGGCAAGACGATCGAGACCGACGAGGACCTCGTCATCGGCCTGCTGGAGGCCGAGGCCGTAGCCGCCGTGCATGGCTCCTCCTTCGGGCTCGGCCCCAACTTCCGCATCTCCTATGCGACCTCCGACGAGAAGCTGGAAGAGGCCTGCCGGCGTATCCAGCGCTTCTGCGCCGAACTGCGCTGAGTCCTTGCGGCGTGCGCGGCGGATCCCCGTGACGCTGACGACCGCGATGACGCGCCGCGCCCTTTTTTTGGGCGCGGCGTTGTCGTTTCAGGGGCGGGTGGCCGCAATGGCCCAAACCCCGTCGCCCGTACTGTCGGCGCACGAAGCCCATGATGCGGCGAAGGCCGGCCGCCTCCTGCTCATCGACATCCGCACGCAAGCCGAATGGGCCGACACTGGCGTGCCGCGAGGCGCGATCCGGCTCGACGCCGAAAGCGCCGGCTTCGAGGTCAGGCTGGCGGGGCTGAGGCTCGACAATCAGACCAAGCGCATCGCGCTGATCGACCGCACCGGCGGGCTGGCGGCAACTGTCCAGCAAAAACTGAGCCTGCGTGGCTGGCGCGACATCGTCGTGGTGCGCGGCGGGATGCTGGGCGAAGCCGGGTGGCTGGCCGAGCGGCTGCCGGTTGAACCACTTCGCTGACAGCCTGACCCGCAGCCTTTCCGTTTTGCGCACATGCCTATATGGTCATCCGACATGACCATATGGAGCGAGCCATGCCGGACACGCATTCCATCAGCGCGTCGGACTTCAAGGCGACCTGTCTCGAGATCATCAAGCAGCTCGGCGATGGGACGCTGGAGCGCGTGGTCATCACCCGGCGCGGCAAGCCCGTCGCGGTCCTGACCCCGCCCGTCAGCCATGCCGATGCGGTGCGCAATCTCCACGGCTTCATGCGCGGATCGGTGACGTTGCCCGACGACCGAGAACAGATGCCAGCAGCCGTCGACGATCGCTTCGATGCAGAGGACGGCATCCTGCATCGATGAACCGGCCCAACGCCGTCCTGCTCGATACCTGCGCCGTGCTCTGGCTGGCCAATGGCAGACCGATGGCGGAAACGGCGCTGACTGCGATCGTAGCGGCCGGCTTTGAGAACGCAATCTGCGTATCGCCTGTCTCGGCATGGGAGATCGGTTTGCTGGGCAGGCCGAGGCCAAACCGCTCGTTCGAGTACGACTTCCTTCCCGACCCGAAGACTTGGTTCCGGCGCTTCCTGTCGGGCCCCGGCATTCGCGAGGTTGCGTTCTCTACCGACATCGCCATCGACGCGTCCTATCTGCCGGGAGAGCTGCACGGCGACCCGGCCGATCGCATGATCATTGCAACTGCCCGCCATCTCGGCCTGCCGATCGTGACGCGGAACAGCAGGATCATCGCCTATGCGGAGGCGGGCTTCGTCGGCGTGATTGCCTGCTGAAGCAAGTCCGGCCTTCTCTCCCGCGTGATCCTCTCCGCCTCCGCCCGCCGCCACTTGGCGATCCGGGCATGGTCGCCCGACAGCAACGCGTCGGGCAGGCCCCGGCCCTCCCATTCGCGCGGCCGCGTATAATGGGGATATTCGAGCAGCCCGTTCTCGAAGCTCTCGTCCTGCCCCGACGCCTCCTTGCCCATCACGCCGGGAATGAGGCGCACGCAGGCGTCGAGCAGGACCATGGCCGCCATTTCGCCGCCGGAGAGAATATAGTCGCCGACCGAGACCTCGGTCAGCTTGCGGCCCTCGATCACACGCTCGTCGACGCCCTCAAACCGGCCGCAGACGATCACAACCCCCTCGCCCGCCGAAAGCTCGCGCACGAAGCCCTGATCCAGCCTGCGCCCGCGCGGCGACATCAGCAGGCGCGGGCGCACGTCGTCAGGGGGGACGGCCGCATCGATCGCCGCCGCCAGCACGTCGCAGCGCAGCACCATGCCCGCCCCGCCGCCGGCCGGATTGTCGTCGACATTGCGGTGCCGGCCGATGCCGTGGTCTCGGATCTGGTGGGCGTCGAGCGACCACAGCTCCTTGCGCAGGCCCTCGCCCGCCAGCGAGACGCCGAGCGGACCGGGAAACATCTCGGGATAGAGGGTCAGGATCGAGGCGCGGAAGCTCATGCGGCAGAGAAGCGCAGCGCAGGCAACCCGTCCAGCGCCGCGAAATCCTTTGCCGATGCGATGACGTTGTCGAAAGGCGCGAAGGCCTCAGCTTCCAGCATCGTCAGCATGGCGATGGCGCGCATCCCTGCGCGACGCGCCGCCTCGACACCGAGCGGCGCGTCCTCGAAGACGATGCAGCTTTCGGGCAGGACGCCCATGCGCTGCGCCGCGCCGAGAAACAGGTCGGGATGCGGCTTGCCGCGAAAGCCCTGGCTCGGCGCGATGATGGTGGCGAAACGCGCGCGGATGGCCAGCGTGTCCAGGACAACGTCGATATTGGCCGGCGGCGCGGCTGACGCGACCGCCATCGGCAGGCCTGCCGCATCGGCCCGGTCCATCAGCGCAAGCAGCCCCGGCAGCGCCGCGACATGGGGCCGATAAGTGGCGCGGTAGAGCTCTTCCTTGCTCTCCGACAACCGGGCGATCGTGTCCCCGTCGGCATCGGGATAATAGGCCCCGAGGATTTCGGCATTGGCTTTGCCGGCAGTCGCGGCGAAAAAACCCTCGCGCGTGAAGGGCAGGCCGTTGTCGCGGTGCCAGATCTCCCAGGCATCGTCGTGGAAGCGCATATTGTCGACGATGGTGCCGTCCATGTCGAAGATCAGCGCCCTGACGGGCATTTCACTTGGCATCGTCGATCTCGAACAGGCCTTCGGGCGGCACAGCCTCGACGCGGCGATTGGCGATATCGATCACCGGCACGAAAGCCTTGGTAAAGGGCAACAACACAGAGCGCCCGTCCGGCGTCTCAATGTTGAGGAGGTCTCCCGCGCCGAAATTGGCGACGGCGGTGATGGTCCCGAGCACGACGCCGTCAGGACGGATGACCGCGCAGCCGACAAGGTCCGCCTGCAGGAACTCGTCCTCGTCCTCGGGGTCGGGAAGTTTTTCGCGCGCGACGAAGAGCTTGAGGCCGGTCAGCGTCTCGGCCGCCTCACGGCTGGTCACGCCCTTCAGCCGCGCGATCACGACCTCCTTGGCCGGGCGCAGCTCCGCGATCTCGAAGCGCCGGCCCTTCTCGTCGGAGAGCGGGCCGTAATCGGCGATCGCCATCGGATCGCCGGTGAAGGCCTTGATCCGGACCTCGCCCCTGATGCCATGGGGCGCGCCGATCGTGCCGAGCAGGACGAGGGCGTCGTCAGCGGCCATGACACGTCATGGTCGGGCTTGACCCGACCATCTCCTGCGGGAGGTTCTCGGGTCTAAGCTGCGCTTCGCCCGAGAATGACGCGCTCAGAGCCAATCTCACGCCTCGGCTTCAGCGGCCGGTGCGGCGCTCTTGGCGGCGTTCTTCTCGGCGCGCTCCTTGGCCTTCTCGCCGGGAACGCCCTTGTTCGGGTTGTTGCGCGCCGGGCGCTTGGCGATACCCGCTGCGTCGAGGAAGCGCAGAACGCGGTCGGTCGGCTGGGCCCCCTTGGCGAGCCAGTCCTTGGCCTTTTCGAGGTCGAGCACAACGCGTTCGGGCGAATCCTTGGCCTTCATCGGGTCATAGGAGCCGATCTTCTCAATGAAGCGGCCATCGCGCGGCGAGCGGGCGTCGGCGACGACGATGCGGTAGTACGGGCGCTTCTTTGCGCCGCCACGGGTCAGGCGGATCTTGAGGGACATTCTTGGTCTTCCTTGGTTGGCAGTCTGGTTTTGAGGCAGGGTTTGCGTGGTTGCGGTGGAAATCAGGGTTTGTTGTCATCGACCAGCTGGTCGATCGCGGCCCAGGGATCGTCCTTCATGCCGGTCGACGTGAAGATTTCGAGATCGATGGAGCCGTCCTCGAGAACGTCGATCTCCCAGTATTCCCCGGGCGCATGCACGAAGAAGGAGAAGGCGTCGTCCCGGTAGGATGAGGTCTCATAGGACAGGTTGGCGTCGTCGAGACGCGCCTTGACCTGCTTGAACACGTCGAACATGCCGACGCGCATCTCGGTCGGTTTGGTCATTTCTTTTTGCCTCCGAAAGGATTGGAGCCCCCAAGTCCTGGAAGAGATTTGCCCGGAAGCCCACCCAGCCCCGGCAGCTTCGGCATCATGCCCGCCGGCGGCGTCACGCCCCTGCGCATCCCCGGAAATCCGCCCGGCGGCAGGCCCGGCATGCCACCGCCCGCGCCGCCCATCTGCTTCTGGAGGGCTTCCAGCTGCGCCGGGTCCATCTTCGACGGGTCGGAGCCGGCCGGCAGGCCGCCCATGCCGCCACCGCCGCCCAGGCCGAACATCTGGCCGAGCTTGCCCAGCATGCCGCCCTTCTGGCGCGACATCGCCTTCATCATGTCGGCCATCTGCCGGTGCATCTTGAGCAGCTTGTTGATCGCCTCGGGCGAGGTGCCCGAGCCCGCGGCGATGCGCTTCTTGCGGCTGTTCTTAAGCAAATCGGGGTTCTTGCGCTCGGCCGCCGTCATCGAGTCGATGATCGCGATCTGGCGCCTGATCATCTTGTCGTTCACGCCGGAATTGGCGAGCTGACCCTTCATCTGCGCCATGCCGGGCATCATGCCCATCACGCCGCCGAAGCCGCCCATCTTCTCCATCTGCTGGAGCTGCATGCGCAGGTCGGAGAGGTCGAAATTGCCCTTGGCGAGCCGCTGCGCCAGCGCCTGCGCCTTGTCGGCGTCGACCGTCTCGGCGGCCTTCTCGACGAGCGAGACGATGTCGCCCATGCCGAGGATGCGGTTGGCGACGCGCGAGGGGTGGAAGTCCTCGAGCGCGTCGGTCTTCTCGCCGGTGCCGACGAGCTTGATAGGCTTGCCGGTGACGGCGCGCATCGAGAGCGCCGCGCCGCCGCGCGAATCGCCGTCCATGCGGGTCAGCACGATGCCGGTGAGCTCGACCCGCGCATTGAAGGCGCGCGCCGTGTTGACCGCATCCTGGCCAGTCAGCGCGTCGGCGACGAGCAGAACCTCATGGGGATTGGTTGCGGCCTTGACCTCGGCGACCTCGGCCATCAGAGCCTCGTCGAGCGTGACGCGGCCGGCGGTGTCGAGCATGACGACGTCGTAGCCGCCGAGCTTGCCGGCCTCGATCGCGCGCCGCGCGATCTGCACGGCCGACTGCCCCGCCACGATCGGCAGCGTCTGGACGCCGACCTGCTGCCCGAGAATGGCGAGTTGCTCCATCGCGGCGGGCCGCCGCGTGTCGAGCGACGCCATCAGGACCTTCTTCTTGTTCCGGTCCGTCAGGCGCCTGGCGATCTTGGCTGTCGAGGTGGTCTTGCCCGAGCCCTGCAGGCCGACCATCAGGATCGGCACCGGAGGCACGGCATCGAGCGTGATACCCTCGCCCTCGCCGCCGAGCATGTCGATCAGCGCGTCGTTGACGATCTTGATGACCTGCTGGCCGGGCGTGACCGATTTCAGCACCTCCGCGCCGACGGCACGCTCGCGAACCTTGTCGGTGAAGGAGCGCACCACTTCGAGCGCGACATCGGCTTCCAGCAGCGCCTTGCGCACCTCGCGCAGCGCGGCGTTGACGTCCTCCTCGGTCAGCGAACCCCTGCGGGTCAGCCCCGAGAGGATGCCTGATAGCCTGTCGCTCAGAGTGCCGAACATGCTGTGCCTCGACGAGCCGAACCAACGAGCCCTATTCGCCAAACGGTTTCGCGCCCGAGGGCGCATAGGCGCTGTCGGGCGTTGACCTCCGGGCTCATATCCTGAGCATCATCTCGTCCGAAAACCGCGAGGCACTTTTCGGGATGATGCAGAAAGCCGCGAGGCGGCCCGGTCGGCGGATGCGGTCTCGACGATGTCGGCGAAACGGATGGCCGGGTTAAAGCGGATAAATGGGAGATAAGTCAAGGTTGGCAAACCAACGCACGGCTACGGTCAGCGACAGGGCTTGCCGTCGTCGCAACCTGCGGTTTAGAGATGCCCATCTTTTCGGCAGGGGTTCCCGATGTTGGCAACGAGCGTAAAGTCCGGTTTCCTCGCCTCGGCGGCAGTTCTGCTCGGGCTCACGCAGGCGCAGGCGCAATCCGCCTGCCCCGGCAACTTCAAGGCCGACGGCGTGCCGATGGTCACCGGCATCACCTACCGGAGCTGGGATTTGATCGCCAACCGCGCGCCGGCCGTCGTGCTGAAAAACCTCGCCGCAGCCGTCGCGGCCGAAGGCTTCGCTGGCATCCGCGTCGACAACGCCACGAGTTCGGTTCTGGCGATCCAGGAGACCTCCGGCTCGGGGCGGCCGCAGACCTTGCGCGTCACCGCCCGCAAGAGCGGCCCGGCCACACGCGTCGACGCCGTCTTCACGGTCCAGATGGGCCAGGTCGCGCCGGAAGGCTATGTTCGCGATGCGCTTTGCCGCGTCATCGCCGGCGGACGGGGCTGAAGGACGCTTCTGCCGTCATTTCGCCCCCCGCATCGTGACAAGGCCGTCGCCTTCTGCGATGGCTGACGCATGAGGCGGCACGGACATTTCAGGCGCGACGGGACGGCATCGGTGCTCGCCACCATGCTGCTGGTCGTCACGCTCGTCGCCCAGACGATTCTGGGCTCGGCGCTGCAGTTGCGCGCGCCCGAATCGAACGCCAGCTTCGACGCGGTACTCTGTCTGAGCCAGCCCGGTGCCGGCGCGCACGGCGCAGAGACGCCTGCGGGTCAGCCGCGCCATTCGGCCGACTGTCTTGCGTTCTGCCAGCTTTCGGCATCTGGCCCGGCCGCGCCTCTCGTCCTCGCCAGCGTCGTGGCCGCTCCTGCCGGTGCGGCCACGACGGCTCCCCTCCCGGACACGCGCGGCCGCTTCGTCCTGAACGTGCAGGCCTTTCTGGCCGCAGCCCGCGCCCCGCCCTCTCCCTCCGCCTGATCACCGCCAAACGGTCCCTGGCCCTGCGCCATGGACTCTCGTGATTCATCCGGAGATTCCCCATGTCCGAATTCGCTCTCGGCGATGCCCGCGCGGCTGCGGCCGCGCCATCAACCGATCTCTACCGCGCCGTCTGGCGCTGGCATTTCTATGCAGGCCTGCTCGTCCTCCCCTTTCTGATCAGCCTCGCCCTCACCGGCGCGCTCTATCTCTTCCGCGACGAGATCGACGCCATCGTTCACGCCGACCTGAAACAGGTCACGCGTCGCGCTGACGCCAACCCGGTCCAGCCCTCCGCGATGGTCGCGGCCGCCCTCGCCGCTCATCCCGGCGCGGCGGTGAAGTTCACCGATCCCGCCACGCCGACCTCATCGGCCGAGATCACTGTCGCGACGCCGGCGGGCAGGCTCGCCGTCTATGTCGATCCCGGCAACGGCAAGGTGCTGGGCGCCCTGCCCGATCGCGGCACGGTGATGTGGACGGTGCGCTATCTGCACAGCCTGCGCTATTTCGGGCCGGTGGCCCGCGCCACGATCGAGATAGCCGGCGGCTGGGCGATCCTGCTGGTCGCGACCGGGATCTATCTCTGGTGGCCGCGCCGCCAGAGCGGTGGTGTCGTGACGGTGCGCGGCACGCCCGCAAGGCGCGTGTTCTGGCGCGATCTCCACGCCGTCACCGGGCTCTTCGTCGGCGGGATCATCGTCTTCCTCGCGATCACCGGCATGCCCTGGTCGGGCGTTTGGGGTGCGAAGGTCAACGAATGGGCCAATGGCAGCAATTTCGGTTACCCGGCCGGCGTGCGCGTCGCGGTGCCGATGTCGGACGAGCACCTCGCCCATAGCGCGCCGACGACATGGTCGCTGGAACAGGCGAAGGCGCCTGAATCCGCGCCGGGCGCGACAGGCGCAAGGCCGATCGGGCTTGACCGAGCGGCGGCGATCGTCAGCGAACTCGGCCTGCACCGCGGCTACACGATCACGATCCCGGGCAAGCCGACCGGCGTCTATTCGGCCTCGGTCTATCCCGACGACCTCGCCCGCCAACGCGTCGTGCATCTCGACCAGTATTCCGGCAAGCCGCTGATCGACATGAGCTATCGCGACTACGGCCCGCTCGGCCGCTGGCTCGAATGGGGCATCAACGTGCATATGGGCCAGCAATACGGGCTGGCCAACCAGTTGGTCCTGCTCGCGGCCTGCCTCGCCATCGTGATGCTGGCGGTCTCGGCTGCGGTGATGTGGTGGAAACGCCGGCCGCCAGGCAAGCTCGGCGTGCCGCCAACGCCGACCGATCCGCGCATCATGCGAGGGCTGATTGCGCTTCTGGCCATCGGCGGCGTGCTGTTCCCGCTGGTCGGGCTGTCGCTGCTCGTGATGCTGGCGCTGGACTGGCTGTTCGGTCGTCGCGCGCTGGCGGCCTGAGCCCGTCGCCGCATGCCTGCCGCGATTGCGCGGCAGGACCGGGCGGGCGTCGGCGGCTCTTCTGCGCACCGGTCGCCAGCGAGAGAGCCCGATGACACGAATGCCCTTCCAGTTCATGTGCCTCTCGGCGCTGGCGCTTGCGCTCGCCTCCTGCGCGGGCGAACCGCGGCGAGCGACGCCGCTCGACCAGCGCAATGTCGAACGGCTCGCCGCCGTCCGGGTCGATCCGGCGGCCGCGACCCGTATCCTCAACGCCTATCGCAGCAGTCGGGGATTGGGCCCTGTTCGGCTCGACCCCGCCCTGACCGCGATGGCCCAGCGCCAGGCCGACGCCATGGTGGCGGCCAACACGCTGTCCCATGACGTCGGCGGCAGTTTTCAAGCGCGCGTCCACGGAGCCGGGCTCGATGCCGCCCGCGCGGCCGAAAACCTCGGAGCGGGCTACTACTCGACGGAGGAGGCCTTCGCCGGATGGCGGAATTCGACAGGCCACGATGCCAACCTCCGCATGGCCGAGGCGACCCGCTTCGGCATCGCGCTCGCCAAGGATCCGCAGACGCAGTACCGCGCATGGTGGGCGCTGATCATCGCCGGGGATGCTCCGAAGCGGCAGGAACCGAGCGCGGGGCCGGTGGGATACTTTGGCTCGAATTTACCGATCCCGAGGTGAGGCGCAGCCATTGCGCCACGCAAGGAAGTTCCTTACATTCTAACGGCGTGGGGATGTCATGATTATCAGCAAGCTGACCAGCAAGGCTCAAACGACGATCCCGCAAGCGGTGCGGAATGCCCTGCGCCTAAAGGATGGCGACGAGATCGCTTATGTCATCGCCGACGACCATGTGATCATCCGCAAGGCTGGTCACGGCGTTGCGGATGATCCCTTCGCGACATTCGACGAGTGGAACGGCGAAGCGGATCGCAAAGCCTATGCCGGGCTTTAGCCAGGGCGACGTGGTTCGGGTTCCTTTTCCCTACACGGATCGCTCGACCCGACAGAGCCGACCGGCGCTTGTGATATCCGCCGGCGGCATCGGTGAAAATGCCGCGCTACTCTGGGTCGTTATGATCACAAGTGCGGAGAATCGTGGCTGGCCGGACGACATCCAGTTGGGAGAGCTTTATCGTGAAGCAGGCCTTCCGTCTCCCTCGATCATCAGGCCAAGCAAACTGGCGACGATCGAAGCGCGGCACGCCGAGCTATTGGGACGACTCGATTCAAGGTTGCTGTCGGTTGTGATGCTTCGGGTGCAGCTCAACCTCGGCAAGCGGCAGCCCACCGCATCCGCGCTCACGTAATGTCCGCCAGCCGCGTATCCTGCGACAGCACCAGACACCAGTGCGGCTCGAAATCGGCCCCCAGCGGCCAGATGAAGTCCGCGAAGATCGTCAGCATCCGCGCCTGGTATCGCTCGAACCAGTTCCTTTGGCAGAGCACGAACTTGGTCGCGCCGACGATGGTCTCCCGGTCGATCACGCAGAGCGGCACGATGTCGGGATTGGCGTCGAGATAGGCCTGCACCGCGACCATCAACGTCGGATAGCCGGGGTGCAGCATGTCGTCGAGCACGATCAGCCCGCCATCCTTCAGGCAGGCCGTGGCGAGGACGAGATCCTTGGCCAAAGCCGCGCGCGAATGCTCGCCGTCGATATGGACGAAGCGCAGCGCCTGGCCACCGGCATGCCCGGTCAGATCGGACGGCGACATCGCGCCGCTGTCGCCCTTCACCGTGACCCGCTGCGACGGCGCGATGCCATGACGAAAACAGTTCGCCTCGAAGCGGTCCTTCACCTCCGGATTGGGCCAGGAGAAGATGTCGATGCCGAGCGCGATCTCGCCCGGCTCCAGCGCATGCGCCAGCGCGATGAAGAAGCGGCCCTCGAACGCGCCGATCTCGGCGATCGGTCCCGTCACCCCCTCCTCGGTCTGCAGCCGCAGCAGGCGCGCGCAGGTGGCGGCCGCAAAGCGCGACGACATGCCGACCACGCTGTCATAGCCGTTGGCGAGATAGGTCTCGACCGCCGCGCTGCCGGGAGGCGGGACCTTGCTGTTCATGTCGCTCATGCCTTGGCCTGGAAGATGAAAAACGCCCCGGCCGCGATCAGCGCAAAGCCGACGCCGTGCTGCCAGGTCAGGGATTCCTTGAGCCAGAACACCGAGAACAGCGCGAAGACGGTGAGCGTGATCACCTCCTGCATCGTCTTCAGCTCGGCCGCCGAATAGACCGCCGAACCGATGCGGTTGGCCGGCACGGCGAGCATGTACTCCGGCAGCGCGATCATCCAGCTTGCGAGGATGGCCAGCCAGATCGCCGTGCTCTTGTAGGAAAGATGCCCGTACCAGGCGAAGGTCATGAAGATGTTGGAGCCGATCAGCATCAGGATCGGCATCAGATGGGCCGTGGTCATCGCGGGCATGGTAGGGAGGTTCCGGAGGCTTGAGACGCTGGGAACCCTAGCGGGACGCGTCTGTTCCCGATAGCGCTCAGCCGAAGCGCAGCTTCATCGTCACGATCAGGAGAACCAGCGTCAGCGTCAGCGCATTGGCGACGATGACCGGCCAGGAGCCGATCTGGAGGCCGTAGGTGAGCCACAGCGCCGTGCCTGCCGCGAAGAGCGACTGCGTCCACAGCGAAATGGCGCGCGTGTCGCGGGTGCGTATGGTCCGCCAGGCCTGCGGCAGCCAGCACAGGCTGGTCAGGGCGGCTGCGACGAAGCCGAGGGTCTCGACGGCGGTTGGCGACATGGGCTCGGATTCCCGATTGAAGGCCGCCCCTCATAGTCGGATTCGCCGGCTCGCGCTGCATATCCGCGATGGTTAATCTCCGTTAACCGGCGCGCCCCAAAATCGCGGCAGTTCGATGATTCGGTGGACCCATGCGCGCAACCCTCCTTAGCCTGCCCCTCGTCCTCCTCGCCGCCACGGCCGCGCGGGCCGATTTCGACTCCTGCGTTCAGGGGCTGCGCTCGGCGGCGGCGGCCAAGGGCGTCTCGGGCGCGACCTTCGACCGCGCCATGTCGGGCGTCACGCCCGACATGAAGGTGATCGAGCTGATGAACAACCAGCCCGAGTTCAAGACGCCGATCTGGGACTATCTCGGCACGCTCGTCGACGAGGAAAAGGTCGCAGAGGGCCGCGCCATGATGCGCCAGCACGCCGCGACGCTCGCGGCCGCCGAAAGCCGCTTTGGCGTCGATCGCCACACCATCGCCGCCGTCTGGGGCGTCGAAAGCGATTTCGGCAAGGCGCGCGGCCGGATGCCGCTTGTCCAGGCGCTTTCGACCGGAGCCTGCCTCGCGCCGCGCCGCAACGCCTTTTTCAAGGGCGAGTTGCTGGCGACACTGCAGATCATCCAGCGCGGCGACGTCCGCCCCGAGCGGCTGTTCGGCTCCTGGGCCGGAGCCTTCGGCCACACCCAGTTCATCCCCTCGACCTATCTCAGGCTTGCCGTCGACGGCGACGGCGACGGCCGGCGCGATCTCGTCGATTCCATCCCCGACGCGCTGCATTCGACCGCCAACTTCATGGACAAGGCCGGCTGGATCACCGGCGCGACCTGGGGCTACGAGGTCAGGGTGCCCGCGGGCTATTCGGGCCCGACCGGCCGCAATCCCAAGCAGCCGGTCTCGAGCTGGGCCTCGCGCGGCATCGTCAAGTTCGACGGCTCGGCGCTGACCGGCTCGGGCAATGCAGGCCTCCTGATGCCGGCCGGGCGCAGCGGCCCCGCCTTCCTCGTCTTCAAGAATTACGATGCCGCCTACAGCTACAACGGCGCCGATTCCTACGCGCTCGCCATCTCGCTGCTTTCGGACCGTCTGCGCGGCAGGCCCGGGGTCCAGGGCGAGTGGCCGACCGACGATCTGCCGCTCTCTCGCGAGCAGCGCCGCGAGCTCCAGCGCCTGCTGATCGCGCGGGGCTTCGATGTCGGCGAGCCGGACGGTGCGGTCGGCGCGCTGACGCGCGGCGCGATCAAGCAGATCGAGGCCAAGCTCGGCATGGCCCAGACCGGTCGGCCAGGCGAGAAGGTGCTTCGGGCGCTGAAGGGCGGCCGGGTGTGACATCCGCCCGCCGCCTGATCTCCACCGGCTCGCCCTTCGAGACCGCCTTTGGCTATTCCCGCGCGGTCGTCGACGGCGATCTCGTCTTCGTCTCGGGCACCACCGGCTACGACTATGTGACCATGACTTTGCCGGAAGACGCAGCCGAACAGGCGCGCAACATATTCCGTACGCTCGACTCCGTGCTGACCGAGGCCGGCTCCTCGCTCGCGCAGGTTGTGCGGGCCCAGTATTTCGTCACCGACCGGAGCTATTGCGAGCCGGTGCTGGCGGTTTGCGGTGAGGTCTTCGGCGCGATCAGGCCGGCCGCAGGCATCTATGTGGTGATGGGTCTGCTGAAGCCGGAGATGAAGGTCGAGATCGAGGTCACGGCGCGGCTCACGCATCCGTCAGACTGACGCGGGAACCTTGCGCCGAAGCGTTCGTTGGTGCGGCAGGGATAGCGGAAGCCAGACTTCCGGCACCGTCCACGAAAGGATAAAGCCATGATCAGGAAACTCGCCCTCGCGGCCACCGTCGCCCTCATTCCCGTCGCCGCCTTCGCCCAGGGCCAGGGACAGCCCAACGGCCTGCCCGAAGCCCCCGGCATGAACGCCCCCGCCTCCAAGCGCTTCCAGGAATACGTCATCCAGCAGCGGCCGACGTCCTACAGCTACGGGCAGCCGGTCACCGTCGGCACCGTACTCCCGCAGGACGGCGTGACCTATTACGAGGTTCCCGCCGAATACGGCGTGACCGGCCAGCGCTACACCGTGATCGACAACCGCACCGTCCTCGTCGATCCCCGCACCCGTCGGATCGTGCAGATCATCCAGTAAGCCTCGCGGCTTGCGACCGAAGCCCGCTCCCGAGAGGGGGCGGGCTTTTTCGCGGTCCGAACACGCCCGGTGCGCCTGCGGCAATCCGCCATTGGTCGTTCAGCCGGTTTACAGCCATGGCCGCCGCGGTCATCCTGCCTCCCAATACGACAAGAACAGCCAAGGGAGGCGACCATGTGCCGTATCTTTTCGGCCCAGACGGCCGATCGCTACGCCTATCAGACCCGCTCGATCCGGCTCGGCGGACATGCCACCTCGATCCGGCTCGAGGCGGCTTTCTGGGACATCCTCGAAGAGATCGCGCTGCTGCAGAACGTCACGCTCGGCCGCTTTCTCAGCAAGCTCCATGACGAGGTGCTGGAGTTCAACGACGAGACGATGAACTTCACCTCGCTGCTGCGCTGCGCCTGCCTGACCTATCTGGCTGAGGTGCGAGGCCAGGACGAGAACGGCGAGAAGCTCAGGCGCGATGCGGTCCTGGCCTTTCACCACGCCGCCGAGTGAGCCCCGACCAACTTTAGTTTGTAGTAATCCTATACTACCCGCTGCCGCGCGCGGGCTCCTAGGCTCTGTCGACCTGATCGAGAGAGGTCGAGAGCCTTGCCTTCGCATCCTGCCGGCCGCGTCTGGCGCGTCGTCGCAGCCTTCGTTTCCAGAAGCCCGTTTGCCGGTGTGGCCGCGTGCGGCCTCGGTCTCCTGCTGACGCCAGCGCCCGCATCCGCGCAGGACATCGACCTCGCCAAGGCCCGCCAGCAATTCGTCGCGAGTTGCGGCGTCTGCCACACCGCCGACAAGGGCGGGCCCAACCGCCAGGGCCCCAATGTCTACGACATCATCGGCAAGCCGGCGGCAGCCCGAGACGGCTTCAAATTCTCCGAACCGCTGAAGAGCTCCGGCTTCGTCTGGGACGAGGCGACGCTCGACCGCTGGATCGAGGATGCCCAGGCGATGCGCCCGGGCACGATCATGGCTTACCGCCAGCGCGACGCCGAGCGGCGCAAGCTCATCATCGCCTATCTGAAGACCCTGACCGAATCCAAATAGGAGACGAGCGCCCGTGGCCAAAGCTATCCACATGATGATCCGCGTGCTGGAGGAGGCCCGTTCGGTCGCCTTCTATGACGCAGCCTTCGGCCTGAAGATCGCCGATCGCTTCGCATTCGAGGGCTTCACGCTGGTCTATCTGCGCAATCCCGAGATCGATTTCGAGGTCGAACTGACGATCAATCACGACCGCACCGAACCTTATGCGCTCGGCGACGGCTACGGCCACATCGCTTTCGCCGTCGCCGATCTCGACGCAGAGCACGCCCGCTTCGCGGCGGCTGGCCTCAATCCCAATCCGGTCAAGGAATTCCACCGCGAGGGCGCGCTCCTCGCCAAGTTCTTTTTCGTCCAGGACCCCGACGGCTACAAGATCGAGGTCCTCCAGAAGCACGGCCGCTACCGCTGAGCGTCATGAAAGACCGGCGCAGCGGACCAAGGCGCCGGATCAAAAACGGGAGGACACCATGGCTCATCTGCAGGAAGCCGCCGCGAGACCGGCGCTCGACCGCCGCCAGTTCGTCACGGGCGCGGCGGCAGCCTCGATCGTGATCTCAGGCGGCGCGCTGATCCATTCGGCCGAGGCGTGGGGGCTGGAGGTCAAGGCGCTGAAGCCCGACACCATGCTGACGCTGATCAAGATGGCGCGCGACATCTATCCTCATGACCGGCTCGCCGACCGCTTCTACGCGGTCGCGATGAAGTCCTATGACGAGAAGTCGGGCAAGGACGCCGTATTCAGGGCCGATATCGAGAAGAACGTCGCCGAGGTCAACGCGATCGCGGCCAAGCAGTTCAAACAGCCCTATGCGCAGGTCGGCTGGGAGAGCCAGCGGGTCAACCTGCTGCGCGCGATCCAGAAGGGCAAGTTCTTCCAGGGCATCCGGTCCGGCCTCGTCGTCTCGCTCTACAACCAGCCGGAAGTCTGGCCGGTCTTCGGCTACGAGGGCGAGAGCGCGTCGCAGGGCGGCTATATCGCGCGCGGCTTCGGCGACATCGCCTGGCTCTGAACAATCATAAAAATCAGGAGGAGACAGCCATGGCTGGAAAGTTCGATCTGAACGACGACACCGTCGTCGTGGTTATCGGCTCCGGAGCCGGCGGCGGCACGCTCGCCACCGAACTTGCGCTCAAGGGCATCAATGTCGTCTGTCTGGAAGCAGGCAAGCGCCATGAGGCGGAGGACTTCCTCAACGACGAATGGGCCTCCTTCACGCAGCTCGCCTGGACCGACATGCGCACCACCTCGGGCTCCTGGCGCATCGCCAAGGACTTCGCCAATCTCCCCGCCTGGATCGTCAAGGCCGTCGGCGGCTCGACGACGCATTGGGCCGGCGCCTCGCTGCGCTTCCAGAAACATGAGTTCAAGGCCCGCACGACCTATGGCGAGGTCAGGGGCGCGAGCCTGCTCGATTGGCCGATAGACCTCGCCGAGATGGAGCCCTGGTACGCCAAGGCCGAGGACCGCATGGGCGTGACGCTGACCAACGGCATCCCCGGCCTGCCCGGCAACAACAACTACAAGGTCTTCGAAAAGGGCGCGCGCAAGCTCGGCTACAGCAAGGTCTCGACCGGCCGGATGGCGATCAACTCCGAACCCCGGGACGGCCGCGGCGCCTGCCAGCAGATCGGCTTCTGCTTCCAGGGCTGCAAGTCGGGCGCGAAATGGTCGACGCTGGCGGCCGAGATCCCCAGGGGCGAGGCAACCGGCAAGCTCGAGGTCAGGCCGGAATCCTTCGTCCAGAAGATCGAGCACGATGCGTCCGGCAAGGTCACCGGCGTGGTCTATCTCGACGGCAAGGGCGTTCAACAGCGCCAGAAGGCGCGCATCGTCGCGGTCGCCGGCAACTCGATCGAGAGCCCGCGGCTGTTGCTCAACTCGGCCTCGAACCTGTTCAAGGACGGGCTCGCCAATTCGTCGGGTCAGGTCGGCAAGAACTACATGCGCCACCTCACCGGCTCGGTCTATGGCGTCTTCGACAAGCCTGTGAAGATGTGGCGCGGCACGACCATGGCCGGCATCGTGCAGGACGAGGCGCATCACGACACGAAACGCGGTTTCGTCGGCGGCTATGAGCTGGAGACACTCTCGATCGGCCTGCCCTTCATGGCGGCCTTCCTTGATCCGGGCTCATGGGGCCGGGAGTTCACCACCGCGCTCGACTCGTACGAGAACATGGCGGGCCTCTGGATCGTCGGCGAGGACATGCCGCAGGAAAGCAACCGCATTACGCTGTCGGACAAGAAGGACAAGGGCGGGATGCCGGTCGCGAACGTGCATTTCGACGACCACCCCAACGACCTCGCCATGCGCGCCCATGCCTACCGGCAGGGCTCGGCGATGTACGAGGCAGTCGGCGCGACGCGCACCTTCCCGACCACACCCTACCCCTCGACGCACAATCTCGGCACAAACCGGATGTCCGAGAAGGCGCGCGACGGCGTCGTCAACAAGTGGGGCCAGAGCCACGACATCAAGAACCTGTTCGTGTCCGACGGCAGCCAGTTCACCACCGGTGCGACCGAGAACCCGACCTTGACGATCGTCGCGCTCGCCCTGCGCCAGGCCGATTACATCGCCAAGCAGATGGCGCAGAAGGCGGTCTGAGCCCCCGCAGGCTATCCGGCCGCCGTTGGTTCCCCTGCCGGCGACTGGAAGGCGATGCCCGGCCCCCTCCCGGCCGGGCATCGTCGCTCTTCCGGCTCGCGCGCCGAGAACTCAGTTCATCGGCTTCAGATAGGCATAGCCCTGCTGGACCAGCGCCGCCGCCTCGGCCATGCCGGCCTGGATGATGTCCTCGCGGCGGACGCCGTGGAGGGTCCTGTCGGGGTCCATGTTCTGCCCTGTGATGGTGTTGAGGCAGACCAGGAAGCGCACCCCGTCCTTCTTGAGTCGGTCAATTCTGTTTGCGAGGTCGGGATCGCTTTTCGCCCGCCTCAACAGGTCGAGCCCGTCGCCCTGCAGCAGGATGCGCAGTTCGAGCCATTCGGGCCCGACGGCGGAGACATGGTTGCGCGCCATCTGCAGCAGGTTGCGCCAGCGCCCGGCGGCGAGCAAGCCTGCGCCGTCGGTGATGTGGTAGAGCGCCTTCTGCGGCTCGTAGGGCTGGAAGGTCATCGTCCGGACATGGGCCGGCGTGCCCTCGGCCGGCGTCCGCGCCGCAAGCTGCCAGCCATCGAAGGCGAGCATCGCTACGATCGCCGCCAGCACCAAGCCTTTCCCGAAACGCGTCATCATCAGCTCCGTCACGATCCCGTTCGGAGACGCAAAACTGTCCCGTAACGGGACAGATCGGCTCGCCGGGGCGTTATCCTCCCTTGGAACTGCGTGAAGCATGCCAGCCTGCTGGAAAGCGTCTCCCAACGGTCGGCTGCTCGATCAAACGGATCCGGCTTTCCCGATCCTGACGGCGCTTGCGCCTGAGGCCCCATCCTCCTAATCAGCCCGCTAGGACAGCGCAGACCAAGACGAGGCGGCGACCATGGCGACCCACAAGCTCCTGATGCTCCCCGGCGACGGCATCGGCCCCGAGGTGATGGCCCAGGTCGAAACCGTCGTCGCCTGGTTCGGCAGGCAGGGTCTTGCCTCCTTCGAGATCGAGAAAGGCCTTGTCGGCGGCTGCGCCTATGACGCGCACCAGCAGGCGATCTCGGAAGGCGACATGAAGCTGGCGCAGGCCGCCGACGCCGTGCTGTTCGGCGCGGTCGGCGGCCCGAAATGGGCCGACGTCCCCTATCAGCACCGCCCCGAGGCCGGCCTGCTGCGCCTGCGCAAGGATCTCGGCCTGTTCGCCAATTTGCGCCCGGCGATCTGCTATCCGGCGCTGGCCTCGGCCTCCTCGCTCAAGCCCGACGTCGTCGAGGGCCTCGACATCCTGATCGTGCGCGAGCTCACCGGCGGCGTCTATTTCGGCGAGCCCAAGGAGATCGTCACGCTGGAGGACGGCAGCAAGCGCGGCATCGATACTCAGGTTTACACGACGCCCGAGATCGACCGGATCTGCGCGGTCGCCTTCGAGCTTGCCCGCACCCGCCGCAACAAGGTCTCCTCGGCCGAGAAACACAACGTGATGAAGACCGGCGTGCTCTGGAAGCAGACGGTGACCGCCCTGCACGCCAAAAGCTACGCCGATGTCGAGCTGGAGCATGTGCTGGCCGACAACTGCGCCATGCAGCTCGTGCGCTGGCCCAAGCAATACGACGTCATCGTCACCGACAACCTGTTCGGCGACATCCTCTCCGACGTCGCCGCCATGCTGACCGGCTCGCTCGGCATGCTGCCCTCCGCCTCGCTCGGCGCTGAAGACGCCGCCACGGGCAAGCGCAAGGCGCTCTACGAGCCCGTCCACGGCTCGGCCCCCGACATCGCCGGGAAGGGTCTGGCGAACCCGATCGCGATGATCGGCTCCTTCGCCATGGCGCTGCGCTACTCTTTTGGGGCGATCGAGGCCGCCGACCGTCTGGAAGGCGCGATCGCGGATGTGCTCGGTTCCGGCACCCGGACCAAGGACATCGCGGGACCGGGCGCGAATGCGGTGTCGACCAGCGAGATGGGCGCGGCGATCGTGAAGGCGCTGGAGGCGCGGGGCTGAGGCTCCCTCTCCCCCTCGTGATTTGCCCGTGACAGGCGCGCATGCGCTAGACTTCGCTCGTCTGAAACGGGGCTGAGTCCGTCCGATGCTGATCAAAAACCGCCCCGGCTGGGCGATGCCCGAGAGTCAGGCCACGCCTGAATCGGTCTATCTGAACCGCCGCTCTCTGCTCGCGGCCGGGGCAGGCGCGATCGCAAGCGCGGCCCTGCCGCAGATCGCGGCAGCGCAAGCGCCGGATCCGACGCTCGATCTCTATCCTGCGAAGAAGAACGAGAGCTTCACGCTCGACCGGCCGGTGACCGACGAGGCGCTGGCGGCGAACTACAACAACTTCTACGAGTTCGCCACGTCGAAGGATGTCGTCGCCGCCTCGAAGAAGCTGGTGACGCGGCCCTGGACGGTGACGATCGACGGCATGGTCGAGAAGCCGATGGAAATCGGCGTCGACGACCTGATCCGCAGGATGACGCTGGAGGAGCGGCTCTATCGCTTTCGCTGCGTCGAGAGCTGGTCAATGGCGGTGCCCTGGACCGGCTTCACGGTCAAGTCGCTCGTCGAGTTCGCCAGGCCGCTGGCCAGCGCGAAATACGTGAAATTCGAGACCTTCCTGAACCCGCGCATCGCGCCCGGCCAGTCGCAGCGCTGGTATCCTTGGCCCTATACCGAGGGGCTGACCATCTCGGAGGCGACCAACGACCTGCCGCTGATGGTCACCGGCATCTATGGCAAGCCGATCGCAACCCAGTACGGCGCGCCGCTTCGTTTGATCGTGCCGTGGAAGTACGGCTTCAAATCGGCGAAATCGATCACGAAGATTTCCTTCGTCGCCGAGCGGCCAAAAACCTTCTGGGAAGGGCTGCAGGCGCAGGAATACGGTTTTTGGGCCAATGTGAACCCCGCGGTCGCTCATCCTCGCTGGAGCCAGGCCAGCGAGCAGTTGTTAGGCTCGCGCGAGCGCCGCCCGACGCTGATCTGGAACGGCTATGGCGAGCAGGTCGCCGACCTCTACAAGGGGCTGGAGGGCGAGCGTCTGTTCGTGTGAGCCACGCCACCGACAGGAATCGGGTTGCTCGCATGCGACCGTCCAGCGGATAGTCCGACCTCGGCTCGCTTTGCCGAGGGCCGGATCGACCGCCGGAGGATGCAAATGCCGCACTTGACCCTTTTCGCAACCGCGATCGGGCCCTGCGCACTGATCTGGCAGGGCGAGGCCATCATCGGCGCGCAACTGCCCGAGCGCGACGACATGGCGGCGATGCGGCGTCTGAGGGCGCGCTTTCCCGACGCGGACGAAACCGACCCGCCCGCCTTCATCGAAGCGGCCATGGCGGACATCGTCGCGCTCCTGTCCGGCGAGAAGCGCGACCTCTCCCATCTCCCGATCGCGCTCGATGCAGTGCCGGCGTTCAACCGCCGCGTCTACGAGGTCGCGCTGACGATCCCGCCCGGCGAAACACTGACCTATGGGGAGGTCGCCGCCCGCATCGGCGAGCCGGGCGCGGCGCGGGCCGTCGGCGTCGCGCTCGGCCAGAACCCGTTCGCGCCGATCGTGCCTTGCCATCGCGTGCTGGCGGCGAGCGGCAAGACCGGAGGCTTCTCGGCCGAGGGCGGCGTCGAGACCAAGCTCAGGATGCTGACGATCGAGAAGGCCCGCACGAACGCGCAGCCAGGCCTCTTCGAAGCCCTGCCGCTGGAGGCACGGCGGCGGACATGAAAAAAAGGCCGACCCCCGAGGGAGCCGGCCTTTGAAGTTTGAAACATCCAGCGCAAGCGCCAAACATCTCAGAGGGGAACGGCTGCAACGAACTCGACGCCGGGAGGAGTTAGCGGAGCCCGTTGCGAACAACCGTGATTGCTATGTGAGGCAGCACCTGCCTTTTTGCAATGCAACATGAGCCGGGTCGGACATGCGCCTAATGCATGCATACCGATCAAATGCGGCCTAGGCAGCCCTAAACGATTGAGAAATATGCGCCTGACGCACAAACGCCGCCTCTGCGTTCAGCGCAGGGCGGCGTTGCGTTGCAATCGTCGGTTGCGCGGGCCGGTCAGTAGGTCCAGCGTTGCGCCTTCTGGATCAGGAAGTCGCGGAAGACCTGCACGCGAGCGACCGACTTCATCTCCTCTGGGTAGACGAGATAGCTCTCCAGCTGCGGCATCTCAGTCTCGCGCATCAACTGGATCAGCGGCGAGCCCGTCTCGATCAGATAGTCCGGCAGCACGGCGATGCCGGCGCCTGAATCCACCGCCCGCTTCATCGCCGTGATGTTGTTCACGGTGAGATGGATCGGGCGTGGATTGCGCTGGTCGCGCCCGAGCGTGCCGAGCCAGTGGACGGCCGTCAGATAGGAGGGGGAGGTGCCGCCGAAGGACAGGATGCGGTGGTTGTCCAGTTCCTCATAGGTCTTGGGCTCGCCGAAGCGCTTCACATAGGCCGGCGAGCCATAGACGTGGAAATGGACCGTGAAGAGCTTGCGCTGGATCAGGTCAGGCTGCTGCGGCTGGCGCAGGCGGATCGCGATGTCGGCCTCTCGCATCGACAGGTCGAGTTCCTCGTCGGTGAGGATGAGATCGACCTTGATGTCGGGGTAGAGATCGAGGAACTCGGCCAGTCGCGGCGTCAGCCAGTGGCCGCCGAGCCCACGCGTCGCGGTGACCTTGAGTTCACCCGACGGGTGCTCGCGCGTCTCCGAGAGCTGCGCCCGCGTCCGCTCCAGCCGCTGCGTCATCTCGCGCGCGGCACGCCAGAGCAATTCGCCCTGTTCGGTGAGGATGAGACCGCGCGTATGCCGATGGAACAGCGGCGCGCGCAATTCGCGCTCCAGCGCGCCGATCTGCCGGCTCACCGCCGACTGACTCAGGCCCAGAACGTCTCCCGCCTTGGTAAAGCTGCCGGACTCAGCGACGGTATAAAATATCCTGATGCGGTCCCAATCCACCGCGATCCCCCCTGTTATGCGTTTGGTGCATGTTGGGGGATAAAATCTTGGCGCGTCAACGTCTGAGCGGCGTCAACTACCGTTTTTCGCACCGAATATGGTGACGTAATCCATCACATATGGTGATGGATGATCGGATGCGACTTATTCTGCGGCCTTGAGTTGCTCCAGATCGTTCGCCTGCAGCCACCGCTCGGCGTCGAGCGCGGCCATGCAGCCGAGCCCTGCCGCCGTCACCGCCTGACGGTAGTGCTCATCGGTGACGTCGCCGGCCGCGAACACGCCGGGAATGTTGGTGTTGGTGGTCCCGGCCTCGACCGTGAGGTAACCGGTCTCGTTCATGGCGAGTTGGCCGACGAACAGCTCTGTTGCCGGCTTGTGGCCGATGGCGATGAAGACGCCATCGGTCCTGAGTTCGCTCTCGGCGCCGGTCTTGAGGTTCCGCAGCCGCAGATGCGTGACATTGGGCGGCTGCGTGCCGCCGCAAATCTCGGCGATTTCGTTGTCCCAGACTACCTCGATCTTGGGATGCTTGAAAAGCCGGTCCTGCATCACGCGCTCGGCGCGCAGACTGTCGCGGCGATGCACCAGCGTCACCTTGCTGGCGAGGTTGGCCAGATAGAGCGCCTCTTCGACCGCCGTATTGCCGCCTCCGACGACGACGACCTGCTTGTTGCGGAAGAAGAAGCCGTCACAGGTCGCGCAGGCCGAGACGCCGAACCCCTGGAACGCCTGCTCCGAGGGCAGGCCGAGCCATTTCGCCTGCGCGCCCGTGGCGATGATCAGCGCGTCGCAGGAATAGGTTTCCGAGCCGTCGCCCCACAGGCGGAAGGGCCGCTGCGAGAGATCGACCCGTGCGATGTGATCGGACACCATCTTCGTGCCCATATGCTCGGCCTGGGCGCGCATCTGCTCCATCAGCCATGGGCCCTGGATCACGGCGGCGAAGCCAGGGTAATTCTCGACGTCGGTGGTGATCATGAGCTGGCCGCCGGCCTGCATGCCGGAGATCATCACCGGCTCTAGCATAGCCCGTGCGGCATAGATCGCGGCCGTATAGCCGGCGGGGCCTGAGCCGATGATCATCACGCGGGCATGAGTATGGGGCATCGCGGTGGTCCTTATTGCGCGGCCTCGGCCACGTTCTCGTTCAGTCAGATAAGCTCTGCTTTGCTTTGGGCCAATGCGCCCAGTTCAACCCTCGCCGTCATCCTGGACAAGCGGCGAAGCCGTGCTCTCCGGGATCCATCATAGGGCAAAGACTATGCTCTAGGATGGACCCGGCGCTCCGCTTCGCGGAGGCCAGGATGACGGCGCGCGTTGATCAAACCTGTCAGCCTGATCAACTCATGCAATTCCACGTTCAGCCCGATGCCGCAGCCAGCCCCGCCTCACGGCGTCCGCGATCTCGGTCGTCGAGTCTAGCGGCTGATATCGCTCTCCTTCAAGCCGCCCCTCGAAATGATGCACAGCCCCTTGCCGCTTCAGCGCCTCGAGGAACTTCGCCAGCTTGCCATGGCCGCCATGCGGCTCGAACACCAGGATCGGCGCGCCGGTCGCCGTCGCCTCGCCGATCATGTTCGTCGAATCGGCCGTGGTGACGATGGCGTCGGCATGGGCAAGCAGGGCAACATAGGGGTTCTCCCCTGTCCCGTCCCACCACCAGCCGCCATGCCCGGCGAAGACCGCCGCAACCGCCGCGTCGAGCTCGGGCGAGGTCCGCCGCGAGCGCGAGCCCATCAGCGCGACGCCCGATCCGGCAAGCTGGTCGAGCAGGCCCGCGAAGCGCGCGTTATCGTCCGGTAAAAAGCGGTGATGACGGCTGTCGCCGCCGGCCAAAACCGCAGCGCGCGGGCTGGGCAGGGCGGCGATCGCCGGATGTGGCCGCAAGCGCGCCTGCTCCAGTCGCGCCGGCGAAAGCCCATGCGGCGAGGTCACCGTCACCAGCACATTCTCGCCGCGCAACCTGTCGTGTTCGGGAACCCAGATCAGGTCGGCTGCTCCCGTGCCGACGCGCGGATCCTTGAGGAAGACCGTGAAACTGCGACCGTTCGAGGCCTTGCGCAGCGCCCGCAGATAGGAAACCGCCCTCCGCCCCGAGGCGATGGCGATGTCGGGAAAGGGCGGGCGCAACGGGCTGCCGGGGCGGTCCGGCGCCTCGCGCGGATCGATCGGCCCGCGCGGCATCAGCCAGGCGAACGGCGCGCGCGGCGCCACGCGCCTGATCTCCGGCGTCACGCCGAGCCGTTCAGCGACGCCGAGGCACTGCACCTCGTCGCCGGCCTTGCCGTCGGTCAGCACCCATATGGTTGGAAGCGGCTCTGCAGGCGGGGGTTCGGCGGGCAAGCAAGGCATCCTGTGAAGCGCGGCACGCGCCTTGTATCGCGCAGGCGCTGCGTCTAGACCAGCGCGACCTTGTCCCCGGGGCCTTTCGTGCGATCCAAACTCGACGATATCGACCTCGCCATCCTGCGCGAGCTGCAGGCCGATGGGCGGATGACCAATGTCGAGTTGGCGAGCCGGGTCGGCATTTCGCCGCCGCCCTGCCTGCGGCGCGTGCGCGCGCTGGAGGAGGCCGGGCTGATTACCGGATATCGCGCCTTGCTCGACGAGAAGAAGCTCGGGCTCGAAGTGGTCTGCTTCGCCTTCGTGCATCTGGCGAGCCAGGCGGAGGCGGACCTCGCCGCGTTCCAGTCCCATATCCGCGCCTGGGACGCGGTGCGTGAGTGCTGGACGCTGTCGGGCGACATCGACTTCATCCTGAAATGCGTTGCGCCCGACCTGAAAGCGTTTCAGGATTTCGTCGGCGACCTGACCGCGCTGCCCAACGTCCGCAACGTGCGAACCGCTCTGGCGCTCGACCGGGTCAAGGACGAGCCGATCGCGCCATTGAGCTAGGATCGGGTCACCCGCCGAGGTAGCGCCTGATCCATTGGGCGTTGGCCTCGACCAGGGCGTCGATCCGGCGCTGATCGACATCGGGGAGGTACCAGGCCCCGCCCGCGCCCGCCGACAGGATAGCCCTGACCGGATAGCGCGCCACCACGCCGTTGGCGCCGATCAGCCGCGCCTCGCTCTCCAGCGCATCATTGCCGATCGAGCCGGTCGCTCCACCCGCAAAGCTCGTCATATGTATACCGGTGACCACGACCTCCAGGGTCGCGCCGCCGCGGCCAGGGCCACGCAGGCTGGCGAGCGCTCGTTCCAGCGACATCTTGATCGCGCCAGCGCGGACGCCCCACCCTTGCGTTAGGAGCGGGCCGACATCGACGCGAATCGCACTGATCGGCGGCGAGGCAGCGCTTGTCGCGTTGGCTGTCAAAACCAGACCGGCGAAGCCGGCGAGAAGGCTGCGACGGTTGATCATTGGCGTGGCCCCGTTGGTCAGAGAAAGGCTCGGCCCGAGAGTTGGCGCAGCCATCGATGGGCGCAAGGGCAGAAGGATGCGGCTGTCGCCCTCGTGATGCACCGTGCGAAGCCGAGAGGAGCGGCGATCAGCCGCCGAGATAACGCCTGATCCAGAGCGCGTTGTTCTCGATCAGCGCGGCGACGCGGCGCTGGTCGACATCGGGCCGGTACCACGCCCCGCCCGAATCCGACCCGATATTGCTCAAGATCGGCCAACTCCCAAGCACTTCGCCGCGCGCGCCCGTCAGCACGTAGTCCGCATCGAAATTGTCCATGCTGGCGCCGCCGTCGGTCGGTTTGCCACCACCACCACCGCCAGCCCAGCTCGCAAGCCAGACGCCCTTGACGGTGACATTCAGCGTCGGCCCACCACGCCGGATCATCGGCGCGAGCGTCGTCGCGAGCTGTCGTTCCAATGCGCGCTTTATCTCATGCGAACGCTCGCCCCAGCCCTGCGCGGCGATGCGCGAGGCATCGACCCGGATCGCGCCGATGCTTCGCGCCTGCGACAAAGCGGGGCCGTGGGCCGCAAGCGCGGAGCCTGCGATGGCGGAGAAGATGAAAGCGCGGCGCGTCGTCATGGCTGGATCTCCCTCGGGACACCGACGCATGTAGTGTCGCGCTGTTGCAGAGCCAAGACGCGCGGAACGCTCGAGCCCGATTGCAAAGGCCAGGCAGAAGTGCGCTCAGGTGAGTCGGCTGTCGTGGCTTTCGAGAACCGGAGCGGAGCGTACTACAGTCCGTGAGCACCGGAAGCGCAGAAAGTCGCGTCAGACGACCGCCGGAGTAACATTTCTCAGCGGAAGACGACGCTGACGACCTCGTAGGACTTGCCGCCGCCCGGCGTGTTGACCTGCACGGAATCGCCGACCTTCTTGCCGATCAGCGCGCGCGCTATCGGCGAGCCGACCGACACCTTGCCGGACTTCACATCCGATTCCGGCTCGCCGACGATCTGGTAGCTCTTCTCTTCCTCGGTGTCGTCGTCGATCAGCTTGACCGTCGCGCCGAACTTGATGGTGTCGCCGCCGGCGAGCTTGGCGATGTCGATGATGTCGGCGCGGCCGATCAGCGATTCCAGCTCCTGGATCCGGCCTTCGTTAAGCGCCTGCGCTTCCTTGGCGGCGTGATACTCGGCGTTCTCGGACAGATCGCCATGCGCGCGTGCTTCCGCGATCGCCGTGATGATGCGCTGGCGCTGCACCTGCTGGCGGTCCTTCAGCTCGGCCTCCAGGGCGGCGAAGCCGCCCGCGGTCATGGGAACCTTTTCCATCGTCTCATCCCGAATTGCGAAAGCGATGAACCGCCGGCCATGCTTGCCATGGCCTGCGCGCTCCGCTTCCGATCGTTATTGAACTGCGAGAGCGAACTTCCCGCGCGCCGTTTTGTTCAGGCGGCGCGCACGAAATAGGATTGCAGCGATCGTACCTCGAGATCGCCGCTGCAATAGGCCTTGATGCCTTCCGCCGCTGCGACCGCTCCGGCCAAGGTGGTATAATAGGGCACCTTGTGCAAGAGGGCCGTACGGCGGAGCGAGCGCGAATCCTGCAGCGCCTGCGGCCCGTCGGTGGTGTTGAAGACGAGCTGGATTTCGCCGTTCTTGATCGCATCGACGACGTGCGGCCGGCCTTCCAGCACCTTGTTGATCTTTGCGGCGGCGATGCCCTCCTCCTGCAACAGGCGCAGCGTTCCGCCCGTCGCCAGCACGCGGAAGCCGAGATCGGCGAGGATGCGGATCGACGGCACGATGCGCGGCTTGTCCTCGTCGCGCACCGAGACGAAGACCGTGCCCTTGACCGGCACCTTGGACCCTGCACCCAACTGGCTCTTGGCGAAGGCGAGATCGAAGGAGCGGTCGAGCCCGATCACCTCTCCGGTCGAGCGCATCTCGGGTCCGAGCAGAACGTCGACGCCGGGGAAGCGCGCGAAGGGGAACACCGCTTCCTTCACGCCGACATGGCCGAGAGCCTCGGATTTCAGCGCGAAGCTGGCAAGGCTCTCGCCCGCCATGATGCGGGCCGCGATTTTGGCTACGGGCAGGCCGATGACCTTGGCGACGAAGGGCACGGTGCGTGAGGCGCGCGGATTGACCTCCAGCACGTAGATCACATCGTTCTGGATGGCGTATTGCACATTCATCAGCCCGCCGACATCGAGCGCCAGCGCCATGGCTTTCGTCTGGCGCTCCAGCTCGGCGATCGTCGCCAGCGACAGCGAGCGCGGCGGCAGCGAGCAGGCCGAATCGCCCGAATGGATGCCGGCCTCCTCGATATGCTCCATGATTCCGGCGATGAAGGCGTCCTTGCCGTCGCTCAGGCAATCGACGTCGACCTCGATCGCGTCCGACAGATACCGGTCGAACAGGAGCGGGTTCTTGCCCAGCACCATGTTGATCTGGCCGGTCTTGTCGTTGGGATATTTGGCCTTGACCTCGGACGGGATCAGGCTCGGCAGCGTGCCCAGCAGATAATCCTCGAACATGACCTCGTCGCGGATGATCGCCATGGCCCGGCCGCCCAGAACATAGGACGGACGAACCACGAAGGGCAGGCCAAGCTCGCCCGCGATGATGCGGGCCTGCTCGACCGAATAGGCGATGCCGTTCTTGGGCTGCTTCAGATGCAGCTTGTCGAGCAGCCGCTTGAAGCGGTCGCGATCCTCGGCGAGGTCGATCATGTCGGGCGAGGTGCCCAGGATCGGGATGCCGGCCTCCTCCAGCGCATTGGCAAGCTTCAGCGGCGTCTGCCCGCCGAACTGGACGATGACGCCGTGCAGCGTGCCGGCCTGCTTCTCGGTATCGAGGATTTCCAGAACGTCCTCGGCCGTCAGCGGCTCGAAATAGAGCCGGTCGGAGGTGTCGTAATCGGTCGAGACGGTCTCGGGGTTGCAGTTGACCATGATGGTCTCGTAGCCGGCGTCGCGCAGCGCGTAGCAGGCATGGCAGCAGCAATAGTCGAACTCGATGCCTTGGCCGATGCGATTAGGCCCACCACCGAGGATGACGACCTTCTTTCGGTCTGACGGATTGGCCTCATCTGCCGCCTTGCCCATGAACGGCATCGCATAGGTCGAATACATATAGGCGGTCGGCGAGGCGAACTCGGCGGCGCAGGTGTCGATGCGCTTGTAGACAGGCCTGACGTCGAGCGAGCGCCTCAGCGCCTTGACCTCGGCCTCGGTCTTGCCGGCGACCGCAGCGAGCCGCTTGTCCGAAAAGCCCATGGCCTTGACCTGCCGGAAGGCGCCAGGCGTCTGCGGCAGGCCGAACCGGCGCACCTTTTCCTCAGTGTCGACGATCTCGCGCATCTGCGCGAGGAACCACGGGTCGATCTTGCAGCTCTCATGGATCTGTTCGTCGGTGAAGCCGAAGCGCATCGCCTGCGCCACCTGGAGGATGCGGTCGGGCGTCGGCGTCGAGAGCGCGGCCTTGATCGCGTTCCGGTCGTCGCCATGGCCCATGCCGCCGACTTCGATCTCGTCGAGCCCGTCGAGTCCGGTTTCCAGCGAGCGCAGCGCCTTCTGCAGGCTTTCCTGGAAGGTCCGGCCGATCGCCATCGCCTCGCCGACCGACTTCATCGCAGTGGTCAGCGTCGGCTCAGAGCCGGGGAATTTTTCAAAGGCGAAGCGCGGGATCTTGGTGACGACATAGTCGATCGTCGGCTCGAAGGAGGCCGGCGTCGCCCCGCCGGTGATGTCGTTCTCGATCTCGTCCAGCGTGTAGCCGACCGCGAGCCGCGCGGCGACCTTGGCGATCGGGAAACCTGTCGCCTTCGACGCCAGCGCCGACGAGCGCGAAACGCGCGGGTTCATCTCGATCACGATCATCCGGCCCGTCGCCGGATCGACCGCGAACTGCACGTTGGAGCCGCCGGTCTCGACGCCGATCTCGCGTAGCACCGCCAGCGAGGCGTCGCGCATGATCTGGTATTCCTTGTCGGTCAGCGTCAGCGCCGGCGCGACCGTGATCGAATCGCCGGTATGGACGCCCATCGGGTCGATGTTCTCGATCGAGCAGACGATGATGCAGTTGTCGTTTTTGTCGCGGACCACCTCCATCTCGTACTCTTTCCAGCCGAGCACGCTCTCCTCGATCAGCACCTCGCTGGTCGGCGAGGCGTCGATGCCGCGCTCGACGATGTCGATGAACTCGCCCTTGTTGTAGGCGATGCCGCCGCCGGTGCCGCCCATCGTAAAGGACGGCCGGATGATCGCCGGCAGGCCGATGTCGTCGAGCGCATCGAGCGCCTGGCCGAGCGTCTTGATCTGGTGCGAGCGCGGCGTGTCGAGGCCGATCTTGGTCATCGCGTCGCGAAAGAGCTCGCGGTCCTCGGCCTTGTCGATCGCCTCGGCGGTGGCGCCGATCATCTCGACGCCGAACTTCTCCAAGACGCTGATCTTGCTGCCGTCGGGCTGGACGATCGACTTTTTGTTGAGCGAAAGCGCGCAGTTCAGAGCGGTCTGCCCGCCCATGGTCGGCAGCAGCGCGAAGCCGCCCGGCAGCACGTCGCGCTCCTTCTCGATGATCTTGGCGACGACCTCGGGCGTGATCGGCTCGACATAGGTCGCGTCCGCGAGGTCCGGGTCGGTCATGATCGTGGCCGGATTCGAATTCACCAGCACAATTCGGTAGCCCTCGGCCTTCAGCGTCTTGCAGGCCTGTGTGCCGGAATAGTCGAACTCGCAGGCCTGGCCGATGATGATGGGCCCCGCGCCGATGATCAGGATGGTCTTGATGTCTGTGCGCTTTGGCATGGGTCCGGCCATGTGTTCGCAGGCGCGCAAGACCAGTCCGATCGAATGAGCGGAGGCCGGCGCGCGCCTGAATGAATGCTAGGCGCTCGCTATAGAGGGGCGCGGCCGGATGGGGAAGCGGAAAGCTCAACCTGTGCCCAGCCGATGGACAAGCCGGCCCGCTTGCGCCTTAAGGACGGCCATGCCGCTTCGCAGCTACCCACGCCAGTCCCGCCAGCTTGCGGCTTATATGCTCGCCGGCGGCATCACCGCCGTCGCGCACTACACGACATTGATCGGGCTGGTCGAAATCGGGGGGGTCGACCCGGTGCCGGCGACACTGGCCGGTTTCGTGCTCGGCGCGCTCGTCTCCTATGCGCTCAACCGCTGGCTGACGTTCGAAGCCACACGCAGTCATGCGCAGGCCGGCTGGCGCTTCGCCCTGATCGCTGCCGGCGGTTTCGTCCTCACCGGCATCCTAATGCATCTCTTCGTGGCGCGGGCCGGCCTGCCCTATCTGCCGATGCAACTCGTCTCCACGGTCATCGTCATGGTGTTCTCGTTTCTGGGGCACAAGTTTTTCAGTTTCGCCGATCGACGCGTCTGACTATCGGCCAGGCGCACGCGCCCTGAAGGCCATCCGCTGCGGGTTGTGCCCAAAATTCCCCACGCGCTCGACGGCCACGAACCCCGTCTTTGCGATCAGCGTTGTTATGCGCTCGGCGGTATGGGTCGAGAGCCCGTACTGCGCCCTGAGCTTGCGGTAATCCGAGAAAGCGGTCCGCACGAGGCCCGCCAGCGCGGCCTTCAGGAAGCCGCCGCGCCAGGCGAAGCCGAGCAATTGCGATGCGTCGCTCAAAGGGCCGAGATCGGGCGGGATCACATCGGCGAGCACGAGATGCCCGCCGGGCCTGAGCTTCGCCTTCCAGAGCGCGAGCAGCGCCGTCAGCTCGTCGGGCTTGAGATACTGGATCAGCGAGTTGGCGACGACGAGGTCGAGCGTGGCGTCCGCAAGCGCCTCGACCTCTTCGGGCGAGACGACCGCGATAGTGTCAAGATGGCCGAACATGGCGCGCAACCTGTCGCGGACATTGGGCGCGGCCTCGCAAAGATAGAGTTTTCCGCAGGCAGCGGCGACGCGATCGGCCGACAACGCCTCGCCGCAGCCATGGTCGAGCACGACGGCGTCGGATGCGGGGATATGGGAGACGATATCATTGGCGATCTGCCGGTAATGCAGCGCCTTGTGGCGGTCCGAGACATAGATCGGGGTGTCGCCGTTCCAGAAATCGCGCCAGGACATCGCTTCGCCGTTCGAGGAGCGCCGGAGCAGGCGACGCCTCACAGCACTAATCCGCCACCCCGCATCCCGGCAAGTCGTGTCTGCCGGCGGGTCTCAGAGCGGGGCGACCACGCGCTCGCTGTGTCGCGCCACGAACTCCTCGGCGGATTTGCGAAAATGCATCCACGCCGCAGACGACGCTGAAACGGGCTCCGACTGCCGCTGCATCGGCAGGCTGGCCGCATCCTCGACCGGCTTGTCGGGATCGAGCCGCGCCGAGCGACAGAGCGCGCGCGCAATCCTGATGATCCGGTCGTCGTCCACGGCAGTTCTCCAGGCTTCGTTCGGCAACAGGAACAGGATTCGATGACGATTGTTCCAGCCGATGTGACGCGATCCTGGCCATGCAAACTCGCAACAGCGCGCAACTTCCTGTTGCTGGCGCGTTTCCAGGCATTTCCCTGCGTCGTCTGCTGACCGTAAGGTCGGCGCGCCGTCCGGGGAACCTGCATGCTGCTCCTGCCCAAGCTCCTGAAGCGCGCCATCCGCAAGGGCCGCCTCACCGTCATCACGCCAGACGACAAGCGCCATGTCTTCGGTCCCGGCCGCGAGGAACTGGTCTTCGCCGGCCAGCAAAAGACCGCAGGCGAGGTGACGATCCGGCTCAAGGACGAGCGCATCGAGCGCGAACTCTTCCTGAATCCGGAGCTGGCGCTGGCCGAGGGCTACATGGACGGCCGGATCGAATTCGAGGACGGCTCCTCGGTCCACGATCTGCTGGAGCTGTTCTGGCTGCAGCGCTCGGAACTGCGCAAGCATCCGCTGCAGAAGGCGATCCGCGCCATCCGTTTCCGCATCCGGCGCTTCCGGATGCACAACCCGCTCGGCGCCGCCGGCAAGAAGGTCAAGCACCACTACGACATTCCAACCGACTTCTACCGCCTTTGGCTCGACGAGACGATGACCTATTCATGCGCCTACTGGCATTCGCCGGAGGTCGGGCTCGCCGCCGCCCAGCAGGCCAAGCTCCGGCACATCGCGGCGAAGCTGAAGATCGAACCCGGCATGCGCGTGCTCGATATCGGCTCGGGCTGGGGCGAGCTCGCGATCTATCTGGCGAAAGCCTGCGGCGCGAAGGTCACCGGCCTCAACGTCTCGCCGGACCAGATGGCGGCTGCACAGCAGCGTGCGCAGGCCGCGGGCGTCGGCGACGCCGTGACTTTCGTCAACCGGGACTATCGCGAGCTGGCGGGCACCTTCGACCGCGTCGTCTCGGTCGGCATGATGGAGCATGTCGGCGTCGCGCATTATCTGGAATATTTCGAGAAGATCCGCGATCTGCTGACGCCGGACGGCATCGCGCTCGTCCACTGCATCGGCCGCGTCGGCCCGCCGGGCTTCACCGGCCCGTTCTTCGAAAAATACATCTTTCCGGGCGGCTATGCCCCTGCCCTTTCCGAGGTCTTTGCCGCTGTCGAGCAGACCGGCCTGTGGTCGTCCGATTGCGAGTTCTGGCGGCGGCACTACCACTGGACGCTCGCCGCCTGGCGCGAGCGCTTTATGGCGCGGCGCGAGGAGGTCGTCGCCATGATGGGCGAGCGCTTCGCACGGATGTGGGAGTTCTACCTCTCGGCCTGCGAAATCTCCTTCGACATCGGCGGCGACATGGTCTTCCAGCTGTTGCTCGGCCCGCACAAAAGCGCCGTGCCGGTGGTGCGCGACTACATCACGGAGGCTGAAGCCAAGCTGGAGGCGCGGGGTTTCTAGTCCCGCCGTGCGTTCAGCCTCGCCTCAAACCACGCCTGCGCCATCGCGGCCCAGTCCTTCGGCACGTCGTCATGGTCGGATGGGTGCAGCACCAGCGAAATCTCGCGCCCGCTTTCGCAGGCCGTCCAGTTGCGCACCCAGAACACCGGGCCGGTCTCGAAGCTGTCGGGCCTCACGCCCGTGCAGCCATTGACCCTGCGCCAGAGCTGCAGCCCCTCGAAGATGTCGCCCTGGTGGAGTTCGCCGCCGCGCAGCGGGCGACCCTCCAGCGGCACCGTGCGGTCGCGCCAGCCATGGGTCTGGAGCAGGTCGATCGGCCCGGCGCAGGCCGTCGGGTGCGGCCGCCAGAAGCCGCCGGCGACCGGCGCATAGGCCGCGCCCAGCCCCGGCTCCCTGCAGGCGAGATACCAGACCAGCGCGCCGCCGATCGAAAACCCCGAGACCAGCACGCGCTTCCGGTCGATCGAAAAGCGCGTCGCAGCGTCGTCGAGAACCTGCTTCGCGAAGGCGAGTTCGTCGCGCTGCTGCGGCCCCTCCGGCCGGAACGACCAGCCCGTGCCGAAGGCGTTCGTCGGCCGCATAAGCCCGTTGGCGCCGAGCACGACATAGCCGGCCTCGACGAAGGGTCGCAGAAAGGAGCCCTCCTCCAATATGGTGCGGCCGAGCCCACCAGCGCCATGAAAGAACAGCACGACCGGGCGCGTCTCGCCTGCCGCGGGCGGCGTTTTCGGCACGGCCGCATGGTAGTCGCCCAGCGGCACGGAGCAGGGCGTTTGGGCGTCGCCACAGGGGCGTAGCGGCTCGACGGCCTGCGCCCGATAGCCAGCAACGGCGACGCCGAAAGCCAGCGCGACTGCCAGGACGATCGACCGCATGCCCGTGAACCGCCCTCCGCTTGCCCCAATCGACTATGGCAGCACCCTGCCAATGCCGGCAATCCGCCCTTGACGCATCGTGAACGAGCCCCAACCTACCGGGCATGACACGCCGCAAGCTCCTCTCCCTTCTCGGCCTGACCGCGCTCGCCTCCTCAGGCGGCGTCGCCTGGGCCACGCTCTCGCGCTCCCGCAACCCTTACTACCAGGGGCCGGTGACCGACCATTTCGACGGGCTGAGCTTCACCGACGGCCGGCCGGTGACCAAGGGCCTGATCGACATCTGGAAATGGCAGACCTCCAAGCGCGAGCGCGAGGCGTTTCCGGCGCATTATCCTGCGCCGCCGCAGGACAAGCCGCCTGCCCGCTTCGATGGCGTCCGCATCGTCCATCTCGGCCATGCCTCGTTCCTGTATCAGGTCGCCGGCCTCAACCTGTTGATCGACCCGGTCTATGCGCAGCGCGCAAGCCCGTTCTCATTCGCCGGCCCCAAGCGCGTGAATGCGCCAGGCGTCGCCTTCGAGGACCTGCCTCCGATCGACGCGGTGCTGGTCACGCACAACCATTACGACCATCTCGACCTCGCGACGCTGGCGCGGCTGCATCGGGCCCACAAGCCGCGCATGATCGTCCCGCTCGGGAACGACACCATTATCCGCGCCCGCATTCCCGATGCCCGGCTGGAGCCGCATGACTGGACCGACCGCGTCGTCCTGTCCGACAAGGTCGCGACGACGCTGGTCCCGACCTACCACTGGTCGGCGCGCGGCGCCTTCGATCGGCGCATGGCGCTGTGGTGCTCCTTCATCGTCGACGCCGCCGGCGCCAAAATCTTCCACGTCGGCGACACCGGCTACTATGACGGCTCGCTCTACGACCGGCTCGGGGCCGAATGCGGTCCGTTTCGGCTCGCTGTCCTGCCGATCGGCGCCTATGAGCCGCGCTGGTTCATGTCGGACAACCACATGAATCCCGAAGAGGCGGTCAAGGTCATGCTTTCGCTCAAGGCGGAAGCCGCCATCGGCCACCACTGGGGCACATTCCAACTCACCGACGAGGGCGTCGAGCGCCCGCCAGAGGCGCTGAAACTCGCGCTGGCCGCGGCAAAGCTGCCCGAGGAGCGCTTCGTCCCGATGCGGCCGGGGATGAGCTGGGTGGCCTGAGCACCGGCGCTCAGCGCGGCTGGACGTAGACGTTGATCTCGAGATTTGGATCGGCAGGGTCACGCAGATCGCTGACATACTCCTCGAGGAAGGCGTCCTTGGCGACGATGTTCTTGGCCTCGAGATAGGCCGTGATCGTCTCATAGGTCGAATCGATATCGTCATAGGGCGCATTGTGGACAAAGCGCAGCGACGGCCCCGCCGGCGACTGGCTGGCGCGAACGCCATTGCCGAACGGCGGCCGGCCGGCACTCTCGGGAACGCGATCGACCGGCAGCATCGCCTCGAATCTGAAGCCGTTGTCGTCGGTCTCGACGAACAGCGTCAGCGGCCGCCCCGCGATGGCGAGCCCGGCGCGCGACGCTTCATCGCGCAGGATACGAAAGCTGGCGACGAGCGTCTCGAAGCCCCGATCCCAGCTCGACTGCCCAGCGAGCGCCAGCACCGGCTTGGCGACGAGCAGGATCTGGTCGACATCGCTGGCGTCGCCGGGACGACCGGCGAGCGTCGCGTTGGGGTTGGGCGCGCCGGTCTGCTGCTGCGGCGGGACGGGCGGCAAAGGCTGGCCGGGCGGCGGCAGGCTAGGCGGCGGCTGCACAGGCTGCGGCTCCGCCGGGCCGGGCAGGCTC